>Ga0070678_100000001_pt1 | contig 111990 bp, 139 predicted proteins | sample KBSM73metaG_FD_65647 | JGI IMG/M metagenome (GOLD analysis project Ga0070678, IMG submission 65647) | Miscanthus rhizosphere microbial communities from Kellogg Biological Station, Michigan, USA - KBS M7-3 metaG | ecosystem: Host-associated > Plants > Roots > Rhizosphere > Soil ...
CTCCTCCAGTCCATCAACGTCGGAGACATTCGCCGGGGCCTGCTCTTCCCGGCCCTCGATATCGGCGTGGAGTGGCTCTGCACGAGCAAGGGCGAGACCTACTGGGAGTTCGATGGGCTGTTCTTCGGCCAGCCGTTGTGCCGTGCGGTCGTCACGGTCACAGACGAGGCCCTGACCCTCGAAGTGAAAGACGTCCGATGAACCTCCCCTACTTCGCGGCAGACACGCTGGGGGTCACCCTCTACGCCGTGAAGGGCGGGCTGTCGGCTACCGAGGTGTATGAGGTGGCACTCGGCCCATGGCGGATTGACCTCCCTATCGAAGTCACCTCAGACGTGATGTCTGGGGTGGAGATCGGCCTGTGGGTCACGTTGGCCAGTCGGCTCCGTCTGTACGTTCTCGTGCGAAGCCACGAAAGCTGGATGTATATCCTGTCCGAGGACGCCTTGAAAGCGTGTGGCCAGCAAACCGGGTTCGCCGGTCGCACGGTGAAAGCGCGACTCGAAGAAATCAAGCCTGCCATCAAAGCCGTCTTTCGTTGGAAATCCACGGAGACCGGGTGGGCACAAATGCAGTACAATGAAGTCACCACTGGAGGGTAGCCGTAATGCTGTTGGTGATCTGGTCGAAGGCGTCTCCGACCAAGGTGCTGAAGAACTTGTCCTCTGTGCTTGGGCGGTACCCCGAGGTGCCGGTGACGGTGGTGGAAGAGGGGGAGATCCCCGATGGGACCACGGTCGTGCTGGCGTTGGGAGAGAGCCTCAAATATCTGCAAGCCCACAAAGTCATCCCGAAGAATCGGACCATCACGTCGTGTCGCACCCTCCCGGTGATGCTGGGGACGACCCCGGTCCTCGTCAGCTACAGCCCGGAGATCGGAGAGATTGATCACGGCTATCAGGTGAGCCTGTTGACGGACTTGAATCTGGCCATCCGTTATTGTCTCACCGGCAAATGGACCCCCGTGTATGGAGCGTATCGCTACGTCCCGGACTTCTCGGAACTCCAGCAGGCCATCGAGGCCCAGTACACTGCCACGGCTGAACCCGTCGAGGTCGCCATGGACTTGGAGACGCTGGGGCTGGACCCGTATGCGGAGCCCACCCTCACCTCTCCCGGTGCCTACATCGTCACCATCCAAGCCTCCTACAAGCCGGGAACAGCCGATGTCATCCGGTTCGCAGACCGCCAGCATGAGATCGCCTGCCTGCAGGACTATGACTTTCGGAAGTCCATCAACTTCCTGCTGAACAGTTCACAGGTCCGTCTCAGAGGAGCGAACTTCAAGTTCGATCTGCACTGGCTCTGGAAGCGGGGCGAGTTCACCTGTTCGACGTTCACCTTCGACACCACCATCGTGGGCTCCCTCATCGATGAGAACCGCTCCAACTCCCTGAACGCCCACACCAAGATTTATGCCTCGACCCTCGCCGGTTATGATGACCGTTTCAACGCTACGGTAGACAAGAGCCGGATGGACCAAGTCCCCCCGGTGACGCTCCTCCCCTACGCCGGAGGCGACGTGGATGCCGATCTCCAAGTGGCTACGGCGATGAAGAAGGAACTCCTCCGGGACGAGAAGCTCACCAGCTTCTACGTGAACATTCTTCATCCCGCTGCTCGTGCGTTTGAGTGGGTGGAGCAGGGCGGGATCTGTGTGGACCTCCCCGCTTTCCAAGAACTGAAAGCCGATTTGGAAGCGGAGCATGCCACGCTTACCAAGGATGCCTGCAAGATTATGGGGGGCCGGATCGTCGTCAAACACGGCTACCAGACGCTGTTCGGTGGGCCGATGAACCTGACCAAGGCGTCGATGCTCGTGGATTACCTGTTCACCCCCATGGGCCTGAACCTCAAGCCTCACCTGTGGACCGAGAAGCCCGACAAGGACGGCATCAAGCGTCCCTCCACCGCCATGGAGCACTTGGAGATGTTCGCAGACCATCCCAAGGCCAAGGACTTCATCGACATCATCCGGGCCGACAGCGGCGTGATGAAGACCTACAACACCTACGTCGTGGGCTTCCTCGAACACCTCCGGTCAGATGGCCGACTCCATCCCACCTACTACCTGTTCGTGGGTAATCAGGATGAGGGGGAAGGGGGAGCCCGGACGGGTCGCCTGTCGTGCAAGGCCCCGGCCTTCCAAACAGTACCAAAGCATACGAAGTGGTCGGAGCGTATCCGTCGTTGCTACCCCGCTCCTCCCGGCCATGTGATCGTGGAGCGGGACTACAGCCAAGGGGAACTGCGTGTGGTCGCCTGTATTGCCGATGAGACGAACATGATCGCGGCCTACAAGGCAGGCCGGGATCTCCACATCGAGACGGCGGCTCCCTTTGCAGGCTTTACGTATGAGACTCTCTCCGCACTGGAGAAGACCAATCCGCACAAGTTCGAGGAGACCCGGCAGTTGGGCAAGGCCGGGAACTTCGGGCTGGTCTTCGGGATGCGGGAGGACGGCTTCGTGAACTACGCCCGGTCCAACTACGGGGTGGAGTTGACCCGAGAGAAGGCCGGGGAGTTCCGGGATGCCTTCTTCAAGCGGTATCCGAAGCTGGAGACCTACCACGAGCACGCCAAGCGGCAGGCTCTGGCTCACAAGGCCGTACGGACCCCGCTGGGGCGCGTGCGTCACCTCCCCCTCATCAAGTCCCCCCACCGGGAGACCGCTGCCAAGGCGGAACGTCAGGCCATTAACAGCCCCGTCCAAGGCACCCTCACGGATATGGGCCTCTGGGCCATCGCCCTCGAACACCAAGCGGGCCTGCACTCAATTGCCCCGTGCTGGGGGTCTTGCCATGACTCCATCCTGAACTACGTCCCCGAGGACCGGGTGGATGAGATCGTCCCGAGGCTCCTCCATCAAATGGAACACCTCCCCTTCGAGCAAGTGGGATGGTCCCCCCAGTTGAAGTTCGTGGCCGATGCCAAGGTGGGGACGAATTGGGGCACTCTGTCGAAGTTTAAGCGTTGACAAGTCTTGGATTAGGTGTATCATCATGTGGATGATCCGGAGTCGCACCAAGCTCGATAACAAGGGTCAGCCGAAGTACTGGTCTGCTGATGTGGGATGGACGTGGAAAGAGTTCGCGGACATCTACTCGTCGGATCAAAAATCAATGACGTCGCTTCCCAAAACAGGAGTTTGGGAAGAACTGTAACCAATGGAGTGCTCGATGGAAGAAATGAATGACGACCAGCACGAGATCGACCCGGTCAAGAAACTAAATCGGGATCTGAAGAAGGCGGCACTGACCCTGACCGCCACGGAAGCCCGGTTCCTCGTGGACAGCTATTACACCATGCAGCGGGACCGTATCCGGGCGGACCACCAGCAGCGGCAGTTGGCCAAGAACGACGAGCCCCATGCCATCCTAGAGTGGCTCTCCGAGAACACCAGTACGCTGGAGCGTAACGTCAAGTCGGCGTTGGCGGTCTACAGCAAACACCATCCGGTGGGACGGTGGGCACAGTCCATCACGGGCATCGGCCCGGTCATCTCTGCTGGTCTGCTGGCCCATATCGACATGGAGCCGTTCCGGTGTGTCCGTGTCCGGAAAGATTCCGGCTTCTATGACGCCAAGGCCAAGCCCTGCAACCACAAGGAACCCCATGGCCCCGAGTGCCATCGGTCCCCGCTTGCCACCTGTGGACAGGTGTGGCGGTTCGCCGGTCTCGACCCCACGGTCCAGTGGAAGGAAGGCCAGAAACGGCCATGGAACGGCAACCTGAAGCGGCTCTGCTGGATCATCGGAGAGATGTTCACCCGGCAGCAGGCCAAGGAGTCTGACGTCTATGGGAAGCTCTATGCGGCCCGCAAGGTCCAAGAGGAAGCCAAGAACGCCAACCACGACTTCGAGGACCAAGCCAAGACCGCCCTCGCCACCAAAAACTGGAAGCGTGACACCCAGACCAAGGCGGCGTATGAACAGGGGCTGCTCCCCCAAGGCCGGATTCATCTCCGTGCCCAACGCTGGGCCGTCAAGCTGTTCCTGAGCCACTACCATGAAGCGGCGTTCTTCCATCACTTCGGGACGTTGCCGCCCAAACCCTACGTGATCGAACATCTGGGCCATGCCCATTACATCCAGCCCCCGAACATGCACCTGATTGCCGGGTGGGCCGAGGCCAGAGCGAAGGCGGGGATCTAATGACTGACCGCCTCGCGCCGCTGATCACGATGGACTACGCGACACTGGACACACTTGCTGGTCAGGTGTTGGACGTGCTGTTTACTGATTACAAGTCCAAGGTGTGGCTGTTGCTGGACGAACTCATCGCCCAACGCCGCGCCAGTGCTGAGAAGGACGAGGAGATCGAGGAGGCACATCAGCTACGTGAGCGACTCGTTGAGCTACTCACTGGTGTGGCGGCTGGTCTGAAGGGCGAACCGCCTCCAGATACGCTCCACGATTGGTCTGGCCTCCCACGGCTCGCGGCACAGGTGGTACAGGAACGGGATCGTCTCGCGGCGTCGTTGCAGGAGGTGCGTGAGCGGAAAGACCAGCGCATCAATGAATTGATCCAGCGGAACGAGGCGATGCGGATCTTGACCGAGGAGTTGCAAGCCAGAATCGCCAATGCCTTATTGTGAGCCGCCCTTGCCTGAGTACCCCGTGCAGAGGGAGCGAGCCAACGAGATCGAGACGTCCCGTCATAGTTGAGCGAGCCGAGATGTTTGAAGAAGATCGATATCAGAGAGCGAGTCGGACCAAGAGAGTGTACCAATCAGTTTGAGCGAGTCGATCCTACGGAGAGCACCGAGTCCCATGAATGAGTCGATGAATCCAAGTGTGCCGTGTTGTCAGAACGAGCCGAGCATCGTGAGAAGTACCGGAAGCGTATGAGTGAGTCGTCCCAAGAGAGCGTGCCGTTGGTTGCGAGCGAACCCTGTCGAATGAGGATACCGAGTAGTCTGAGTGAGTCGAACCAGTCGAGCGCACCAAGCTCATAGAACGAGTCTGTTGTGGATGAGCGTTCCGAGTTCACTGAACGAGTCGAAGTCTACGAGAAGTACCGCCGGAGGAGAACGAGCCGACATGATAGTAAGCACCGAGACAAAGGGGCGAGTCGTTCGTATGGAGCGCACCAAAGGCTGAGAACGAGACGATGACTACGAGTGTCCCGTTAGTGAGTGATCGAACCCTTAGAACGGCGTGTACCGTACCAAGTGAGTGAACCATGAGGCACGACGTGTACCTAAGGTTCGTGAGTGAGTCCTTCGCAGGAGAGTGTACCGTCAGCAGTGAACGAGTCGAGGTTGAGGAGACGTACCAGAAGGCAGAACGAACCGTGTCAATGACCTGTTCCGAATTACTGCGTGAGCCATTTCAAGCGAGAGTCCCGTCTTGCATGAGCGAACCGACACGAGGGAGTGACCCCCATTGGCAGAGTGAGTCTAGTTGATAGAGTGTCCCGGAGTGCGTGAGCGAGTCGTTCGACTAGAGTGTACCAAGTTTGTCGGAGCGAGCCGTTGAGTTCGAGCGTCCCGAAATTGTGGAGCGAACCCTTCACCTAGAGTGTCCCGAGTTGTCGGAGTGAGCCGTGATTGTTGCGTGTACCATGTAGAGTGAGCGAGTCGTTGGACCCTGTGAGGACCGAACTGGCGGAACGAGTCGAGCAGAGGACAGTACCGAGGAACTAGATCGAGCCGAACATAGTGTATCGTCTGCGGAGCCGAGAAACATGAAGCCGAGGTCTCGCTAGGGCTCCGTAACGAGAGAGCGAGTCGAAGTTCCAGTGGGCTCCGTCTATGAGGAACGAGTCGTCGGGAATGAGAATGTATCGCCCATGGCGAACGAGTCGAAGTGTCTGAGCGTACCATCCAAGGCGAACGAGTTGACCTTAGTGAGAGGACCGTTGGAGTTGAACGAGTCCGTCGCCTCTGAGCGTACCGTAGCTGCAGAACGAGCCTATAACGCCGAGTGGACCGGGAAGGGAGATCGAGGTCTGGAGCCTGAGTGACCCGTGGTTGGTGAACGAGTCGTGTCAACTGAAAGTACCGTACACAACGAACGAGTCGTTGACACTGAGTGAACCGGCTGAGGGAACGAGTCGAGATATCGGTGAGTGCCAAGTTGCGAGAACGAACCCGGTGGGTGGGAGTTGTACCGTAGTTGACGAGTGAGCCAAGTTTGACGAGTGGACCGTTGCAGCCGAGCGTATAATACGCTATGCACAAGTGGCTGCTGCTGGGGGTGATCGTGCTCAGTAGTGGCTGTAGTCTCCGGGGGTGGCACGTCCAGATCACACCAAAGTGTGCGGACGGGTTGCCCCCGCTTTTGTTCATCGACCAATCCTGCCCTCCTGATGGCGTGTGCGGGTACACCTGCCAGCCGGGACGATGGAAGAAGAAAGATCCTCCCGATCCTCCCCCGCAAAAACTGATTGCAATTGAGTGCCGAAGATCATAAACTAGACCGCATCCAGTTCCCATCGTCCACGGTTTGTTCAGAGGCTGTATGCTGAAACTGATTGAGGGCACTGCATCGAAAGCTGACCGGCCCGAGTCGAAAATTACCTTCATTCAGAAGGTGATCAAGGAAGAAACGTGGATGGTGATGGCCCAGTCGGCCATCGAACTCGAAGACGAATTTTCAAGTCTGTATTTCACGGCAGGGCAGCAGAATAATTTATTTCTGATGCCGCCCTTCGAGCCGAATGTTCTCCTGAACCTCGTCCAAACGAACAATATCCTCAACCAGTGCATCGAAGCGATGGAAGTCAACATCGATGGCACCGGCCATGAGTTTGTCCCGGCGGAAGAGGGGAAGGACATGGACACGTCGGAGGAGGAGATCGCCAAAGCCTTCTTCGATGAGCCCTACCCCAACATCTCCATGACCGGCATCCGCCGGAAGCTCCGTCGCCAGATGGAATCGGTGGGCTACGGCTTCATTGAAGTCCTGCGAAATATCGCGGGCGACGTGGTGGGTCTCCGGTCTGTCGAGACCGCCCATATCCGGATGGTGAAACTCGATACGCCTATCCAAGTGAAGAAGAAGATTGAACGGGATGGCCGGGAAGTCGAACTCACCCTCTGGGAACGGGAACGCCGCTTTGCCCAGACCGTGGCCCTCAAGCAGTATGTCTACTACCGGGAGTTCGGGACCACCCGTGAGATCCATCGAGAGACCGGGGAGTGGGAGACGGACGAGAAGAAGGTGCCACCGGAGAAGCGTGGCTCCGAACTTCTGATTCTCGGCATCAACCCGGATGTGACCACCCCCTATTTCCTCCCAAGGTGGATCAACCAACTCCCCTCCGTCGTGGGCTCTCGTGCAGCGGAGGAGCAGAACCTCCAGTTCCTCGATGCGGGCGGGCTCCCACCCGCTATCGTCTTCATACAGGGGGGCACCCTCATCAAGGACACGTCCGACCAGCTTCGGATGTACCTGTCGGGCCTGAACAAAAACAAGAATCGAGCCGTGGTCGTTGAGGTCCAGTCCTCCAGTGGTTCGTTGGATGCTGCTGGCAAGGTGGATGTCAAGGTGGAGCGGTTTGGGTCCGCCCAGTCACAGGATTCGATGTTCACGAATTACGACACGGTGACCGAGGAGCATGTGCGCGTTGGCTTCCGTCTGCCACCCCTCTTTCTGGGCAAGGCTGTGGATTACAACTTTGCGACCGCACAAGTGAGCTATATGGTGGCGGAAGCTCAAGTATTTGGGCCAGAGCGGGTCGAGTTCGATGAACTGATGAACAAGACCATTATCAAAGAACTGGGGCTCAAGACCCTCAAGTACAAGTCCAAGCCCATTACCTTGAAGGACGTCGCGACCCAGTTGAAGGCTCTTGAACTGTCCATGCCCGTGGCCACCCGTGAATCCTTCCTGAAAGAGATGAACACTGTAGGCAATATGGCATTGGAGATGGCAGAAGTCCCAGCCCAAGGTGTCGGGGAGATGCACGAGCCGCTGAAGAACACCCCGACCGCTGATGAGTTGCCGTCCGGGAAGTTGCCCGCCACGATGGAGTCGGTCCAACCCACGCTCAAGCCTGCCCCTCCGGAGGAGAAAGAGACGCCGGAAGAAGCGGGAGCGATGGAAGAAGCCAAAGCTATGGCCAAAGAGAAGGCCAAGGCCAAGTACCGGAAGACGGCCAGTGACCTTCTGACCCTCGTGCAGGACTATGCGGTGTACCAGCATCTCCTCCCCTCTGTCGCCCTCAAGCAGGAGATGACCGAGGCCCGCGCCGAGGAGATCAATCAGGACATCCAAGCCCTCGACCCGGAAGACGCCCGGACCTTCAACAGCCTGCTGGCCATGGTGGTCTTCGGCTCCGATGACGCCGATCTCTCGTCGGTGATCGCGGCGACTCGTGGCTAAGACGGTTGATCTCCGGACGTACCTCCTGTTGGAGCGGGCCTTCGTCCGCCGTCTCCAGCGGACGTGGCGTCTGCAGTCGGCCCCTACCTACGCCAAGATTACCCAAGCCTGTCTGGACCACAAGTGGGATGAAGCCCGCAGACTCGTCCCCGATCTCGACATGACGGAAGTCGGCACCGAAAACAGAGAGTGGATCACGTACATGCTCCTCTCCTGTGCGGTGTTCGGAGCCAACACCGTGGCCAAGGGCAAGCCCAGCTTCGTCGGTGTGGGTTCCTTCGACACGTTCCTGAAGCAGGTCACCAACAACCTCCTCCAGTACCTCGAATTCGGAGCCACGGCCAAAGTCCAAGAAGATGCGTTGCACTCAATTGCCATGGACGAGGCCCGGACCAAGGCCCTCCCGAAGGTGGCCTATGACCCCGGTCAGGCACGAGATGCTCATGGGCGATGGACTGAGGCTGGACCACTGGTGGCCTACCACGGGACCGTGGAAAAGCGGCTGGAGAGCATCCTTCGTGAAGGACTCACGAGAGCCCATGCGGGTGAGGCATGGAAAGCGTTCTCCCGGACAGATCGTGTGTATGTGACGACGAGTGAACAGGATGGAAAAAATTGGGCCGAAAATTCAAAGCATCGGCATGAGGACATTGATGACTTGAGGCGAGAGGAACAACTCGCGACCGCTTCTCCCCTTGACATGCTTGCGGAGCGTCCGGAGCCTCGGGTGACGTCAGAAGTGGCGGTCCTGCTCACCGTGGAGATCCCAGCCTCCGAAGTAGGCAAGCTCGAAGAGGATCGCTATTTTCCGGGGGAAACAAAACGCACCTTTGATGGTGATATCAAACCGGAGTGGATTACCCGTGCTCAAGTACTCAAGGAAGGAGATCGAGTTGGGGGTAATTGGGAGGATGTCCCTCTCCGGAAGAAAATCGCTAGAGACGGGACGACCATCTATATCGCGTTGTTGCTGAGTGACGACGAAGTCACCAAGTGGGACGAGCACCAACACCCCCGCGACAAAGAGGGTCAATTCACTGAAGCCGTGGCGGCAAAGGTCGCTGAGGCGGCAAAGGTGATCGCGGACGCCAAGACTGATGGCCGTCCGGTGTTGTTTCATTCAGGAGATGCCAGTATTGATGCCCATCTCGCCCAAGGTATCGAACCCCGCTTCGGGGGGTGGCTCGAAGAAGTGTTGAGTGGCGCGACGGATGATGACGAGCTTGCGGATCAAATCCGTGAGCAAGACCCGGTCACGTTCTTTTCGACCGAGCCTGATTGGGTCGCCATGAAAGTGGCGCGGGCGATGGGAAAGTTTGTGGGGGATGTCACGCTGGAGGACATCCGGACGCATGGGCAATTGAGCATCATTAGTGTCGCGGCCCGTGATCCGTCTGAACGATTTACGGAAGCAGAGCAGGACGCCTTCACCGAGGAAGAGTGGAAACATCAAGAGCGTCTGACGGAGAAGGGTGCAGACCCGGATGATTTTCTCACCGTGGGCGGGAAGCACCACGAAGAGATCATTCCGCTGGGTGGCACGTCCCGAGGATTTGAGGAGATTCCGTTTGGCGTCGAGCCCAAGGACATCTTCTCGAAGAGCACTATTGTTCCAGATGTGACGTTGACCGGGGATGCACTGGTGGCGTTTCTGCAAATCCACTACCCCCATCTTCTAGCCCATGTGAAGAAGTGGGATGAACAGAAACACCCCCGCGACAAAGAAGGGCAATTTGTAGAGGCGGCTGATACCGTTTTGACCAGTTCATATGATGGTTATCAGCACATGATCGAGATGAAGACACCGGACGGTCACCTTATCGGTCATGCGAAGCTCCGCATGACTTCTCGTGACTTGGCCGAGTACGACATTCTGCACATCGATCCAAAGTTCCGAGGCCATGGGTATGGAGAGCACCTTTATCGGGCCATCGCAGACAAAGCGAGAAGACTTGGCGCGAAAAGAATTCTGGGGGATGTAACGTCCGCAGGCGTATTACGACTCGGCATTAAGGTGTTAGGGACACCGGAATTCATTGCCGATGCCATTGAGGAGTATACCCTTGAGCAGGCTCTGAAGAAATTGGAGCCACAGGCCCCCGAAAATGCCGAAGGTGTCATTGATACGGCCAACTATCTTGCTGTGCGCTGGCCGCTTCGGAAGCAAAAGTACGCTATCAAGTGGGACGAAGCTCGACATCCTAGAGACAAACAAGGCCAGTTCGCACACGGGGGTATCACCGAAGTAACCGGGGTGGATTGGGAATCCTTTTACTGGGGTAAAGATTTCAGAGAGCCTGACGATTACTACTACCACGTCACGTTAGCTCCACACGCTCAACGTATTGTGGAGAACCAAGAACTTACACCGGGTCGAGCGCAGTTTATGGGTCGAGCAGAACCAGCCGCCCATTCAAAAGGAAACGTCTTTCTGACGGATAGGAATGGAGTGTACTTTTGGGCCAGTCGTGTGCAGGACCATGCGATGGATCAGTACGATGATCCCCCGAAGGTGGCTGTGGTTCGTATTCCAAAGCGTTTGGTCCCTGATGTCTCCCCTGACCCGGCAGGCACACGAGATGCGAACGCCCCCGCGTATATTGTCAAGGGACCGTTGTCTTTGAAGTGGGATGAGCAAAAGCATCCCCGAGACAAGCAAGGCCAGTTCACCGAGTCCGGAGGGGATGTCGCGGCAGAAGAAGAAATCTGGCCCATCGAGGGGGGAGGACCAGAACGAAAGAAGTGGAACAAGCTCCTCGTGGTGGCGAAAGACGCCGATGCCGTAATAGAGGGTCTGGTCAATGCCCAAACGCAGTTGTATCTGCGTCTGAAAGAGAAGTATCAGGTTCACACCCCGGAGGGGTTAGCGGCGTATCTCAAAGATCCGGAATGGGTCGAGGCGGATGCCAAACGTGAGGCGGCTCAGAAAGTCGTGGATGCTGCCTATGAGGTACTGAATAAGCAAGCCCCCGCCATGCGGAAAGAAGTCGTGACGAACCTCGCCGCAGATGTGGCGAAGCGACTCGGCATCGATCCCTCTGTCATCCATGTCGTAGACAAAGAGCCGCGTGAATTCTCCGTGGGAGACAAACAGTTCAAGGAAGGTGGGCACTACGATCCGCGAGATCTTCAAATTGAAATCAATGCCCGGAATATCGGCTACAACAATGCACCGGGCGTCAAAGGCGTGGTCGCCCATGAAATCTCTCACCTCATCTACCATCAGTTGAAGAAAACGGCAGAACAGGAGTTCACTCGATACACGGATCTTGCTATCACCCCGGACGGACAAGGGTATACCGATTGGTACAAGGAACGGTTTGAAACCGTACCGGGATTGTTGTACCAGAAGCAGTTGAAATCTGAATATCGAGCCGAGTTTGCGAAGATGTTCCCCGCTTCCGCTGTCATCGCGGGACTCAGTGATGGAGATTTCTTCAAGGGCCTGTCCAATTTCATGATCAAAGAGAACGGGCACAGTGCCTATGCCAAGTCGTATTGGGACGAGCAGGCGGTCAAGAACCGAGGGTATGAGCCTGCGGTGAACGAGACCATTGCTGAAGTGACCCGATTTTTAAGCTATCCCAAGTCGTGGCAAGAGGACCATCAGCCCGACATGCACTCCCCGTGGGTCATTCTGACCGGGAAGATGCACGCATGGTATCGGAAGAAGCAGGATCAGGCGCAGGCCGAGTTAGACGCGAATTTGAAGGCCCTCAAAGAGCACCAGCGACAAGAGGCCATTCAAATGGAATTGGAAGCGGAACAAGAACGCCGCGCCCGTCGAGAGCACCACCCATGATCCCCACCCCTATCACCATCGAGGGCAAGACCGGCACCGTCGTCTATCTCGATGCCCTCTGGCACCCGGTCCCTCCTGAACGTGCCACCATGGCCCGTGTCCTTTTCGATGATGGGAGTTCGGCCTTCTTTTTTACGGAGCCCGACACTGTTGAGAAGTTCGACCCCGCCCAACCCCGTGATAAAGACGGGAAGTGGACACAAGGGTTGCATCTCCAAGGGCCGAAGAGCAAAAAACCAGAACGACTTTCGACGGCTGAGTTTGAGGCGCGGTATCCGGAAGAAAAACGGTTGTATCTGGGGGTGACGTCTTCTGCTGCTGCAGAACGCGCCCGTGAAGGGGGCGGGAAAATTGGGGGCACGGGCATGCACATGCAGCAATCGGTGGTCCATGCCCAAGGTAATGCCCAGCGTGAAGCACGCGATCAAGGGAACGTGCTGCGGTTTGCCATCAAACCGGAAGCGCGGGTGGTGCGATTGCCCCATCGATTGTGGGATGCCAGTCCAGAACGGATTGACAAGTGGGTCACAGAGCAGCATGCCGATATTGTGAACGTCGATGACGTGGAATTCATCGTGAAGAATCCAGCGATGGTAGCGGTCGATTCGCATGACTATACGCTTAGTGAAGCGGTCGTGCTGGATTACGAGCGGAGCGGCTACATACTCGATGAGTATGAAGCAGAGAAAGCGGCCCTCGCGGCATTACGACAGGCCACGATCCCGTCTTCGGTGCCGTCCCAGACAGACCTTCCTCCCTACCAACAGGCCCGAGCCCTGCTACAGGACGCTGTCGGGAAAGAGATTCCGGTGGGAGTGGATGATCATCCTGTCGCAATTCGCGCCGCACAGGAGATCGCAGAGGTACTGAAGGAGATGCAGGCCAAGGGCTATACGATGCCTCGTGAGATCGAAGTCCGGGCGCAACAGACCCAGATGCCTGCGGGCGAAGCCACGCACGACATTTTGCAGATCAAAGTGCCGGATAACCTTCCCGATGATGTCACCCTCGATCAGGCGACTCTGGCGGTCTACGGGGAGGTGGATTATGCCGGGGTTCCCAATTATGTCCCTCGTACGTTCAAGGAGATCGTGGTTCACGAGATGGGGCATATCAACCGCCGTCCCGCAAAGGTGAGAGAAACACCAGCGGCAGCGAAGGAATTTGCACGGGAACTAAAAGCGATTCACGAGATGCCCACTGCCGCGAAAGACGTGAGCCGCTATGCGGCACAGAATGCCGAAGAATTTGTGGCGGAGGTCTTCACCAAACTCTATCGCGGGGATACGGTCTCCCCCAAAGTCATGCGGGTGTATCGTGGGTTGCGGGGAGGAGTCCTCCGATGAGTCTTCCTCCATGGCCTGATTGGACGGCTGAGCAGTGGCGGGCTGTCGTGCAGCCAATTGCACGAGAAGGTGTCGGAGGTCTCACCCGGAAGTTCGATGCCACCCAACACCCCCGAGGAGAGGATGGCCGCTTCATTGAAGCTACCCAACCCAGAATCTTCAGTCGAATGACTGATGTTGGCTCCTACATGAGTTGGGGCGAGAAGAAGTGGGGATGGCGTGCGACGGCTGAGGACATACGTTTTGGCGCGAAGTTGGGAGAAGTCACGGGGAGGCTCCTGACGGGTGAACCCATCCCCCGTGACCAGATCCCCGCGAAGCTCTATCACGTCACCACCAATGCTCCTGCCGTTGAATCCTCTGGTGTCCTCCTTGGCCTACTGGAAGATGGCGGGATGGGCGGAGGACAAGCCCAAGGCGTGTCGTTTACGTCCAGCCCGGAGGATGCCGAGGTTATTCAGCGGGAGTTGAAGCGGGCGGTTCATATTGCCCGAGGGGATGTGCAAGGCATCGAAGACTTTGAACGCTATGCCAGAGAAGATGAGCAACGGGCAGGGCTCCCGAAGGGATCACTGGATGCGGCGTTGACGGAAGTGCGACGAACGTGGGACGTCCAGAAGGATCGTCACAAGCAATATGAGGCCCCTGACGAGCAGGAGCGGGTTCGACGCAGTAATCTGGGCGATCTCCTGAACCTCTACCTGTATGGCCGGGAAACGGCCTCAGAGAGAGTGACGGGATCACGAGTGGAGATTCTCAAGAATCCCATCCTGTTTGGCCAACAGAAACATCTGGCCAAGATCAACCCCGACCACATCCAGATTCTGGAAGCTGATGCCGAGGACATCCCCGCTGATGCCCTCGTCACCACCGGCTCCGATAAGTTCCTCCATGAGGTCCGAGTCTACGCGGACGTCCCGAGACGCCGGAAAAAGGCCGCATCTGAGACCGCCCATCCTACCCAGCCCCTTCCCAAAGTTGCCAAAGACGCCAATGCCTTTGATGAGACAAAGCACCCACGAGCCCCCGGAGGCACGGAAGAAGGCGGGCAATTCACGGAGACGGGACGGTCTGGTGTCCCGACCTCTGACCCTACGCTGGCGAAGCAGGCTAAAGACGGGATTGTGTACGTTGAACGGCTTCTCCCAGAGGCGGTAAAAACCGCCCGCTATGAAAATGTGTCGGGGACATGGGGGTACTTGACGAAAGAGACGCAGGAGGCCGTTGAACTCGCTTACAAAGAAAAGATTTACGAGAGCACGTCTCAGCACTTGTTCACCGCAGATTTTGATAATGATCTCAAGATTGCCTTAGCGAGGAAAGAACGAGACGCGATTCGGCAGGAAGGGTTGAAGCGGGTGAGAGCCCTCTACCCAGACGTCGATCCGACGACGGTGATGCTGAGTCCTGATGCCCCGAAAGAAGCGTCGGGCTACGTGCCGTTAGGGCAGAGTGAATTACGTCATACCGATGGGTCGCCGCTCAGTGCCAAAGAGTATCGAACTCTTGATCAAGCGTGGTTTCAATCGTTTAAGGATGCACGGGATGACGTCTTTAGCCAATTCATGGCGTCCGAGGAATATGCGGCATTACGGGAGCAGCAGGTCAGAAAAACTGTTCACCAACAATGGCAGAATCTCCCCCCTGAAACCAAGTACCAGAAGGCCATTGAGATGCGGCAACGAGGAGAGTTGTCGGGGGAGGGGCTTGAAATCCTTGCGAAGGAACCTGAGCACTGGACCACAGGGGTGGAGCAGGGTGACCACACGGACGAAGACTACGCCCGGACCCATGCGATAGCCCTGAAACTCACCGAACTCCGGATGGACGAGATCCGGAAAGAGCGGGATATTGGCGAGCCGAAGTCGGTGTATTCGATTCGGCCTGCTGCTGATCCAGACGATGGGTTCATAATCACAGACAGTAGTGATGGCACGACGGTGGCGACGGCGTTGACGCAGGAGGAAGCCTTCCAGCAAATGACGGAATGGCAGGAGCAGGAAAACACACTCCTCTCCTCCAAAGCGGTGATTGAGTCCGTCTGGGAGTCATGGAAACGTAAATCCAGTGAGGGCTTGGGCCTGTCTCTGCAACTCGCCGCTGCCCGAGAATTGGGTGGGCACCATCGGATGTCGCCGGAGGAAGTTCAAGAGGCAGAAAAGCAGGCGAGGGAGCACTTCGGCCAGTATGGCATGGCTACCCTCCAAGCCTATGTGCGTGCCCAATGGGAAGTGACCCAGATGGTCATGCAGAAGGCGGGGGAGAAAGAGGTCTCCGTCTATCGTGGGCTGATGCTGAGCGGAGATCAGGTCAAGACGACCACGCATGAAGTCGTGGATGAGTCAGGAGCCTCACTCCGGCCCACGAATGTGAGAACGATCACGAAAACTCCTGCTGACGCAGATTATGTCGCGGGGGAGTACGTGAGTTTTGAGTATCGAGGACATGAGTTAACAGAGCCGAAAGTCCGCACGACGCCGTTTACATGGGAGGAAGTGGACGCCGCGACGAGAGAAAAAGTGGCCGAGGGGTGGGCTACGATGATCGGCACAAAAGAAACCACCCCTGATCAAATCAAAGCGGCGTATGCCGTCCTGAATGATTGGAGCAAACTGCAACTCCTGCAGACGTTGATTACCCGAGGCATTATTCCTCTCTATCCGTATGAGAGTGAAGAAGCCACGGTCCAGCGGGGGGTGAAACGGTATTTGGAAGAGATAGAGTACCAGAGCACCTTCACCAAACTTCCCAATCTCTCGTTGAAGCGAGCGGGTGCCCAATCCACCACCGGCACCCCCGCTATCGCTAATGACTGGGGAGGGGTCGGGGATCTTCCCCCCAACCCCGTGCGCGTGGTCATCCGGGTACAGGCCCCACCCACATCGGTGCTGTCCCTTCCCGTCTATGGGCAAAATGCTCAGAGTGAGCACGAGACCGTGCTCCTCGGTACCCCCGACAAGTGGCTGTGGGATGCGTGGGAAAAAACCGCCCCGGAGTTCAGCAACGTCACCATCACTACCCACAAGGAGACCGCCACCAAGGCGGAGACCCTCCCCCTCCTCATCGATCTCCAAGCCGAGGATCGTGGGAAGCCCCACTGGATGACCGGGGTGAATTGGGCGACGGTGACGAAGTTCGATGAAGCTAAACACCCCAGAGAATCCGCCGGGTCTGCAGAAGGAGGTCAGTTCACCGAGACCGGCCATGTGGGAGAAGCCACCCCTGATCCGGTCCTCGCCAAGCAAGCGGAGGCAGGCATCGCCGCCGTAGAGAAGTTGCTGCCCACGGCAATCAGCACAGCCGACTATGAGACCACGGCTCCTGTGTCCACATGGAACGACGTCCAAGACGATCTCCAAGACAAGGTGCGGCAGAAGTGGGTAGAAAATGCGTATGACGATGTTGATGTAGACACGTCCGAGGTGGATCAAGAAGTCACACGAGAACTAGAAAAGGATAACCAAGAAGTCCTCGATGACGCGATGACCGCCTTAGAAGAGGGCTTAGAAGAGAAATTCCCAGACACCGCTTCCCAACTCCCGTTGGAAACTCCGCTCGAACTCTTCCGCCGGGTGGATATGGACACAGTGGACTATGGGGAGGGAGAGCACGAAGACGACAAGACTGTGAAGCTGGATCTGGATGCCCTACGCTTCACGTCCGGGGAAGAATTGACAGACGACGAGAAACGCATTGTCCAAACGCAGTGGGACAGTGCGTATGGAAAGGCATTTGATAACCACCTGTCTAAGGTATTTGAGTCGGATTCTTACTACGAGCGGATCGATAAAGTGCGGGATGACGAGATTTTGCAGCAGTGGGATGATCTCTCTGACCAAGATAAATTCCAGTTTTTGGCGACTCATTACCCCGATGACATGGCCGATTTCACGAGTAGCGTGGAAGGCGGCGAACCCACTACATGGACGACCGGCGTCGAGTCTGGAGATCACACCGATGAAGACTACGCCCGGACTCATGCCATCGCCCTTCGACTCACCGAGATGCGGACGGACGAGATCCGGAAGGAACGGGGACTGCTAGAGTCGAAAGATCGTCCAAAGTTTACCATTCGACCGACTGCGGCTGATGATCCACCCGGAGGGTTTACGATTGTCGGTGAAGACGGGACTATTGTTGCCCACACGAATACGGAAGAAGAAGCCAAGTCCGTGGGGTTCCAGTGGGCCACGAATATGTCCAAGCGGCCCCCTTTGGCCACTTCTACTCTCATTATAGAAGTATGGGACCAGTGGAAGACGTCCTCCAGTCGTGGCCTCTCCCTCTCGATGCAATTGGCTGCAGCAAAAGAACTGGGTGGGCATCATCGTCTGTCTCCGGAAGAAGTGCAGGAGGCTGAGAAAATTGCGAGGCCCTACGGCGGCATCGAAACGCTCCAAGCCTACGTGAGAGCCCAGTGGGAAGTGACCCAGACCATCATGAAGAAAGCCGGAGAGAGTAAAATCAAGGTTTACCGAGGGCTGATGCTACCGGGGGATGACATCGAGATGACGAAACACGAGGAAGTGGAAGTCCCCTCTCCTTATCAGGGGGCTCAAGCTCGTTCGTATTCCAAACTTCCTGAATTGTCGCTGAAGCGGGCCGGAGCCCAATCCACCACGGGGACGCCCTCCGTGGCGAATGACTGGAATGGGGTGGGGAATCTGCCCCCCAAACCAGTACGAGTAGTGATCCGCATCGAAGCTCCTTCGACGTCCGTCTTATCGTTGCCGGTCTACGGGCAAAATGAACAAGCGGAGCATGAGACGGTGCTGCTGGGTACGAACGATAAGTGGTTGTGGGACGTGTGGCTCCGGAAGGCTCCTGAGTTTTCCAGTGAGCCCATCGCCACTTCCGCCAAGAAGGCCGAGCCGCCTCCCAAGAAGACGCCGCTCGTCATCGATCTCCAAGAGGCCGACCGAGACAAGCCCCACTGGATGAGTCAGGTCGAGTGGGAGAAGCAGAAGGCGCAGGACAAGGACACCAAGAAATGACCCGAGACATGCGGTCCCTCGTGGCGGAGATCCGGGTGTTGCTCAGGAAGCGGCACGTCCCGCCCCACCACGCCATCCTCAAGTATGACCGCAACCAGCCCCGTGGAGCCGCAGGCACCCCGCAGGGCGGGCGTTGGGTCAAGGGGGTCAGTCAGGGGACGGAGGGGGAAACGAAACGTCTCCAATCGTCTTACCTTCAGCGTAATCAGGCGTCTTACGCGGACATCATGGACGCCCCGATGGGCGAGGGCTTTCACAACCGCCCCCGAGGCGTGAACATCCCCGAGCCACCCCCAGATGACCCGGCAGAGAAGATCCGGAACGTCCTCTCCACTGGATCGATCTCCGATAGCGAACCCATGGGGGATCAGGGGGCCAATGTCTCCAAGCTGGTCACCCTCGAAGATGGCACCCAAGCGGTCTTCAAGCCTGAAGTCGGGGAGACGTGGCGGACCACGTTCTCCAACCGTGATATTCCCAAGTACATCACCAATCGAGAGTTCTCCCTCGCAGAGCGCGAAGCCACCGCCTATGAGGTCTCCGAAGCCTTGGGGGTGCATCTCGTCCCGGTCACCGTCCTGCGGGAGACCGTCGAAGGCGTCGAGGGGCTGGATGACGACGATGAAAGCGGGTTCGACTCGGATGAGTTGAAAGACCAGTATAACGAGTACCGGGACAAACGCCAAGAAGAAGTCATCGATGAAGTCGGAGAAGAGATGTACAACCTCTTCGATGACCATTTGAATGATCTCGACAAGCGAGTCGATGAGGTGCAAGAGATTTGGGACAAGGTGGCAGAGGAGTACCCCAATCGGGGAGCCGCCCGTGAACATCCTGTGCTGCCGATGGGGTCTGTGTCCCCGTTTGAACGGAAGGTGCCAGACCCGGTTGATCCGTTGGAACTGTTGAAAGAAGCGGACGTCGATCCGGTCTCCTCGTTGTTACCACAGGAAAGAAAAGACGTCGAAGCCGCGATTCGGAAGCGATTTGAAGAAGGAGCCGAAGAACTGGGTGCGTTTGATCGGGATGAGGCGCGGGATCACGAGACATATGGGTATGACAAGTGGCTCGAAGCGCACCAAGATACCGAAGTCAAGCTCTATGACAAGAAGATCAAGTCCTTCGACTCGTGGGCACAAAGTCAGGGCTACGACATCCGAGGTCATGGTCGCGGCCCCAAGAACCCAGATGCCCCGCATCCCAAAGGCGGATCGTTCCAGCACTTCCAAGAGGGTGCTGACAGCTACGGGGACGTGGATGAGGAGACTGGCCCTCAACTCGCCGTGCTGGACTATGTGCTGGGGACCATGGATCGGCACCACAGCAACCTGATGTTCAAGAACGGACGCCCTATTGCCATCGACAACGGCTACAGTTTCCCCGGATCGCCGGGGGAGGATGACTTCAAGTTCCGGTCGAATGAAGTGGGGACATGGTTGCGGAGGAGCAGTGACACCAACGTACCGGAGGCTCTTCGTGCCACCCTCCACAAGACCATCATGGAGGCGGATTGGCAGGGACTGGTGGACCGCCACCCCAGCATGAGCGATAAGGAACGGAAAGCGTTACTGGGCCGGGTGGACAACATGAAACGGGCCTTGCGAACTCGTGAAGGACTGGGCCAGTTGTGGCGGAGTCTCGACCGGATATGAGTTGACAAATCACACAGTGTGTACCATACTGTAGGATGAGGTGTCAGGTGTATGTAGAATTCTGGACGAATACCAAGGGGAAGATGCGGGTGATCGCGGTCATTCGGGCAGACGGGCAGATCGAGGAGAAAGAACCCCTCCCGCCCCGGATCAGAGAGGACATTGAAGATCAGCGACGACGGGTGCCGGGAAAGAGATTTCTGGAGTCCCTCCCGGCGGAGTTCTCTGGTTCCTACTACTGGGCCATCCTGAAGGACTAACCGTGCTGACGATCCTCCCTAAGCCGGTGCAACCAGTTGCACCCTACCTGTCCGTCCTGAAGTTCAACCCGGACCAGCCCCGCCAACCCGCCGGGTCGGAGCATGGGGGAGAGTTTGCGAAAGAAACGAGCAATCCGACCCATGCACGACGGGACGAGGTGGAGCAGCTAGGAAAGGACATCTTCGAGGAGGCGCATCGTATCGCTCCCGGTCATGACCGCTCCACGACAGGGGGGTACTCGATGTACCATCGGGCGGACGTGAAAGCCCACATCCAAGACGATTTGACGGCCCGCTTGAAGGGACATCCCGCTTTCGCGGATATGGATGAGGAGACGCTCTTGACGTGGGTGCAGGGGAAGATCGACTTGTGGGCGGAGACCTCTGGAGACAGTGACCTCGATGCGGCGGTCATGCAGTTGGCGGTCCAACAGGAATTTGGGTTGACCGGTGCCGCCACAGACCATCTCCAAAAGAACTTGGGATTTCCCCTGACCCTGTCTGGAAAAGAGGCGGACCAGCTTCGCGCCTTCGTGCGGGCGGAGTACGAGGCCACACAGGCGTGGTTCAAGAAGCGAGGCATCACCCATGTGACGGCTCTCCGAGGCATGGATGATGATCCACGGGATAAGCGATTGGGGTTTGGGTATGAGACCATCACGATGCAACCCGCGTCGTCATGGGCGGTTGATGTCCAAACGGCGTTCGCGTTCACCACGAATAAATCGAACCCCAAGATTCTCACGACCCGTGTCCCGGTAGAACAGGTCTTGAGTACGTGTCTGACCGGGCGGGGCTGTTTGGCAGAAAAAGAAATCCTGTTACTGGGGAAACCGCAACGCGCCCATATTTTTGGGGTGAGCGGGGACGATTTCTCTCCCGACAGTTCGGATACCAAACGAATCCTGCATTCACTCGAATGAACATTGACGCCACGCTCACCAACGCCGACTGGCCCAAGCGCACCCCCGATAAGTTCTCGGATCTGGGCGTCATCGTCCAGAAGTTCCAAGAGACCCAGCACCCCCGTGATACGCGAGGCCGCTTCACCGAGTCGGCCTCCATCACGGTGACAGGACGCCAGATCGAGGTGGTCAAGCCCGAACGGGCCATTCGTGCCGGGGATAAGCTCGTCCCCCTGAATGTCCTCGCCTTCGATCAGGAGTTCCAGAAAGAGCCGGGATTCTATCTGGGAGTGGGGGGACAGGGCGGCATCGGCACCCGCTATACCCGCTTCGGAGAGTTTCTCTCCCAGCATGACAGCATCGAAGCCGCCGAGGTGTCGGTCCACTCGGATGGCCGGATTGGCTTCACCAACGGACGGCACCGGTATGCGTGGCTCCGGGATCAGGGGTTGACGTCCATCCCGGTGGCCATGACACCTGAGTCCGTCCGGAATGCCAAGAAATTTGGCTATCTTGCCGCCGTCAAGCTGGCATGGGATGAGAGTGATCACCCCCGTGACAAAGAGGGGCAGTTCACGACCTTCTACCATGGCACGCTGCAGGAGCAATTGGACTCCATCAAAGAGCAGGGCTTGCAAACTAACCGGTCAGGGCTGGCATGGCCGGGTCTGAGTCAACCGGGGACGATCTATCTGGGACGCACGAAAGAAGCGGCTATGGGGTGGGCGGAGTCCACGACGCTCCGGCTGGAGTGGAAGTTTGAGAATCCCACAGCCGTGGTGCTGGAAGTGCGAGTGCCCGATGACGTGTTGGCCAAGTCCCAGCGAACCGCCGAGCCTGAAGGCAACCTGCGGGTCTTCCAAGATATTCCACCCGAGTGGATTGTGGGGGTGACTGTTGGGCGAAGCCATGATCAAATTCTTGGGGTGACGAGAGCCCGGATGCGACGGGAAGAAGCCAAGCATATTGTGCCTCCTGTCATTACCAAATCTGAGACGTTCTATGTAGGGCTGGTGATTGAAGGAGGGCGAGTTCAGAAATGGGACGAATCCCAGCATCCGCGTGATGAAAAAGGCCAGTTCAGTGACGCCGGTAGGAGTGTCGGGGACTACGTTCACTCCTCAGAGCCGCTGACCACAGAAGAGGAAGATCGGTTCACGGAGTTCGAGGAGGCATGGGCCGGAGGCGTGGCGGACTTCGGGGATGCGATGGCCGCGACCTACGTCCAGCAACTCCCGAAATACAACGCCTACCGCACGAAGCTCGTGGCAGAGTTGGAGCAGAATTACGGCCCCAAGATCACCGTCTACCGGGCCGTCAGTCAGGAGGCCCTCGAAGAGATGGAAGCCGGAACATGGCAAGGCCCCATTGCCACGACCACCAATCCTGAACTGGCCAAGAAGTGGGTGAACTTCGCCCGGAACAAGAACACGACCCTCCATATCCTCAAGACCACCATCAGCCCCAAGCTAGCGGTGATCCGGGGCAAGGCCGAGGAGAGTGAGATCGTCATCGATGGGGATTGGGTCAGCTTCCATGAGTGGGAGCACGTCGGCACGGCGAAGAAACGTCAGTGGGAGGAATCCAAACATCCTCGTCAAGGCGGGGGTTCTTCCCATGGCGGCGAGTTCGTGGAGGCTCTCCACAGCCCCGGTGATGCCCTCTTCTCCCTCCTGAACAACGAGAACGCCACCATTGATCGAGGGGATGTCCGGACCCTCTTGGAGAAGGCGGCAGAGCTAGAGGACACAGAAGACCCGAACCTCCTGCACTTGCATGTGGATGGCATGGACGTCTTCGACAAGACGGGACTGGGGATCAAGCGGGAACACATGCCCCAGATCCCGAGAGCCCATCGCGCCCAGTTCATGAAGGAGATGAAAGACATTGGGGTGGAGATTGTCAAGGAGTGGGTAGACCCGCTCACCCTCAAACCTACCCAAGATGAGATCTCCGCCCGCAATGCGGGGCAGAAGATGCGGGAGTACGAGAAGAAGAAGGACAAAGCCTTCCCACCCCTCCTCGTCTCGAAGGAAGGCCGTCTCCTCGATGGCCACCACCACTGGGCCATGATGGCAGGACTGGCGGTGGATGCGCCCGGTGTGAAAGTCCCGATCTACCGGCTCCGGATCAGCACGAAGCGGGCACTGGCCCTGATGCACGCCTACGACAAGAAATACAAGATAGAGCGGAAGGCACTGGGCCAGAAGTGGGATGAGTCCAGACATTCCCGCGATCAAGAGGGACAATTCACTGAGTCTGGTGCCCCACCCAAGCCAAGCAAGAGGGGGTATCATGACATTACGCCAGAGAGGCATAAGCGGTATCACGTCTACGATGAGAACGATAACCTTGTCGATAAGACGTATGATTCTGATGAAGCCCAACGCTGGGCCGATCAGCGTAATGGCTATGTGGAGGATATAGGAGAGGAAAAACCGAAGAAAAAAACTGCAAAGAAAGCCGATCCAGCCACTGGTCGTTACGTCACCCCCTTCGTGTCCTTCGAGAAGCAGGGAGATGAATCTCTCCGCATGATCGCTAGCCTGAACTCCAGCCGCTTGGCCACATGGGGGTTCACGGCAGAAGCCGAAGTACTCGGCATGGCCCGGTACCGCTTGACGGCAGTCCTCGATGGACGCACCAGCAATTTCTGTCGGATGGTGGATGGCAAAGTCTTCGAGGTCCAAGATGCCCGCCGGAAGGTGATCGAAGTCTTGAATGTCCAGAATCCGGAAGACTTGAGAACAGTACAGCCGTGGCCCAAGCAGGACCGGGCGTCTATGGCGGAGTTTAGGCAGATGGACCCAGAGGAGTTGACGCAACTGGGCCTGCATATCCCCCCTTACCATCCCCACTGTCGGACGCTGCTCCGGCATGTGCCGTCGAGTGTGGGAGAGCCCACCGAGCCTGTTCCGACGATTCCAGTAGAGGCCGAGGTGTTCCAGCCCGTGACGGCGGACGACCTGAGAGAACTCGGCGTCGAGGCGACTCCAGAGGATGTTGCCCTGTGGAACGCCCACATCGGGATGACCCCGGCGGAACTCCTCTCGAAGCTCTCCGGGATGCCACCCCAAGAGGTGATGACCAAGGGCAAAGGGGTCGGAGCCAATCCCATCAGGTTCGATGAGGCGGGCAACATCGGGTTCAACGTCCGGGGAGCCACACCACAAGGGCTGGAGTTCAAGCTCAATGCTCTCCTCGATCCGTTCACCAGCACCTACTATCTGACTCAAGCGGACCTGATTGCAGGCAACCCCAAGGCGGAACTGGCCTTCCTGAAGAACCTGTTTGGCTCCCTGATTGAGATGGGGCTGAAGTCGTCTGCGACGTCCGTGGCCGTAGGTGTGGCCGGGAGCACGATCCCCTACGCCAAGATGGGGTTCCTCCCGGACGAGTTGGAGTGGGACAGCCTCCGCACGTATGCCTTGAATGAGATCGACACGGGTGCCCTCAAACCCATCCTCGACTCGCTGGCTCCTGCGGACCAGCAGTTGGTGATTCACCTCCTCCAAGACCGATCTGTGGGCGCAATGTCGGCACTGGTGGAGTTGCCGTTCACGTATGAAGGGAAGACCATTGGGGAGTGGTTGTTCGGAGAGGCGACTGGAACGTGGGCCTTGGACTTGACGGATGATTTGATGGTGGCACAGGCCAAGGAGTATCTGACATGAAGATCGTGACCAAACCGATCCGTCTGATTGATCGGCCCAACCTCCCCCTGAATGCGTTTGAAACGCTCGTGGCCGCACATAAACCGCAGGCCAAGACACGGGCCTATCAGCAACTGGTCACCTCGCAGGGCGTCCATCCTGACCGGGCTATGGCGTTACTGGGCCTGAGAAAATAGTTGTTGCGTTTCGGACACTCCTGTAAAATAGGCCGCACGTCTGCACTCGGTTGCACTGGAGAGTCTGATGCCCCTGCATATGTCCTCGGTGGTGTCTCGTCGCAAGCTCGACCATCCGCATGAGAAAACGCCGGTCAAGATCATGCCTCCTGACTTCGTCCGTGTCCTGAAGTACAACCCGAACCATGGCCCGGATGGACGATTTTCGTCAGGACGTGGGGGCGGGGGTGGGGGCACAAGCTCTTATAGTGGGGCGAAGTTTTCTGTGCCTGCGGGGTGGCCGCAACCGGGACGAGGGAGGAGTGTCGAAGCTCGCGCTTTCGGAGCCGTGCCGATGCCCGTTCATGAGAACCCCTACGCGAAGTCAGGACCGGGAGCCGTGCGGATGCCCACGTACGAAGGTGTCGCCAAGCCCGGAGCTAAAGGGCCGGTGCCGATGCCCGATCATTCGACGGGGGTCTACAAACCTGCCGTGAATCCCGCGAAACTCAGCCTGCGACAGGATTACCGAGAGTATAGAGAGCCCCGGAGCTTTGCGACTCGTGGCACCTCCTTCGCGGGGTAACTGCTGATGCCGCTGACTTCTGGTCTGACCACCCGCCGATTGATTGCGAAAGGCGAAGGCCACATCCATTCGGACAAGTGGCATCGGTGCATCGAGCACGTCAAAGCCAAGGGCAGTGGCGTTGATCCCTATGCGGTCTGTACCTTCAGTATCGGCTATAACGAATCGGTGAACCCTGAACACCAGACGCCCGGTCCTCACTCGTCCCGAGATACCCGGCGGTTCAAGCGGCGCAAGGAACGCCAAGAGGCAGAGAAGCACGATCTCTCCTACGCCGACATTTTGAAGTTTACGTAACCCATGCCGCTCACCGAGGGGTTCACCACCCGTCAAAAAATGTGCATGGGGCCTCCCAAACAGGGGCATCTGGAGAAAAAGAAGAAGAAACTGAAGACACCGTCGTATGCAGTGGCGTTGAAGTTCAACAAGAATCATGATCCTGAATCGGGTCGATTTTCTTCCGGTGGGGGAGGCACGTCTACCAAGGACACCGATTTGGACGAGTTCACGTCTGAATCCCTGTCTCCCGCCCAGCGCACCATGCAGGCCGAGTTAGCCAAGCAGGCCAAGAAGCCGGTCTACAAGGTCAAGACGATTGAAGAAGCCGTGGTCCGAGTGCTCAAAGGGGATAACGTCGAACTGCAGGACACGAAAGCCGTGCATACCGTGCTCCAAAAGTTAGGCGAGATGGCCATCAAAGCGAAGCAGTTGAACAAGAAGGCCCCGAATTTCGACCCCTGTACGATCACGGTGAAGGGGACCAGCCTCTTTTGCTCACAAAAAATCAAGACGGATGAGTTTCCTCATGGCATCCCCCGGATTGAGATGCCGCAGTTCAAGTCCAAGAACCCGATACCGGGCAGCGAAGCGGACAAGCTCCCCCGAGACGACAACGATGAAGTCGATGCGACGGGGAAGTTTCTGGAACATCTGGCCGAGTCTGGCGTCAAGAGCAATCCCAACGCCACGATCCTCGCCCGAAAACTGAAAGCGAGTCAAGCCGAGATGGAAGGGGCCAAAGTCGCGGGCATGATGCTCTCGAACCGTGACCCGAAGAAAGCCAAGATCACGGTGTCCCGAGACGGCTATGTGGTCGATGGCCACCATACGTGGGCCGCAGCCGTAGGACGGGATGCCGAAGACGGCAACCTCGACAATGATATGGAAATGGACGTGGTGATGGTCGATCTACCCATGTCCCAGATTTACCATCTCTCCGTCGCGTGGACCAAGAAATATGGGTTGCCTGCCGCGAGTGTGAAAAAGTTTGATTGGGTTTCCATGCTAACGTTCGCGTAGTATTAACCAAGGAGCACGACATGACCGACGCTACCACGCCGTCACCGAGCAACCCGACCACCCCGAGCACGCCGAGTACTCCGAGTACGCCGGGAGGAACGCCCCATCCCGATCAGGATCTACCGGGGAGCCGTCCGGGCACCGGGCGTCCGGGCCAGCCGGGAGTCGAACCTCATCCGGATCGTCCGGGACAGGGTCTGCCGGGTCAGCCCAGCCGTCCGGGTGCGCCCCATCCCGATCAGGATCTACCGGGGAGCAAGCCGGGACAGCCAAAGCGGTAGAGAAGGTCAGGGGCGGTCATGCAGAAGAAGCTCGTCATCAAGCAAGAAGGCGAACTCCAGATTGTCCTTGGGGAAGTTTATTCGCCTATGCGTCCAGACGCCCAAGGGGAATACATGACCGCCCCTGAAATTCGGAAGATGGCCCATGAATTCATCCGGAATGGCAAGATGGGCCAGATTGACCTCATGCACGGGAACAAGATTGTGTCGGGCGCGAGTGTCGTGGAATCCTTCGTCGCGGACGAAATCGATACCCGCTTCCTCCCCGGCTCGTGGGTGATTGGGGTGCATATCCCCGACCCGGTCCTCTGGTCTGCCATCAAGAAGGGCGAGATCAATGGCTTCAGCATGGAAGCCTTGGTGACCCGCCATGACATGGACGTCGAGGTAGAGATTCCCCCCATCGTGACTGGGTTGACCAGCAAGCATGAGGAACACCAACACAAGTTCTTCGTCGCCTACGATGAAAAAGGCCAGTTCAAAGGGGGCGTGACCGACGTGGTCAACGGGCACTCTCACCAGATCGTGGCCGGGACGCACACCGAAGATGCCAAAGGCCACCGGCACCGGTTTTCTTCAGTTGATAACGTGCAGATTCTGGGGTAGAGTGCATGGCGAAAATTCGAGCCAAGTTGAAGCAATTGCGGGATGCCGATGTCCGGTACATATCGCTCGTGGATCGAGCGGCCACGCGCATCCCTTTTCGAGTCTTGAAACGTGACAAGGAGAACAAGATGGGCATTGATCTGACGAAGGTGTTCAAGTCGGACGACAGCACCGTGAAGCCCTCCGTCTCGGCCTTGGTGGTGTTTGCCCATCCTGACGAGACGGTGACGACGTCCATCCGAGACGCCATCCAGCAGGCAGGCTTCGCCGTGGACCGGGTCCAGAAGTCGGACGAAGGCGAAACCGTGGTGTACGCCCAAGGCACGCAAAAGGGTGAGACCACGGTGGTACGTCTGAGTGACCAGATGCTGGTGTCGGTCGTCGGGCTGAAGACCCCGGACGGCTGGGCGGGAGAGATGGTCGAGCATCTCGGCTTCTATCCTGACCTGAAGACGGCCACCTCCACCCTGCAGGACCAGATGCAATTGGTTGCCAAGTCGGAGACGCCGCAAGAGGACGCCACCGCCGTGCTGACCAGCTATGCTTCGTATCTGGACCAACTCCTCATCCTGCCTTCGGCGTGCTTCAAGGCCGACGAGGCGGTGAGCGCGATCATCAAGAAGTGCTCGTGCGAGGAGCAGGACGACAAGGACGACGACAAAGAAGAAGCCGAAAAGGGCGAGAAGAAGGCCAAGAATCCAGCGGCTGAAGCCATCAAGGAAGAGACCGAGGCCGACAAGAAGAAGCGGGCCAAGAACCACCCCCCCGCCGAGATGGCTCCTCCGGACGAGGACGACGACCAGAAGCCGCCCCCAGATGAAGCACAGAAGGCCGATTTCGAGGGCATGATGACTGCCCTGAAGGGCATGGAAGCACGGACGACCGCCCAACTGACGGCTCTGAGTCAGAAGCTGGAGACCGTGGCCAGCGAACAGGCGACTCACAAGAAAACGCTTGACGGCGTCGTGGAGAAGGCCGACACTTTCGAGAACACCTTGAAGGCCACCGTGACGGCAGTGCCCACCGCAGAAGATCGCCCGTCTGGCGTGGTCCGGATGCGCGTCCAGAAGGACGACGATCCGCGCACCGGGAATTTCGACACCGCATTCTTGCGGAGACGCAAGTAAGGCCATCACCATCGTTTTTGAGGAGACGACATGACGAATCAGGAAGTAATCATCTCAAAGGCCGACCTTGCGCTGTCGGATCTGGAAACCGCAGGCAAGCTCAACCCCGAACAGACGGATCGGTTCATCCGCACGCTGATCGATCAGCCGACCCTGCTGGCGTCCGTTCGCACCGTCGCCATGGGCGCACCGCAGATGAAGATCAACAAGATCGGCTTCGGGTCGCGCATCCTGCACCCCGCCGTCAGTGCCACCCCGCTGCCCGAGAACCTCCGCGCCAAGCCCGACCTCGGACAGGTGCAGTTGGAGACGCACGAAGTCATCGCGGAAGTGAACCTGCCCTACGATGTCATCGAAGACAACATCGAGAAGGGCAACGTCAACGTGCCGCTCCAGACCGGAGCCGGGGGCTTGCATCAGACCATCGTGGACCTGATCGCGGAACGCGCCGCCCTCGACCTCGAAGAACTGGCGATTCAGGGTGATACGACCAACGTCGCGGACCCCTACCTCGCCCTGAACGACGGCTACCTGAAGCAGGCGACGGCCAACGTGGTCAACGTCGGTGGTGCCTTCGACAAGGCCGCAGTCAAGCAGGCCCTGAAGACCATGCCCACCCGCTACCTGCGGAATCGTGCGGCCATGTCGCACTTCGTCTCCATCGACAACGAGACGGAGATCCGCGACCAGTACGGCGCACGGCAGACGGCTCTTGGTGACGCGCAAGTGCAGGGGCTCCTTCCGGTGTACGTCTACGGAAGCCGGGTAACCCCGGTCGCCCTCATGCCGGGAACGCAGGGTCTGTTCACCGACCCGATGAACCTGATCTTCGGCATCCAGCGCAACATCATGATCGAGTACACGAAGGACATTCGCGCTCGTGTGTTCATCATCGTGCTGACCTGCCGCGTGGACTTCGCCATAGAAGAAGCGAACGCAGTCGTAAAATACACCGGGATTACCGGTAGCCGGTAGCCATTCTGGCTCTGGACTTGCATTTTTGACGCTGGAGGCATACCGTGGCTGACAACAAGAAGGATTTCGAGAAAGACTTCGAGAAGAAGACCGAGAATGTCGGCGGCAAGCCGATGACCCCGGAAGAGGCGCAGGAAAACGCCCGTCAGGTCGAGCAGGAGAAGAAGGAAGTCGAAGAGCGGCAGCAGAAGGAACGGAACGTGCCGCCCGACTCCGTGATGAACCAGCCTGCAGGCCCGTCGCACCCCGAGACCGTCCGCTCCGCCAAGATGACGGAGAAGGAGAGCGGCGAGTCCAAGGCCAAGCGTGTGGACACCGCCGACGTCGATCCCGCTGGCGAGAAAGCCCCGGCAGGCTGGGGCAAGAAGCCCACGGTCTACGTGATGACCGACGTGAACGGCGAGAAGCTGTACGTCACCGTCAAGCAGTGGGCCAAGTACGGCCAGAAGCTGCGCGAGAAGGGGTGGACCACCCCGGAATTCGCAGAAGGTGATCCCGGCGGCAGCGAAGAGATTCCACAGGACATCGAGTGGGGCAAAGACAAGGCTGAGTAGGGGCGATGTGGAGGGGGGAAGAGAGTATGTAGGTACTCTCTTTCTCTTTTTGACCCCTGTTTCAAAAGGAGATTCGTCACATGGCTGGAGACAAGGGCGGGAAGCCCGAACCAACGCGCCCGACCGACAAACCGACTAAACTCCCCGAAGAATTCAAGAAGCCCACGGACAAGGGCGACAAGGGAACGAGTGGGGTGCCCGGACAACGCACGGTGCCGACTAAGTAGTTCCCTCGTTTCAAAGGAGTGAAGAAAATGGCATTGAAGACCAATGAGAAGACGCCAGAGGAGTCGGCCAAAATAGCGGCTCCCGCGACTACCGTACTGGAGTTGGCGTTGTACAAGATTTATACGTGGCAGGGTCACACCTACGAGCAGGGCAAGCCGTATCGCTTCAAGAATGAAGACGCGATGGTGCTTCTGTCCGAACAGGATATCGGACGTCAGGTCTGGAAGTTGTATCGTCCTGCCCCGAAGGCTCATGCTCCCAAGACGGAGATTCAGGACGCTACCTCCGTCCATGCGTCCCGTCCCCCGGAGGATACATGGGGCATCTCGACGGTGAACAAGGAACAGAAGCGGGTAGACATCGGGGATGACAGCGAGATTCAGGATGTGCTGGGAGCCATCGACGCCGACACGGACGGAAATATCACGGTCTAACGATGCCCAGTTTCTCGATGCCTTTGTTCGTGAACCCGCAGGATGTGATTCTGCGGATGCAGTTGAGTCCGGACCTCACGGGCATTGAAGAGGTTGTGACCTCTGGGATCATCGGAGCCCAGTTGCACGTCGAGCGACTGATTGACAGCAAGCTGTGCCGCCGGTCTCAGAATGCCTTGTACTTTGTGGATGCCGAGTCCTTCTCCGGGATTGCCCCGAGCGGATTGTATCGGCTGGAGATCCCGTCCGGATTGGTCCGACAGGACGTGCCTCAAGTGGTGACGGTCGCAGATGGCGCAGTCAACGGACCATTCGCCACGTATGAAGCGATTGACACGGGCCTGATGAAGTTCGACTATCCCCGAGGCTACCTGTACGTGGATGCTGACACGTATGGCAACCATCACGTCAAGGTGCAGTGTGACACGGGCTTCGAGGACGGCACCCGGCCCTTGTCGGTCGCGGGCCTCCCGGTCTGGTCTGCCTCTACCTCGTATGCGGCAGGGCAGACGGTGGCGTACACCGGGGTGGCGTATCAGTGTAAGCTGGCCTCTCCAGCAGGTACCCTCCCCACCAACCCCTCCTACTGGACGATGGCCTATGCGCCACAGGAGCCCATCCCTAACGACATCTACGAGGCCATCATGGCGTTGGTCCCGATGGTGTTCAACTCCCAGCAGACGACCAACCGGGCCAACGAGGCGAAGGACCAGTATCTTGCGTTGGCCAGCCATGCGGAACTACTCCTCCAACCCTACGTCCGGACGAAGGGGTTCACGTTCAGAGCCCTATGAGACTCCTCTCCGTTACGGTGAGCGGACAACCGGCACTGGAGAAGTCCATCAAGGGCTTGGCGGATGCCCTCGACACCACCAAGATCCTCGATGAAGGCGCGGCAGTCATCTACAACCGGATGCGGGCTCGCTTCCTGATCGAGCAGGCTCCGGACGGGACGAAGTGGCCCCCGAGTCAAGCCGCTCTCCGTAGGGCACGTAGTGGCCGGGGCGGGGGTACTTTGTTCGACACGGGCCGTCTCTTCCGGAGCATTCAGTTGTATGCGGAAGGCCCCACGACGCGGGCTATCGGCACGAATGTCACGTCCCCGCAGGGCTTTCCTTACGCGGAGAAGCACCAATTCGGCATCGGATTTCCCCAACGGCAATTCCTTGGGTTTGCGGCGGAAGACTTGGATATGATGTCCCGTGTCATCATCAACCGGATCATCCGGGGGTTGCAGCAGGGGATGACTCCATGAGCCGTCTGACGGATGTCCTCGAAGAGGCCAAGACCAAACTCTTGCAATTGAATGCCGCGCCAGCCGACCTGACGGGCAAGGTGGTCGTCGCCTACGATGAGAACGATCTCCTCGATGTCCTGAAGGGCGTGAAGTCGCTTCCCGCTGTCGGCATCGTCTACGAGGGCATGCGGTCGATGACGGAGCAAGGCCCCACCGCACGGGTGGGTCTGTCCGCAGAGATCGTGCTGGGCTTCGTGCTCGTGGAGCGGGGCGACGAGATCCACAACACGCTGCAGAAGCGGGTGCGGGCGATTGAATACTTGGATGCGATGCGGCTCCAGTTCATGGGGCAGCGTAGTCAGGTTACCAAGCACTTTTGGAAATTCATGGTCGAAAGTCCAGCCGCCCTTAGAACTGGAAGTGTCTGCTGGGTGCAGCGTTGGTCCTTGCCCGTTCAATTGCCGCATAATCCCGTTAACACAACGACCAGTAACAGCCCCTATTGTCAATGACTCTCCTCGCCAGATTTGAAAAGAAATTTACAAAAACCGATGGGTGCTGGTTGTGGCAAGGGGATAAGTGGTCAAGGCCAGAACACGGCTATGGACGAATCTATGTCGAGGGTAAGCGGGTAAAAGCCCATCGTGTTTCATGGGAGTTGTACGTTGGGGCTATTCCTCCCGGTCAGTACGTTTTGCATAAGTGCGATGTTCGACTTTGTGTGAACCCAGAACACCTATTTCTTGGCACCAAGACGGATAATGCGAAGGATAGGGATCAGAAGGGTCGAACTGCTCCAGAATTTCAACGTAAGTTGACCGATAAACAGGTGGCCGAGATTAGGAATGATCCTCGATTTTGTCGAGTAATAGCTACTGAGTTTGGAGTGAGCTTGTCTTTGGTTGCCTTTATAAAGACAGGGCAACGGCGTTCTTCGGCGGTATAACCGGTGGAGCCTCTCGTTTCCTGCATTCTGCCTACGAAGAACCGGGCCGAGTTCATCCCGCAGGCGATTCGGAGTTACCAGTCGCAGACGTATCCCCACCGGGAACTGGTCATCGTAGATAATGGAGATGACCAGACGGCCATGTTGCTCCCCCCGGATCGGAGTATCCGGTATGCTAAAGTGACAGGCACCCTGACGACCGGCGACATGCGAAACCTCTGTGCGAAGTATGCGCGAGGGGAATTCATCTGTCACTTCGACTCGGATGATTGGTCCGCGCCAGAGCGGGTGGCCGATCAGGTCACCCGGCTCAGTCAATTCGGGGTGGTAACCGGCTACCACTCGGCGTTTTTCTATGACGTGCGGGACGGGAAGTGTTACCAGTGGCATATGCCGCATTCAGCGGTGCGCTATGTCCTCGGTACCTCCCTGTGCTACCGGAAGTCATGGTGGTCCAGTCATCCGTTCCACTCGCTCCGGGTAGGCGAAGACCTCAAGTTCTTCCAGCAGGCGCAACGGGATGCCTGTCGGTTTGTTTCGACCGCCCCGGCGAACCAGATGATCGTGGCGCGGGTCCATGAAGACCAGACCTGTCGCAAGACGCTGAATCGTAATAGCTACACCCCTATGCCGCAGACGGCCCTCCCCAAGGCATTCCCCCGTGAAATTCAATCTTATAAGTAACCTGACGAACGGGGTGGGCCTGCAGGTGGAGTTCGATCTGTTGCGCCGAGAGTTGGATGCGCTGGGCCATCAGGTGCAGGGGGTGCAGTTTAACGCTAAGCCGTTGCGGGTCCAGAAGGCCGACGTGAACCTGTTCCTTGAAGTGGTGGTGCCCCAGATCTTCCCTGCCGCTCCCAAGAATTGGGTGGCTCCGCATCCGGAGTGGTGGTTTGCGGACTGGGACCGACATCCGTTCGACCTTGTCCTTGCCAAGACCCGTGATACGGAGCGGATCTTCCGAGCGAGAGTGGGGGATCGGTGTCAGTATGTCGGGTGGACGTCTCGTGATCTGTACAACGCCACCATCCCCCGACAGCGGAGGTTTCTGCACGTCTCTGGCAAGTCCCAGATGAAGAACACCGCCACGGTGATTGCGGGCTGTCAGCATGCCGGAGTACCGTTGACGGTGATTGGAGAGCACACGGGGCAACTCCGACGCCGGGTGTCCGATGCCGACTTGAAAGTGCTCATGAATTCCCACTTTTGTCAGGTGATGCCCTCCGCGTATGAGGGGTACGGCCATGTGCTGCATGAGGCCCAAGGCTGTGGTCAGATCATCATCACGACTGATGCCCCGCCCATGAATGAGTTGAAGCCAGCGGTCCTGATTCCGAGTATCCATCAAGTGGCCCACCATGCGGGGATGCTGCACAAGGTGTCCGTCTCGGATGTGGCGCATGCCGTGAGGAAAGTCTTGGACTGGACGACTGAGGAGGTCCAGACCTATCACGACAAAGCCCGGATGCAGTACCTGCGGGATCAGCAGGCGTTCCGGCACACCCTCGTGGAGTTGGTAGGGCATGGATAGGATCGTGTTCGATCATCATGGGAAGACGCACTCCCTGCACAATGCGCTGCAGTCGATTGCCATGCAGCGGCAGATTTATGCGTATCTGGAAGTCGGCGTGTGCTGGGGCTATTCACTGGAGACCATACTTCGGCAACAATTTCCTTCAAGACTGACGCTTTGCGATACGTGGGGCGGGGAGTACGGCGGGGAGTCCTTTGGGGGACCGACGCACATCGAAGAACTGCTGGCCCGGATGGAGTACCCCTACCCGGTGACGTTTCTGAATGGCAACAGCCACGAGTTGCTGAAGACCGTCACGGACACGTTTGATCTGATTCTGGTGGATGGGGATCATAGTCCAGAAGGAGCCCGCGAGGACTTGGAGGATTGTTGGTCGCTCCTGACACTGGAGGGGTTGCTGGTGTTCGATGACCTGAGCCATCCGAAGCATCCGGAACTGTATGACGTCTTCCGATCCTTCGCAGAGGATCAGTATGCCCGGATTGTGTATGAAGACTTGTCCCCGATGGGAGTCGGAGTCCTATGCAGAACATCCTAATTCTCCCTACTTTCGATAGACCCGAGATGCTCTGGCTCTGTCTGGACCATCTGGCGAAGAGCCCGGAGATTCACGAGGTCCAAATCAGGGTGTATGCGGACGCGCATGTGGGACAGGTCACGCCTAAAGCCGAGATTATCGAGGTAGCCAAGAAATTTCCGCAGTTGGATCTGCAAGTCTTCTCCCGGTCTCCCCATCAATTTCACGGCAACAGCTTCAACGTGCTGATGGCGTATAAGGAAGCCTACGAGTCGGACGCCCGCTACGTGTTCATGGTCGAAGACGACGTGATGATCCACCCGGAGTTCTTTGCGTGGCACCGTCAGCAGCACGTTCAGCCGCTGTTTTGCAGCATTGCAGGGCCGAATCCGACGAAAGGCCCCTACACCTCGCTGGGGGTCTGTTTTGAACGGGACCGGCTCAAGATGGTGCTGCCACACTGTCGGGCAGAGTACTTTGGGAACATGCGAGGCTATTGCAAATTCCATTTTCCCCCCACGAAGTATGACTGCGAGCAGGATGGGCTGTTCTGTCGTCTGCTGAGGATCAGTCAACGCCCGGTGGTGTGGGCGACTCCGCCTTTGGCGGACCATGTCGGTTGGTATGGCTACCACCGGAAGAAGAGTCCTCGTCCGACAGGGACGTTGGAGGAACGGTATCGTCACATCAAGCTTGTGCTTCGGAGTCAGACCACCTTAGATGCCATGTCCAAGGATTTTAAGGACGTGACGGCGTTGAGATTTTGCACTTGAGTGCCGGTTGACAATGTTGAGAATTGCTCTGAAGAATTGTTGACTTTGATCAACTGGTCTGCCAGAGTACTCGCGCAGCCGCACAGGTTGTCACGTTCAGAAGGAGAACGCTGATGAGTATGGTAAATGTTTCTAACCTTGGGTTCGGCGGCACTGGCATTCCGGACGCCATGCCCAAGGCGATTGCCGAACTCCAAGGTCTTCGCTTGACAGTGGTAACCGGCGCAGCGGCAGGCACCGTGATGCCCGTTCCGGGAATGGACCCGGAGGACCATATCGGCGCAGCCGTGGATTTGACCACTCCTGCTGATATTGCCGTGAACACGCTGACCATTCAAGGCCGGAATGCTCAGGCCACGATTACCGCCTTGAGCACCGCCGTGCAGGGGGACACCGTTGCCGTCAATGGCAAGGTGTACACCGTCAAAGACATCGTCGTGAGCACGAGCTACAATGCCCCTCCGGGGGTGATCCCCATCGATATCACCCCCAGCGGCACGGACCCAGAGGTGTTCGCGGAACGTCTGGCGAAAGCCATCATGTCCGGGGACAGCACGGTGACGGCGTCAGTCGGTCCCGACACGTCGTCCCCGCCGAAGATGGCCAAGGTCACCGTGAAGGTGCGTCAACCCGGTACCGCAGGGAACAGCTACACCCTGTCAGAGACCGGCAATGCGGTCACCGTCTCCGGAGCGACGTTCACTGGCGGCACCGCGACAGGCAGTTCCGGATTCGTCAGCAGTGCCAGTCTGGCAGGCAAGAAGGTGCTGCTCCTCTGGTACGACAAGCGTCCCGGAGCCGCCACCAATCCGTTGCTCTTCCAAGCCATGGAAGCCACGGATCGGGACGAGAACTACGAACTGTCCATCACCGAGTTAGAGCCGAACTCCGCAGAAATCGGAGAAGAGAGCTTCACGTTGCATGTGCGGGGCACCGGGTTTGGTCCGGACGCCAAGATTGTGTTCAACGGACACGAAGAGCCCACCACGTTCGTCTCCCCAACCGAACTGACCACGGGCGTCAACATGGACGTCTGGAAAGGTCCGTCAGAGCCCCTGCCCGTGAAAGTCGTGACCAAAGTCGGGGACGCCAGCAACGAAGAGATGTTCCAGTTCTATGCGGAGGGCGGCACGCCTGCTGGCCGCAAGAAGGACGAGAATGGCCGCGACCGTCAGGGTCGAGATCAAGGCCGGGGCAATTTGAACATCAAACCCGGACCCAGTGGACCCGGTGGTCCCGGCAAACCCAAGGTTGGCCGCTAACCGTTTCAGGACTTAGGAGACTCAGATGCCAACTTTTGATGCGGCCAATTGGTACTTCAGCGGCCAAGGGGTCATTATGGTGGGGCGACGTGACCCCATCACTGGCAACCCCATCGGCTTGCGCCCGGTCGGCAACTGCCCGGACATGAAGCTCGGGGTCACGACCACGGTCGTGGACCACAAGGGCTCTCAGGACGGCCAGCGTGCGACGGACGCTCGTCTGCAGACCGAGATCAAGGTGTCCTGCTCCATCACGGTGGAAAACTGGAACGCCAAGAACCTCGCAGAAGCCACCCGTGGCTCGGACACGCTCATCCCGATGGGCACGGTCACCAACGAAGACGTCCCGGCCTTCCCCGGTCTGGTCAGTTCCCTCCGGTACATCAAGGTCAACGGGGTGGTGGTCAAGCAGGGGGGAAGCACGCTCACCCAGTACACCGATGGCACCGTGCCGTGGGACTACAAGCTGAACCCGGAGGCGGGCTCCATCATGATGAACGACGGGATTTTGATGGACTATGCGGCGTATGCGGAAACGTCTCCGGCGTCAGAGGGGGACACACTCACGGTCAGCTACTCGTATGACGAGCAGTACGTGGTGGACTCCCTGACCCGTCCCATCACCGACAACTGGCTCCGCTTCGAGGGTCTCAACACCATCGAGGAGAACAGCCCGGTTATCGTGGACGTGTTCCGGTTCAGCAACGACCCGCTCAAGGAACTGGCCCTGTTGTCCGACACCTTCGGGCAGTTCGTGATCGAGGGCTCGGTCCTGAAGGACGATACCCGGTTGTATGGCTCCAACTACTTCAGCATCAAGAAGCTGAAGGCAGCAGCAGACAACGCTTTCTAAGAGACACACGAGTTCGACCGGGGTGGGTGGCGTGGTGCCATCTGCCCCGTTTAACAATGTAGGCCCCACAAGGAGTGCTGGATGGCCAAGACCGTCGTAAAGATCGCAGATCTCGCCCAACTCGGACGCACCGTCGATATCTCCGACGACGAATCCATCAGAGTACGTGCGCTCAACCTTCGAGAGATGGTGGGGTTGTTCATCGAGTCACAAGATGTGTTTCTGCCGTTGTATGCGGCAGGAATTGACGGGAAGATTGATGCAGAGCATCTTGGTCCCTTCCTGCTTACGGCCCCAGAGGTCGTGGCCAAGATCATCGCTATGGCTTCCGATGAGCCAGAGTCGATGTTGATCATCCAACAGCGCATGCCTGCGACCGTGCAACTGATTGCCCTATCGGAGATTTGGAAAGCGTCAGTCCCGGATCAAAAAAAAGCGAGCCAGTTGTTATCCGAGGTGACCACACTGCTGCAAAAGCTCTCCGAAAAAGGCGAAGCCGTACCGCTGCCGACGTCTTCTCCGACGAGCTTACAACCGCAGTAGACCTGTTGGTGGCCAACGGACATGGTCCCGAGGATGTGTGGGGCTATACGATTCGAGCCATACAGGTGTATGTGGACTTGATTGCTGTGCGTCTCCGCCGACAGTTGCATGATTGGACGGTCGCCATTCGCCATACGCAGGGCACCGATACCAAGGTGTTCCGGGAGTTTATGAACAGCTTGCAGGGAGAGGACTAGATGCCTCCGACGTCAGCCGCGATGGAACTGAAAGTCCTCATCAACATCCTGTCGAGCGGGACCGCTCTGCAGTCGTTGGTGGCGCAGACCAATCAACTGTCTCAGGCTCTGACCAAGTTGCAGGCTCAGGCAGGGAGTGCCGGAGGGAACATCATTCCTCCCGGTTTGGGGATTCCCCCAGCAGCAAAGGCAGCAGAAGAATCTCTCATAAATCTTGAAGGGGCGTTCAACAAAGTTGTACGTGCCATTCGTTTGGTGACTGGGGGGTTCCTCGCCTACCAGAGTGTTCGGTTCATCAAAGATATCGCAGATACGGCGGCAAGAGCTGAAGTGCTCCAGACGACCTTGCATGTCGTGGCCCTAAATGCCGGGGTGACGTCGGACGAGATTGACAAGCTCGATAAATCTGTTCAGCGAATGGGGATCACAGCGTCTTCCAGCCGTCAGTCGCTGGTGCAGATGCTCCAAGCTCGGTTGGACGTGAAGTGGGCTCCTCAACTGGCCCGTGCGGCTCAAGACCTAGCCGTCGTTTCTGGCATGAACTCGTCCGCCACGTTTCAACGGTTGATTCTGAACATCCAGCAGATTGATGCGTTGGGCTTGCGGTGGATGGGCGTCATGGTCTCCCGTGAACAGGCGGAAAAGCGATACGCGGAGGCCCAGCATACGACCGTCAGGGCTCTGTCCAGACGTCAACAAGTCGAAGCGTTCATGATCGAGACGTTGGAGCAACTCAAGACCCTTGAGGGGGCCTACGTTGCGGCCATGGGGGATGTGGGCAAGCAGCTTCTGTCTCTCGAACGTCTGACGACGACGCTGAAAGAAACATTGGGGGAGGCCCTGCTCCCCGTGTACTCGGCTCTGGTCGATGAACTAGGGCATTTCTATGAGCAGTTGATTGTCGTTGCACAGGTGACGACGGCCAATAAAGAAGGAGCGAAGACGCTCGGTGAGATTGTCCGGGGATGGGCGATCTCAATTCGTGAGTTTTCGATTACGGCTGTCAAATGGTTGTCGGACAACATCGAACTCGTGAAAAACCTCGTGAAGTGGGGCATTGAACTCAAGCTCACGATCATGGGAATTCGGGCGTTGGTGTGGATCAGTTCGAGTGCCATTGCCTTTATCACCTTCCTGACGAATACGATTCGGGCGATTGCAGCGTTCCGGGCAGGAATGGTGGGGTTTTCGGCCATCATGGACATCATGAAGGCCAAGACGGTGCAGGCGGGGATTGCCCAGTTGGAATTGGCCACGGCTCAAAGGGCAGCAGCGGCCACTGCCGCGACCGCCGCGCAAGCCCAAGCGGCGTTGGCCCTTCAACAAGCTCAAGCCGCAGTTAGCGCGGGGACGGCCACGATGGCCCAGCGAGGACTGGCCGCGAGTGTGACCGGGACGTCTACGGCAATCGCGTTGGTGCGAACGGCATGGCTCGGTCTCGCTGCGTTGGTGGCGGTGCCTATCATTGGGTATATCTACGTCAGGTATAAGGAGGCCCAAGAAGAATCGAAAAAACCCATCATGGAACGATTGATGGGCGTGAGTAAGATGGAAGATTTTAGCGGGCTCGCCCAATGGTCTGGAGAAGCGAAGAGACAGATCAACGCCCAGCGGGAATTTCTTTTTCATGAGTGGTTGTATCAGCACGAAGAACTTGTGAAGGCGATTGAGAAAGAGCAGGGAAAAACCATCATCCCTGCGTTGGTCAAGTTAGAGGAAAAAGGTCCGCTCCAAAAGATGTTCCTCGCAGAGGAGGCGACGTATAAAGCGGATACCACTCAGCAGTCGTTGCTGGATCGTTTGATTCAGAAGAAGGCGGAAATCGATCAGGCGGCAACACTCGAAGAATCGACGCGGGGTACTGCTGCAAACGAGTCGGCCAAACGTCTCTTGGAAAGAAAAAATGCGGAATTAGAATTCATTCAAGCCCAATTTGTCAGCATCCACGGGACGAATGAGGCGGCAGCGGCGGAGGTCAAACTCTTCGAGGCGCAAAGCAAAAAGTGGGCCGCACAACGAGAAGTGTCGCGCACGCTGGAAGAACCGACAACAAAAGAAAACAGCATCAAAGCCACCGACGCCTTGGCCGAGGCGGTGAAAAACGAGAAAAATGCGTGGAGTGATCTGGAAGCGGCCATCCGTAGCAATGTCAAGTTAGATCCCTACCAGCGGCAACAGCAAGTCGAGACCGCCGCACGAAACCGCCAACGTCGGGAAGATCAGGAGTTCGGAGATCGGGTGCGGGAGGCGAAGAAGCAACTCGGGCTGGACAAGTTCACGTTCCCCTTGGGGGGCACGGATGATACCGAACTTGCGGCGTTTACGCAAGGAGCTAAGAATTTTGAATTGGTGCTGGAAGAGCGGACGAAGTCCCTTGCGTTGAAGACCCAAGCAGGAGCCGAACAGGCGAGGCAATCCGGGAAGACCCTGAAAGAGGCGTTGAAAGTCGTGTCCGAGTCCGTCACAGACGCCTCGTCTGCCGAATTTCGGGAGTTGGTCAATAAGTATATCGCGTCCACAGGAGACGTAGCCACCGCGACCACGGCTCTGGGCAGGGCCGCGCAAAATGCTCGACAAGCCCGATTGGCGTTCGCCGCTCCAGTTATCGCAGAACAGCGAGAAATTACCACGGATGCCACGAATAAGCGTATTGCTCAGGCCCAACGCACGGTCAACAGTCTTAACACGCAGGGACAGGTTCAGGGCAACGCCCTCGAAAATCTTCAACGACAGAATTTGATCCGGCTGGACGATTACTATCGTCAACGGATGGATCGCATTAGGGAACAAGGGGAAGCGGAGATTAACCTTCAAGAAGAACAGATCAACCAAGCGTTGGAGTTACAGACACTGGCGATCAAGTCGCGTGACCCGAAGCAGATCCGAGATGCAGAAGCGGCAGTCGCGAGGGAGCGGGAACAGGCCCGTGTGATTACCGGGAAAACGGAAGCCGAACTTGATAGGGAACGGCTCGACCGTGATGAGCGGCGTCGGGTGATGAACAAGGAGATCGAAGCGGGACTGATTGCTCAGAGTGCTCAATTTGGAGGGCAGAAGGAAGCCCTGATCCAATTGAACTACCAGTTGGATGAAGAGTACGACAAATTGTGGATTCTGGGGAATCCGCTGGCGGATCAACTCATCAAGATGAAGCGGCTCTCTGGTGAAGCAGAGATTGTCCGGAAAGAACGGGAACGCGCCCATCAGATTGAACTGGGGATTCAGACGGCCATCCAAGGCCAATTGGATTTACGACAGCAGATGCGGTCGGCTGAAGGAGCCAGTGACCGTCTGTTGAATCAACGGGGACGGATAACCGATGTGGAATTGACACGCCGGAACAATGAACGGGTACGAGAGGAAATGGCCGATAATCGGCAGCGACGACTGTCACAAGAAGAGCAACTGGCGAGTAACATTGTTGATTTCAAACGACAAGAAGGCGAATTGGTAATTCTGAGAGTCCAGCAAGGCTATGATGCCGTTGAGATCAATCAGCAGTTGCTTGTGCTGGAGCAGCAACATGCAGCGGCAATTCTCCAAAGTAAATTAGAGTTGGAGGGACTCAATACGGAATACGTAAACTTGGGGACTCAGATTGAACTCCAGAGTACCCGCATCCGAAAATCTATCGAAGATGGGTTCACTGACGCGATTACCCGGACGATTGTCGATTTCAGGAAGGCCGGGGAAATCTGGAAACAGATGGCGAATCAGATCGTCAATGAGATTGTCAGCATTTTTGTGCGGTCTTTTGTGCAACGCGGCATCATCAATATGCTGGCGGCGTTTGGTGGCAGCGGTGGAACCGTGGGAAGCCTCGGTCGGGGATTCGTACCCGGTCGTGCTGAAGGCGGGGTTATCAGTGGCCCCGGTACCGGCACCAGCGATTCGGTGCCTGCGATGCTCTCCACGGGAGAGCACGTCATGCCTGCCTCCAAAACAGCCCAGTGGCTCCCCCTGCTGGAAGGTATCCGTCTGGGGAAGATCCTTCCCTCCTACGCCTTGGGCGGGGTGGTGGCGTTGCAATCAATTTCACTGCCTTCGGTCATCCCCCGTCGCTACGCCAACGGAGGCGTCGTGGTGTCTGATGGCGGGGCCTCTGCGGTGACCCCCGGAGGCGGTGGCCCCAGCAATATGGTGGTGTCCCTTCACCCGGATGCCATGAATATGACCCTCAGAGAGTGGTTGGAACACGAAGTCGTGCGTCAACAAGGGAGACGGTAATGCCACTGCAGTTTAGCGATACCCTGCGGAACAACCGCATCAATCAGGTGGAGACGACCATCGGCAGCAGTCCGACCCTCCGCATCATGTCCGGAGCCATGCCTGCCAACTGTGCGGCGGCTGATGCGGGCACGCTGCTGTGCTCGATGGTCCTGCCTGCCGACTGGCTCTCCAATGCCGCCTCTGGTGTCAAGTCCAAACAGGGGACGTGGACGGGCACTGCTGACGTGGCGGCAGGGGCAGGCACCAATGCAGGCTATTTCCGCCTGAAATCCGGAGCCACCACCCACTGTCAAGGCAACATCACGGTGTTCGGGGGAGGTGGGGCGATGACCATCGATGACATCACGATCATTGCTGGCCAGCCGGTGAACGTGACGACCTTCGTCCTGACGGATGGCAACCCCTAGCAGGCCATGGCGAACAATCTGGACCTGACCCAGACCGCAGACCCCGTCGTACTGGCGGGGACCGTCGCCCAGCATGAGCGCAACGTCGCGTTGGACCAGACCTGTGCGGCGACCTTGTCGGGCATGTTGGTCAAGGACCGGGCTCTGCATTTTGATCAGACGTGTGCCCCGGTCGGACTGACGTTCACGGCAGGGCTGGGCCGGGTGTTCAAGTTCGATAGCTCGACGGCAGAAGCCCGACTGACATCGTGGGTCGAAGTGGGTGATCCCCCGCTCCGTCCGCCCCGAAAGCCGGGTCTGTACAATCTGACGGGACGGGTGCTGGATTCGGGCGGAGCCATCCTGTCGTTCATCGGCCCGCCTTGGAGATCGGTGGAGTGGCGCATTATCAGTGGCACCGGGACGCTGACGCCCTTCACCGCGTACACCGATGCCCTCGGTCGGAGTTCGTGTCGGTTTGATGCCGGGTGGCATGGGCACAAGGTCGTGGTCGTCGTCGGCGTAGCCTACGTTCCGTGAGGCGATGATGGCGGTGTGGAAGCTCGACGGCCCAACGGACGTGCAGAACCTGACCAATGAGTCGGTGTTCCTGAATTTTGGGGAATGGTATCCCTATGTTGGGCTGCTCGCGTCGGGGGGAGGACTGAGTTCGTTGGGCGTAGTGACCTTGGATGGGGTCTACCAACATCGTGCCACGTTCATCCACAACCTCACCAGCCACTGGCCTGACCGGAAGAAGATGGTGAGCGTTGAAAGTCGCGGCGGGAAGTGGTTGGAACTATGGTGGGAGCCCATTGCCTTCATGACGCAGGCGACGAGCCCTGACGAAGTGGATTTTAGCATTCCGTCCCACACGAACTATGTGCGCCTGACGGATCGTCGGGTGTATACCTCGTTTCAACGGATTCACGGCATTAAAGACGGCGTGGACACGATAGAAGGACCGCTTTTACCGGGATTCAGTGGCGCGTCCCCGTTTACGCATCCCGGTCGGAATCTGACGGAGGTGTTCATTTCGTGTGGGGGGGTCGATCCGCACGGCGTGTTTTACGACACCGAGCGACAGGTATTGTCCTCCAAGTACATCTATATCGACCAGACGCCAGCAGGGTTGATTTGTCAGGGGTTGATGTACGCGCCTGAATATGGCGTGCTGGTCTCGACCTATGCCAGTATCAATCGTGGCCTTCCTGATGTGAAGTTCCAGATCATCGTCTGGAGTCTGGAAGTCCGTCCCACGCAGTTGACTAACCCAGAGGTTTTTGAAGGCACTCTCCGCTCCGGTCAGTTTGTCACCTACCGCGTGCGATTGATGGGCGATCAAGACGATCCTGCCCCAAATAACGTGGTGGTGTGGTTCCTAGAAGGTGCGGGAGAGTTGATGGACGTCCAGTCGGAGACCGATGAGGACGGGTACGCCATCACGCGGGTCCGTTATGGGTTGCAGGAAACGGGCACGACGGTGCTCACAGCGAAGGTTTTATGCTGAGAGAAAACTGGCGTTCAACGATTCTCCCCTACGAGACGGAAGACCAGTATAGGGCACGGGGTGGGACATGGGGGTTTGGATTTCGGTACTACCCCGAAAAAGTCAAACCCCCCTACGCCGAAGGGGCCATGACCCAACTCTTAGGCGTGATCGCGAATGTGAATGCCTCGGAACAGATGCCCGGAGGCACGTCGGCGGTCTATGTGTTTGGGGTACCCACCGCGAGTTATTGGCCGGGGTGGTCGAATGCGTATTGGATGTGGGATGGGCAGACCGGAATCTTCATTCGACGCACGTCTGCCGTTGGAGGTTTTACCATTGGATTTGAGTGGCATAACGGGGTGATTGTCTCGCGGAATGGTTCGGTCTGGGGCCTTCATTACTACTCGAATGTGTTGAGTAAATTGCAAATTACGACTACTGGCGTGAAGATCCTTGAGCAGGTTTCAGCGGATCGATTCGCTCCGACCATTTCGTTTTTCGGCGTGGTCGCCATTGATGACGCGAAAGACGTGTTTCTGAACGTCCAAGGGCAGACGTTACATGTGTTTGAGTTGAAATCGGGGAAGTTCAAGTACTCCATTCGTATGCCGGAATCTGTCGTGCAGATTTGCCTAGAAGATGACTCACGGTGTTACATCCTGATGGGCAACCGGGTGTTGGTGTTGTTTGACTACATGCGAGGCGAAGTGCTGGGGGCCGCTAAAGTACCTCAACTCAAAGGGGGGACGAATTACGGCCCAGACCAACTCTGGAACAATGTGAACATCAGGATGGGGTATGACCGGATCTTCCGTCGAATTTTGTTCGCGGAAAACACGCCTGACAATCCTAATGGGTCGTCCACTATCGTGGTGCGTGGATTCTCAATGGTTAACGAACCCTACCGCCTGACTCGTCCTATTCCGTTGAAAGTCGCCCGAGTGGGACGCACCATCCCGGTCCTCGTGCAAGTCGTGGACGACATGAATCAAGGTGTGGGCGGCTATATCGTGTCGGCGGAAGTGAAATGACATGGCAGTGCGTCTCTTGGCCAAGTTCGACCTCCGGATTCCAGAGACGACCGCCATGGTGAACATGAACGTCCTGATGTGGCACCCGGCAGAGGGGTTGATTGCTGCCGGGAACGTGCAGGGAGAACCGGGGTCAGATGGCGTGGGGATCGTGACCCTCGACGGAGTGTTTCGAGATCGGGCCGATGAGTCGGTGTTCCAGTTGAATCAGGTGGGCTGGTGGCCCGCGAAGAAGCGCATGGTGGAGGTCTGGAACATGGCCAGCATTGGTCAGCCCATCAAGCCGGTGGAGATGGTGTTCGATCCCTACATATTCGGGCGGCAGAACGCGAATCCACCGGGGGTGCTGGCTGAGGGCCTGTATTTTCGCCGCTACGTGAGGTTCCCTGACCGGGCGGTGTACTACTCCGGGGGGCCGGGGGGTGATAAGTTCCTGCACGGGGTAGTCGGAGGGATCGATACGCGGGAAGGGACGGAGCTTCCGTTCTACTACGGAGATGTACATCCCGGACGCTCGAACACGGAAACCTTTGTGGGGGAGGTGACCCGGTTTGTCGGAGACGATACCCGAGGCGTGTTCTATGACGCCGTGACGCACACGCTTTCTGACCTGTTGCATACCGGGGTGAAGTCCCGAGGGATCTACTACGCGACGGATTTCAGGGTGTTGGTGACGTGGCAATCTCCGGAGGAGACGCCGGGGTTGACCCAACACCAGTTGTGGGTCTGGAGTCTCGAAGTCAATCCCACCATCATGACGCCCGTGGAGGTGTTCGAGGGGGAGCCGAGGTCAGGGCAGATCGTCACGTATCGCGTGCAAGTGACCGGTGATCAGGAAGACCCTGCCCCGAATGAACTGGTGAACTGGGAGGTGACGGGCGTCGGGACACTCCTCACGCCGCAAAGCAAGACAGATGTCGAAGGCTTTGCCGTGGCCAAGGTGCAGTATGGCGTACAGGAGATCGGGACATCGGTGGTGGAGGCCAGCCTCCTGTGCTGAGAGAGATATGGAGAACCGTACCTCTGTCGTACTACAAGGAGGGACAGCGGAAGACCGGGCTGGATATCGTGTATCACCCGGAGATTACATCGCCCTATATCGAGACGTTCAATACTCCGTTGGGGCTGATGGCGACGACGATTCCGGCTCCGAATGGCTACAGCGTCTACCTCGTTTCGACCATGGACGCCAAGTATCATCCGGGCTTCGACGTGGACTGCTGGCGGATCGACAGCCAGACCGGCGTGGAGATGGCGAAGTATGCCATCAAGTTCGTGGGCGAGGCATTGTCGATCTACTACATGACGACAGCCCGTTCCGGTACACAATGGTATGCCCCCGGTGGGGGAGGGACGCTGTATAAGTTCCACTGGGCCACGAAGGTGCAAGCCCTGAAGGAGGCGGACGACAAGCCCATCATCGAGGTGGACCATCTGTATGCGGTCGATGGGGAGATGGGGCAGGCGCACTTCGAGAACGCGCCCACGATTGGGGGACCGTTCGCCATGGACGACCAGTCTGCCGGAGGAGGGACGTATCTCCAGCCGGTGGGGCGAGGGGGCGGAGTCGCCGCACTGGGCGTCTGGACTCTGACGACGGGCAAGTGGCGGTATGACATCGTGGTGCCCCATCAGGTGATGGACATCGCGTTGGAAGACCCCAGTCGAGCCTATCTTCTGCTGGCGAACCGCACGGTGGCGTTGCTCGACTACACGCGAGGCGAGATTTTAGGGGCCGCGAAGATTCCCCCGTTGAAGGAAGGGCAAGTCTACGGAGATGGCGGGTTGCACTTGACTGCAGGAGCCCGGATTGCCTACGACCGGATGTACAAGCGGCTGATGCTCATTGAGCCGTGGCCCGACAATCCGAACGGCAGTTGTGCGACGGTGGTCCGGGGCTTCAGTCTGGTCAATGAGCCGAACCGGTTGACGACGCCGTTTCCGTTGAAGGTACCGAGGATGGGACGCACCGTCCCGGTGCTCGTGCAAGTGGTCGATGACCTGAACCAAGGGGTCGGAAATTTCATCGTGGAGGCGACTGTGAGTGGGGTGGGATCACTCGTAGGCACACCAATCACCGACTACCGGGGGGATGCGCTGATCTATGTGGCGTGCATCGGCTCTCCGTTGTTCCAATCGCCTCCGGACACCTCGCCCCCTCCGTCCACCGGCCCCGGAGTCGGAGGCGACTTGGGCATTCCGGTCATCGGGAAGCCCATGTGGGTGGGATTTTTTGAATTTCCACCTCACACGGAAATAGGCGACCTCGCCTACCTCCCTCCCGCGAACTGCCTGATGTGGGTGGACGAGATTACTCGTGTCGGCCCGATCAAGAACATTGTGACGGACGCAATCATCGCCCAGTGGATTCAGGGCACGTCGGTGGGAGAGATCAACACCAAGGTGGCGGCGACTTCCGGTCCTGCGGTGGCCTATTGGGACCACCGCGATTGGCCTTCGTGGCCCACGCTGAGAACCGGGGATTGGCTGGCTCTCCAAGCCTACTGTCGCGCCGAAGAAACAGCCGCGCAGTTTGAAGTGGCCATGCAGTCGGTCATTGCAACGGCTCCTTCCGGCAATGACATTTGTCTCGTGTGCCAGTGCTACACGTCGAATACGAACAACACGAATGACTTGGCGGGATTGGTCCCGGTCTACGCTCGACTCGCCCGAGACTTTCCGGAAGTGACGATGCTGCTGGTGTTCTCCGACCAAGGGCGAGCGACCGGCATGATGGATCACCCGGACGTGAAGCCCTACTGGGAAGAGTTGTATGAAGGGGTTGAAGGTGATCCGGGGTTGATGGCGTCTACGCTATCTTTCGACACCGGCTCATCGAGCGGTGGCATCGTGGGGACGGTGACGGTCATCGCCAAGATCCGTGTGCCGTTGGTCCCGACGATTGGCGTGCCTAGCGGACAGTCTGCCACCACCCCTCCTGCGGGCTCAGGAGGCGGTACAGGAGGCGGAGGGACGCCACCCCCCACCACACCACCTCCTCCCGGTACGCCTCCCACAACGCCTCCTACGGGTGGAGGGACACCTCCGACGACTCCCCCAAGTCCTCCGGGGACACCTCCCCCCGGTGGGGGCAATCCTCCGGTGCCTCCCCCCAACCCGGCTCCTCCGGGAGGTGGCACTGATCCGGGCACAGGCGCACAGGAAACAGCCCCGAATATGTATTTCAAAGTGCGGGAGGTGTACGATTCCCGTCCGTGGCGGTTGACGGAGCCCTACAAGTACGAGGCAGATGGAGCCGGGGCGTTCACGGAAGCGGTCACCGTCGCCATCCATGATGTGAACGCGAAGTTCGCACACCTGAGTCGGAATCCGGGACAAGTGCTCTACAACGGGCACTCCGTGGACTCTATCGCCTACAAAGCGGCGAGTGGCAACATCGAAGTCATTCAGGTGGTGAGTACGATCATGACCGGGAATGCGACTCCCGGCACCATCATGTGGCAGTGGATCAGTAGTTCTCTTGATACGGGCCAGTCGTTTTATCCCGTCCCTTTGAGGTAGTCATGCCATTTCTCAATGCCGCAGGACGCATCGCCCACGGAACCGGAGGCATGGGGGCGTTCCTCGATAACGTCGCCATTGATACGGGCGGAGGGGCGTGCTGGTACAACCCGACGACTATCATCTATCAGCATGGTGGGGGCGACGGGTATTACCTGAACTACTACAACATCAATAGTGGGGTGAAGTCCCGCGCTCATGATCTCGGCGCGAACCAGATTTTCGGGAGTGGGACCGGAGTCTGGGCGGCATGGTTGGCGGGAACCGGCGTATTCTCGTCTGTCGCGGCGTATGAACTCCCCGCAGCGGGCCTGTTGGGGATGGGCGCGGACGGGGCTATGGCGTATCGCCCGGACTATCAAGGGTCCGGGCTTCGCATCCGGGAGTTGAGTGGCAACGATTACTGGCTGAGCGATGGCCCTGCGATGCCCAAGGAACTGGCTATCGTGGGCCAGAATCAGGTGTTCTGGACGGAAGGCCCCAGCGTGGTGAAGACGGCGGGCTTGCCGCCTACGACCGTCTTGACGGGGCCGATCTATCAGCCCCATGCCGTGCTCCTCGATGGCTTGTGGTGGGTGGCCTACTACTCGTCTATCGGGGCCGTCCTGCACCCCATCAACTCCACGACGGGCTATCGCCCAGTGACTCCTGATCCTGCGGGGGATGCGTGGTTCGATATCACGGTCCTGAGCAGTGCGCCTCACACCATCCGGTTCGCGTGGTCCAGTACGGCAGGAGAGATTGCCGGAGACGTCCATTTTGTAGACATCAACGTCACGACGGCTCCCCGAACGAATCTGGGCACGGGAGCGATTGTCCCGGAACACCCGATGCACCCCGGCATCGAGATTCCACCCATCAGTATTCAGGGCTACCGGACATTGACGAGTCAGGGGACGTTTGAAGTCTACGGGGCGTCCGAAGAATTGATTACTCTGCCCCTCGAAGTGTGGCCGTCCTTCCCGGTGGAAGGGGGTTATGGACGGATCGTCCATCCGGTCCTTGGTGCGTTCGACTACGAGGTCAAGCCTGACGAGTGGGTGAACATCGATGCCGATGCCATCATTGCGCCCGTGTGGGCCTCGACACGCACGCTCACTGGCGCGGCCAACGTGCTGTGGAACGGGAATCTCCGGGATGTGGTGGTGGAAGAGCGATGGAAAGCACTGGGCGGATTGGCGATGCCCATCACCCAGCTTCGGATGCTCATGGCTATCTGGACGATGCCGGTCGATCCGGACGTGGGGTATGTCATTTGGTACCCGAACTACATCACGCAAGAAGCCTTCAAAGTGCTCCCGGTGGGCTTGTCGTCCGGAGGGCAGGGCATCACCTTCGATGACGTGGTGAACTACAAGGACGAGAACGGAGAGCCCATCGGCTGGATGACAAATCCCGTGACGTTCACGCTCAAGCTGGTGGAGAGGCTGGTCTAATGGACTTCCGCTGGCGACCGATCACACGGGACAGTAAACGGGAGTTGAAGGTCATTCTGCACCCGACTGCCGCGATCTGGGAAGTGCGGCGGGGGATGGAAGCGGGGTCCGATGACTCGGTAGACCTGACGGAGTTTGTCAAGGAGGTGACCCAGACCGCCTATGACCTGAAGCTCTCGCTGGTGTTCAATCGGGAACTGTTTGGCCCGACGCAACCCAAGCCGAACCAGACCATCGAAGTCCAGTTGAAGCAGGATGATCAGTGGAAGATCCTGTGGCTGGGTCACGTCGATAGCATCTCGAACTTCGCCATGTCCCGAGGCGAACGGCAGATGGACGTGCTGGCCAAGACTCGTGACCAGCAGGATATCTGGCGGGCCACGCCTCGTGTGACTCCGTTGTTCCCGGCCCTGACTGATCTGGTCTACATGGCCCAGTTGGTGGCCCGCTCTGCGGAGATGAAGAGCGACGAGATCGTGCTCCCGCATTCGGCCATTGCGACGGCCCACAGCAATACCCAGTTGGTGGATATGACCAACTGGGAGATGGTCAGTAACATCTTCGTGGCTCTGGGCTGGACCCCCTACATCGATGCGCTGGGGCGTCTGAGAGCCGCAGATCGGAGACTGCAAGGCCGGGAACCCGATACCAAACTGGATGATGACCGCATCATCAAGGTGGGCGGCACCCGCATGAGGCCCCCGGTAAACCGGGTCCGGGTGAAGTGGCTCAGTCCGGAACTGCAAGTCTTCGAGCAGCAGCGGCGGGTCATCAAGTCCTTCAACGTGACTTTTGGGTTCTGGTTGCCCTACTGGCATCAAACGGTGAAGTTTTCGGATGACGGGTCACTCCGTGCGTTGAAGACGGAATGCAAGCCCAACCCGGATGGGGGCGGCGTCTTCCGGTGGGTGCAATTCGGCTATGAGAAATGGGTGCATCAATCGCCCACGCAGGGCAAGTTTTCGATTTTCAACTTCGGCTTTTTTGCAATGGCAGGGCTGCTGTTTGATTGGAATCGAGCGACGGCTGAACAAGACGAAATTCCAATACTGACCGTAAATCAAGCTTTTATTCCTCATCTGGACGTTGTTGTTGCAGGGGCATTTGCAAGCGAAGGATATACCTTACCGGGAGATACAGACACTACGACCACCCAGCCCAGTATGACAAGATCTACGCCGTTAAATGGTCGAAAACACCAAGCCCTCGTGCAGGCGGGTATTACGGCCATGCTCGTCAACGCAGGTACTGGCACCTATGATGTCTGGGGCACGCCCTACGACTGGATTCATGCCCGGAATACGTCCGAAGCCTTTGATATTTCCGTCCCAACGTGGGTGAACAACGTCTCTGACCTCGAATGCGATTTCATCGGGAACGAAGAGCATGCCGGAGCTATTGCCGTCCGAGAACTGATTTATCTGGCCCGCTCTGCCAACAAGTGGTCCGTAACTATCGTGGACGATCCCCGCATTGAGATAGGGGACATTCTGGCGTTCACCGATGGCAGTCAGTTGTATGTGGAGGATTATTCCCGGACGCTGTCCCGAGGCAGTGAAGCCGTGCTGGACGTGAAGGGATTTTTGGTCCCCACCCACTCGGCTCCACGGGCAGAAACGCCTATCGGAGGCGGAGGGGGAGGCAAGCCGGGGACCGGTCCCGGTGCGGGAGGCCCCACTCTGCCGCCCATTACGACCGCCGAGATGATCGGAGACTTCGCCCTGACGGATGTCACAGGCGAGAACGTCATCCCACCGGGTGACTCGATTCGTCAAGGATACCTCTATTGCGCCCAGCCTCCCGAAGAGCGGAAAAAGTGGGTGGCGGATTGGGTGAAGCTGGGCATCAAGCACATGTGGATTGCCCCTACGGTGAACTACGGGGGCGGGCTGCAACGCAACAATAATGCTTTCCTCCGGGACCGGGATGGGAATCTGTACGATGCCCGTGGCCGGTCTGGACGGTGGGCGGTGAGACACGGGATTGCTCCCCGATCCAAGCCTTACGAAACGGCAATTGATTGCCGCCAAGACCCGCCGAGGTTCATCGAGTGTGTCAACGAACTGAAAGCCGCAGGCATCACCCCTTACGTCCAGATTGCCGCATCAGACGCTTATGGGACCAAAGACAATATCGATCTGGACAAGATTGCGCGTGATCTCGACAGTTGGAAAGGCTGGGGCTGGGTGGACGCTGTTGATGGCTACGGCACGGACCTGTGGCCGGAGTCGGATGCCGACACCTACCCGTGGCAAATGGTGGATATCTGCAGAATGGCGAAGGAAACCCTGCCCAACAGCATTCTGATGGCCCATGTGGGCCGGTCAGGAGATGGGTTGTATCAAGGCTACGGGGAAAACCCCGGCTCTCCTGATTACTGGGGCCGCGAGCGGTTTTGGACGGAGATGCACGCCGCAGGCTGTACCGCCTTGGGGTGGGAAGCGAAGACCGAGATCTTTGAAGACCCCGACTGGCAGCACATTCTTGTCCGCGAATATCTCGGAGCCTACACCCGGTTGACGGAACCGTTGAGTGACGAAGAGGCGACGGAACGGGCGGCATCAGTGGGCGTGACGCTCACGCAGGAGGATTTGAATAACCTATACCATGGAGGCCCTGCCGGAGGAGCCAGTACGGCCCTCCCCTATTGGGAAGGTCCAGAATACGGATTGCAATGGGCCAGTTGGCAGAAGGCCGATGCCGCCCGTCTCCTGATCGGGTGTGGCGCACCGGGGTCCATGTCCGGAGCCGTGTCCATCCCATCAGAAGCTCTGAAGAGGAGGCTCGTGTAAATGGGCATGGTCATTACTGACATGGCGTCGGCCCAAGTCAAACTTGGGGTCACGACACTCTATGGCACCACGACCAGCAATCCGACACTGCTCCTATCTGACGGGCTGAATGTGCAGTGGGTCTGCGATGTCAATATCGGGGAGTTCGATGCGTCAGGCGAGGTGAATCAGTACATCAAGAAGAACGGGCAACCGGGGTCGTTGACCGGCCTTCCCGGCCAGCCTCCGGAAGACTGGCAGTTGGACGACTCGTTGCCGGGGCATGTAGACACCAGCATGCACAACGTGCCCATTGCCCGCAACAACGAAGAACTCCGGTATGCCCAGATTGGAGCCCCGGTCGTCCTCACGCGCAATCTCCGGGGCCAGTGGGAGATCACAGGATTCTCCCAAGAACAGCCGGGAACGCATATCATGTACCCGGTGGATTTGGGCGATGGGTCCATCCGAACGATCATCGACCTGACGACGACCATCCGGATGTTGACGCTGGCGGAACTCGGAGAGATTCAGCCCTTTGGGGCCATCCCGTTCGGGGCGGGGGCCTTGTTCAAGGGCCAGACGTTCATTCGAGTGACGGTGTAGGAGCTTTTCCATGGAACTGGTCACGTTCAATAGCGGCGACACCGACTACATCGCCAAGCTGAATTCCAACATCGCCACCCTGACGGACACCATCAACGGGATGGCGGTCCAGATCGGCGCGGTGTCTGGTGGGGACGCCCTGACCGTGGGCATGTTCCTCGACACCCTGTTCAACCGGGCGGACGCCATCATTGGTCCAGAGAGTTATAAGGCGACGAAGTCCGCTTCGACCGTGACTATCGCGCCCGGTGGCATGTATCTGCAGTCTGAAACAGCGGTGGTGGCCTCGTTCAATGCGGTGCCCCTCAGCTTCATCGGGAAGCCGTCAGGCACCCAGTACATCGTGGTGGGTGTGGCCGGGATGCCAGTCTTGTCTCCGACGTTTGGCCCCGGAGCCATCTATCAAGTCTTCTGGACCGGGTCCGCCTTCTCCGGCAACGTCGAGTATCTCGTCCCGGTCTTCTTCGACACCGCCGAAGCGTCTGCGTCCCGCAAGAGTCTCGCTCTGAACACGGTCTACCCCACGCTGGATGCCCGTCTCGAAGCCGGAGAGGCTCTCTCCGTCCAAGCGCAATCAGATGCAGAATCTGCATTGGCGGTGGCCTATGAAAACCAAGCGGCCTTGGGGAGCGTCAGTTTTCGCAAGATCGGGATTACGGTGGATGGTACCGTGGGCGTCAAGGGCGCGATCCAGATCGACTTCGAGGGCACCATCGTAGGCTGGAGCATCATTGCCGATGCCGTAGGCAGTCTCACGGTAGAGGTGAGCCGGAGAGCGTCCTCAGAGCCTCCTGCTGTCCCTCAGATGCCAGACCCGGTGACCCACAAGATTTCAGCGTCCACCCCCATCACCCTGAGCACGGCTCAATCTGCCGCTCGTGACGAGGCGGGTGTCTCGACATGGGCCAGAGACCTCGAACCATGGGACGTGATCCAGTTCAAGGTGGCCTCCGTGACGACCATCACCCGTGCCACGCTCTACCTCCGGGTGTTGGAGCAGTTCCCGTCTCCTCCGGAAATCAACCCGCTGGAGATGTTGAGTCCACTGGACGAGATCGACATTGAGTTCCGCGAAGGAGATGAGTAATGGCTCTACTGTTCATGGATTCGTTTGATCACTACGCCACGGCGGATATCACGGAAAAGTGGAGTACATCAGGGACGGGGGCTGGTGGCAGCATCTCTATTGGGAGTGGGAACGGTCGGCGGGGAACGAATGGATTTCGTTTCCTCACGGGGTTTAGTGGGGGTGGGGTGGGATTTTTGCAAAAAGCTCTCGTCCCTACGGATGCCACGACGTGCATCATGGGGTTTGCCGTGGTCATCCCAGCCGGAGCCATTGGGACGGTAGGTGGGGTGATCGCCGTGATCAAGGATTCGACCACCCCTCAAGTGACCCTCAAAGTTAATTCAGATTTCACCTTGACCGTTCTTCGAGGAAATCAGATTGGAACGTGGTTGGGCCAGTCCAGTGGGAGTCCCATGTCGGCGGGGGTGATGGCGTACGTTGAATGGAAGGTGGTGATCCACCCCAGTGCAGGCACGGTGGAGGTGCGGGTGAATGGCAATGTGGTACCCGGATTGAATCTGACGGGACAGAATACTCGGGCCTCGGGATTTTCTACATGGACGAGCGTGGTTCTGGGCACGAATGACAACGTGGGAAGTTCGTGGTCCGGGGGCAATCTAAATGTCGATTTTGACGATGTATATGTGTGCGATGGTAGTGGGTCTGCGCCGTGGAATACATTCCTTGGAGATTGTCGGGTCGATGCGCTTCGACCGACTGCCGAAGGGACGTCGTCGCAGTGGACTCCGCTCTCAGGAACAGACAACGCTGCCATGGTCAACCAAACGGCTCCCGATGATGATACGACGTACGTGTCCACGGTGACGTCGGGCCACACCGACACCTATGTGACTCCGGATGCTCCGGTCGCAGGAGCCGCCATCATGGGCGTGCAATTGAACGTGTCCATCAAGAAAGAAGACGCAGGCTCGTGTGCAGTGTCGGGTGTGGTTCGACACAGCGGCACGAATTACCCGGTAGTCCTTCCGAATCCGGGGACGACGTATGCGTATCAAACGGTCATGATGCCTACCAATCCCGGCACAGGCGTAGCGTGGACTGAAGCCGGGTTCAACGCCGCTGAATTTGGCTTCACTCGGTTGTAGCGCATGGCCATCGCCTTTGTTGCCGGTGACACCGCCACCGGAGCCACGACTGCCGCACTGAACTCTACAACGGCAAACTTCGCCATTGTGCAGGCGGGGTCATGGCCCAGTGCAGCGACCACGGTCACCGAAGGGGGTGGCTACTCGAATACGTGGACGGCCCTGACCGCCCTGAACAGTTCCAATCACTGTGAACGCATCTTCTATGCCTTCCTGACCAGTAAGGGCACAGGCCATACGTTCACTCACAACGGCGGGTCTCCGTGTGTGGCCGTCGCGCTGTTCAGTGGCGTACCCTCCGATGCGGGCATTGTAGACATCAAGCAGGCTCTGACGCTGGCTCCCGGCACCGTCACGCCGAATGCCAATGGCCAGTTGATCGTGTCCGGGTGCATCTGCCAGAGCAGTGTGCAGACTGCCGTCAGTGGTGGATTGACTATCGTAGACACCCCCGTAGGGGCGGGGGGTAACGTCGGCGGTAGTTTAGGGTATCTGATTCAGACCACGTCCGCCCCGGTAACCCCCGCATGGACCGGGGGATCAGGCGCGGTGGCGACGACTTCTCTTGTCGTAGGGTCAGTGGCTCCACCTCCTCCGGATAGTCTCGTTGCGTTCATTGCTGCAGGCCCCGGTGCAACCGGGGGCACAACGACGGCCATCGACACGACTGGAGCTTCCCTCCTCGTGATCAGTACCTCTTTCTGGACCGGGGGAGGGGCCACGTCAACGACCGTCAGTGATTCCAAGAGCAATACGTGGATTCCAGTGTGGACGCAACCGGGGCAACCCGGCGGCGACATGGTGCAGCAGTTTTTCTACTGCTTTACCCCCACGGTCGGCACAGGCCATACGTTCACGGTGACCAGTCTCAGTGCGAGTGGCTATCCGTCTATTTTCGTGTTTGCCTTTTCGGGCATGACCGGTGGGGCGTATCAGACGCGCAGTGGGGCGGGTAATTTCGGGCAGGCGTCTCCTTTAGCGACAGGCAGTGTCACACCGAGTGTGAATGGAGCCCTTCTCCTGAGCGGGTTTGCGCCGAATATTGGGACGATTACTGGGCTGGCCCTCACGCCTACGGGATTTACGCTCAAGAATCTCGCGGGGGTGGGAGGGGTCAACTTCCCCGGCACGACGGCGTACACCGTCCAAGCGACGGCAGCGGCCATCAACCCAACATGGGCATGGACGCATGGAGCCGTCAGTACTGCCGCTTCAACGGTGGTGTTTCTCCCTGCGCTTCCACCGTCCCCCGCACGAGTCTCCCAAGCGGTCGTAGAGACCCTCAGCTATCCCACGGCGGGAGCCCGTGTCTCCCAGATGGTGGTGGAGGCATTACTGTTTCCTGCCACTCCCGGACGGGTTTCCCAGTTCGTCGTGGAGACGTTAATTCTGCCCGACTCCCCAAGTCGCGTGTCCCAGATGGTCGTGGAAACGCTACAATTTGCCCCAGAACCTCCCCCTACAGCAGGCGCAACCGCCAATGCCCTCTGGATGGGCGACAGCGGGGGAATCATCTGGATCGACTGATTGCACTTGGTTGCAAAGGAGTTGCCTCATGGCGTTGGTGCAACCCGTGGACGTCTATACCCCTCCGGCCCATTGCGTGGCCCTGACCCGGTACTTCTTCACGGTCACGGAGCGTCCGGACGCTGTCCTGTCCGTCCAACTCCACCGGGCGGAACGCATCGTGGACCGGGTGGTGGCCCGTCCGCTCCTCCCCACCCAGCGGGAAGCTCTCATCTGTCTGGTGTCGGATCTGGAGTCGGTCCCGGCCTTCGAGAAGTCCTTCCTTGTGACCGCGCTCAACAAGGGGATGTTCCAGATCGCGGCGGCAGAGTTCCCGATGTTCTGCTATCAGGACGGCAAGGTGCAGACCCGACTCTGGGAGAAGAGACGGGCCGAAGCGTTCCTGTTCAGTCGAGGAAAGTTGCTGTTTGACTAGGACTTGACAAATAGTTTTTCCTCTGTCATACTGCGCGGGTCCAATGGAGTGCCCGAACCGTGTTTGATTTTGCGACGGCCTTTAAGGCCCATCTGCCGTTTATCGCGGTCAGGACGGACGACCCGGTGCATGTGAAAATCATGCTCCAGCATCTGTCTGGGAAGACCCTGCAGCCTCTGCCCATGGCCAAGCAGGCCACGGTGGGTGATAGTTATTTGTGGTGGACGGAAGACCTGTCCCAAGTCACCACAGAGATGTATCGGAAGCTCTGTGCGGCAGCAGCTAGCTGTGCGGTCATCAACCCGGACAAGCCCTCCCCGCTGGTGTACGACACGGGCATCCTCTCGACCCCGTCCGTGTTCTACCGGCAATATCTGAAGGAGTTCGTAGCCCCGGAGCAGATCGAGCCCGTGGTCATGCAGTTGAAGGGTCTGTCCCTCAAAGCGGCTCAAGAGGTGGTCCAACTGACCATGGCCCGAACCGGGTCCATCGCGCCCCACGAGGTCCGCAAGACCCGGCAGATGATGGGCGGGGAGACCCCCGGCTTGACGACGCTGGAGACGGAGTACGACTTCTACGAGTGGCCGGAGAGCCTGAAGAACTGGCTCGACCTGAACGACAGCTACTTTCTGGATCTGAACACGCCGATGCAATTAGTGCCACGGGGCCTGCTGTTAGCCGGTGACCCCGGTGTCGGCAAGTCCATGGCGGCACGGGTGTTGGCCAAGCACTGGGATGTGCCCCTGTTCCGTCTCGACGTCTCCACGTCCCTCAACCGCTATCTGGGCGAGTCGGAATCCCGTATCGCCCGCAACCTGAACGTCATCGAGCAGAATGCCCCGTGCGTGTGGCTCCTTGATGAAGCTGAGAAGCTGTTCGCCACGAACGGGGATGAGGGAACGACGCAACGCATCCTGTCCCAGATGCTCTGGTGGCTGCAGGCTCACACCTCACGGGTGCTGACCATCATGACCACCAACAACCTGTCGATCCTTCCCAAGGAACTGTATCGGGCGGAGCGACTGGATAAGGTGCTCCATCTGGAGAAGCTCTCCCTCTCTGCCGCCAAACTGTTTGCGGCCAAGGTGTATCAATCTGTCACAGGTGACCTCATGCCGAAGAAGCGGCAGCGGCTGCTCCAAGAGGAGTTGGACCGAGGGGACAAGGGCACCTACTCCCATGCCGAAGTGCGCGTGTTGGTGTATGAGAGTATCAAAGAGAACGGATGGATGGTGAAGGAAACCGGGCCACTTGACATGGCTTTGCCCAAGGTGTAGACTGCTCGAATCGGATCACATTTGATCCCCAATGGAGTGTTATGGAACCGTTACGGTACTTCGGCTCAAGCAATCAGTACGTGGATTTTGCCATCCGTGGTGAAGGGGAATTCCTCGGCGTCGGCGTGGATTACGCCAAACATCCGTCCGGGGTGGGGTGTTTTGTCGTGCGCTTCGTGGCGCACGGTGCCGCCAACCCCTTGGAATTCAAGCACTTGTCTTATCGGGAACCGGCCCAGTTCGTCATTCCGAGTGGCACTATGCCCGAGTTGTTCGAGGGCTTCCGCCTCGACAAGGTGGCGTTCGGCGTCTTCGAGCCTGCCGTGCAGAAGCGGGAACTCGACTTCTTCGCCACCAAGTATGGCGTCTGGAGCCTGCTGACGAACTGGATCGCGGATCAGGCCATGCTCGAAGGCTTCACCGTCGTGGTAGATCTCGAAAAGGAGATCAAGTCCCTCTTGATCGCCCGTCCCTCGAACGTGGACGAGGTGACCTGTGTCCTGCGGTTCCCGGATTTGACGTCGCCCGAATACCGGGCCAGCCTCAAGCCCGTGGTCAAGCCAGAGCCGGAAGAGGATGAGGACGACAACGGCGACGAACCCCCGCCTACGAAGGGCTGGACGAACTAACCGGACCATCAAGGTCCACAAGGAGTGTGCATGAAGAAACTAGAGACGCGGGACGACCTGAGAGCGTTCGTGGACGGGCTGTTGAAGGCGGTGGAACACCATGCCGCCAACATCAAGGCACAGGTGCATGACCTGATTGTCAACATCACCCGCTATGCCGAAGACTGGGAGGCCCGGACGTGGAAGAACCGTCTGATGGCCAACGTCTGGGTGACGATGAACGGGCAGCGGTATGCCTTCGTGGGCGTCCGGGTAGCCAAGAACAACTACAAGGTCGTCGTCCATCGGAAGAACGCCAATGGCCCGGTGATCACGGAGGTTACGGACCAGACGTCCTCCGAAGCCATCGAAGTCCTGTTCAAGGTACTGAAAGCCGACTAAGAGCCATGGCATCACAGAAGATCGCCTTTTCTCCGAGTCTGATTCCCCTCGTCGGGGATGCGACTGCCGCCCTTGTCCTGTGTCAGATCATGTACTGGCACCAAGGGCGGCTGCGAGTTCCCCGCCACGGGAGGCTCTGGTTGGCCAAGTCTCGATTGGAGATGTGCGCGGAAACAGGGATTACGCTTGAACAATACAAGCGCATTATGCCATTATTGGTCCAGCGTGGACTTATCCTCATGGAGCGGGGGTTGTTCAACAACAAAGTGACCCCCCACATCCGGCTCACGGAGCTAGGATTTGCCACCATGAAAGAGCACTTGTTGGGAGATGACATCAAGCATCTGGCGGAGGTCTACTACAAACAATCGTTTGTAAATGGCTCCAATCCATTATTTGCTCTTAACTCCAATCTTATAACAGAGATTACTACAGAGAACACGACAGAGAGTGATAAATCAAAGGTCAAGAAATACGCCGAAAAAACCGGCGTAGATCCGGAAGAGAAAGATCAAGATCAAGAGATCCGGCAAGAGCAAGAGCACAAGGGAAAGACGATCAAGAACAGTGAAGATCCGAAGAAGAACAATATAGCCCCGAATTTGCACTTTCTGAGTGCAAACGGTCAGCAGGAGCACGCGATGAAGGCCCACGAGATTCTGCAGGCGAAGGAACCCTCCCCACACGGTAGTCTCGTCGCCTATTGGAAATCCCGATGCCACACCGTCTCGGGAGAGTATCAGCATCACCTAACTGGGCAAGAGGGAGGACAATTGAAACACCTGTCCAAATTCTTGGGGGAGCAGACTCGCCCCGTCATCGACTACGCCGTGACGAACTGGTGGAAGTTCGCCAGTCTGGCGGCGCTCAAAGCGGGCCTGAAGACGTGGCCCACGGCTCCGCACATCGGGTATCTCTTGAAGCACTACCATGTGGCGGTGAATTTGCTTATCCCCTTGGCGACAGCCTCTCCGATAGGAGCGGAGGAGGCGGCTCCAGTGCAACCAATTGCACTCGCTGGAGTGACGAGTAAGAAGAGAGGCCATCTGCGTTCGCCAGAGGAGTTGGCGGCGTTACTGGAGAAGGATCTCAAATCTCCGTGAGGAGCAGGACCGTGATCACAACTGGAAGCGTACTCGACGCGGTGGAACATTCTCGAATCATCCAAGATTTCGAGAACGTGTGTACGACGGCAGGGATTCAGGGACACTTTCTTCGTGAACCCTTGGCGCAGTATTGCGGGGACGTCGAGGTAGACTGGGTGCGGAAATTCCGGAAGTATCGGGCCGAAGGTCTGCCCGGACTGGTCTTGGCCGGAGTGAAGCGTCCAGAAGTCCGGTGTCAGGCGATTGCGGCGGCATTCGTGCGGAACTATATCGACGCCCGCGTGACGCCGTTGAATACGATCATCGATAGCACTATGGACGGGGGGCATCCGGCGTCTCCGACTGTGCTGCTGATTCCGAACCTCTACATGACGGTTCTGTCGGGGAAGTTCCCCGCATGGCGGGTGCAGGTCATGTATGACCTCCTGCTGGAGCGATCCATCAAGGAGAAGCCCACGGTGGTGTATGTCGAAACGCTGGAAGGCGTGGCCGGGTTGTATGGCACGCCGTTCCGGGAATTTTTGGACGGTTTCAAACTCGTGACGGAGTAAACGTGGCGTATGGACTTGGCACCAAGGTGATTCGGCGGCTCTGTGAGGAACAGAGTTCGCTCCAGTGGTTCAAAGCAAAACTCCGGCCCGTGCTGTTCAAACCCTACGAACAAGATCTGTTCGAGTGGGTGTCGGACCATGTGCGGGTGCATCACACCCTGCCGCAACTGGTGACGATTGAAACCCAGTTCCCGGACGTGGCGGCAGTGGCGACCCCGGAACCGTCGAGCTACTACCTGCTGCAACTGGAGCAGCAGTACTGCTACGAGCGGCTGAACAAGGCGAACCTCGATTCGCAAGCCATTCTGAAAGAGGACCAGACGGCGAACGAGGCCGCACTGGAGGTGCAACGGACGGCCTTGCGGGAGATTGTGGCGCAGAAGTTCCGGGCGCGGATTCTGGACGTGGGGAAGGAAGCGGGAGACTTGGTGCTCCATGCGTACCATCACACGCCGGAGTATGTCGCGGAGTTTGGGTGGCCCTATCTGGACCAGCAGTCCGGGGGCGTCATGCCGGGGGATGTCATCTCCTTCGTGGGACGGCCTGCCGCAGGCAAGACATGGTTGACCCTCTGGACGGCCCTCCACAACTGGGCCGGATTGAAGCTGAACGTCCTCTTCGCGTCCATGGAGATGGCGACACTCCCCGTCGCCCAGCGCATCACCTCGCTGTATACGCACCAGAACATTGCCCAGTTGAAGATGTCGGGGTATAGCCAGCAGACCATGGCGAAGTTCACGCATGGGTTGAAATTTTTTAAGCTGGAAGAAGCCAGCATGTATCTCGTGGACGCCAACCTTGCGACGAGCGCGGAAGACCTGTTCGACTTAGCCGAGATGCTGAAATGCAAGGTGATTTTTATTGACGGGGCCTATCTGCTCCGGCACCAGAACCTCCGGCTGGACCGGTATACCCGTGCGGCGGAGAACGTCGAACTGATCAAGCGGTATTGTTCCAACCAAGAGGCCATGGCGTTTTGCTCGTGGCAGTTCAACCGCGAAGCCTCCAAGAAGCAGAAGAAGGGCAAGGGCGACCAAGGGGGCCTCGAAGACATCGGCTACTCGGATGCCATCGGCCAGATTTCCAGCATTGCCCTCTCGCTGTATCAGGAAGACGGCATCGAGACCTTGAAGGAGCGGAAGGTGAAAGTCCTGAAAGGCCGGAACGGGGAAGTGGGGCAGTTCTCGATTGCGTGGGATTTTACGGCGATGACGTTCAAGCAACTGAATCCCGCGCCGGAAGAAGCGGTGAAGGTGTTCGAGGAACCGCAGGATGAGTTGTCGGTGTAGGGGGACGTCGTGTTACGGTTTCTGAAAAGTAGACTCACGCGCCACCCGTCATGGGTGTTGATCAAACGGCATCTGGAGATTCAGGCGTTACCGCCCCGGTGTGGGCGCACCCGGCTGGAGATTGATCGATCCCGGATTCCCCCAGACGAGCAACAGCAATTACTGGACATTGAGATGCCGTGCGTGGCGTGTGGGCAGATGATTCATCCGGTGAAAAAGCGGGTGGGGTGGCGGACGTTGTATGTGCATGTGACGTGTGACGCGGATGTGAACAAGGGGTGTTCTCGGTCCAAAGCCGCACGCCGGGAAATTGATGCGATTGTTGTCGCGTTGTGGCAGGGGTAAACGGCATCCGCCACGGAGGGCCAATGAAATCCATGGGTGATCACACCGGGAAGTTGTCAGAACGGATCGAGGAAGAAATTCGTGTATTGTTGGAGTGGAGCAACATTCACGGACGCACGAAGCGGGCCGTGATGGACCGGGTGCGGGAACTGCATGTCCGGGCCGTCGTAGAGAAGAAGTCCTCCCTGAAGTTGTTGAGACGTGGGGAACTGAAGGAGTCACGAGTCACATGGCATTGAAGATGCACACGAAAGTGATCACGGTCCCGGCTGAGCCGGTGGCGGTGATCGAGCCGCAGAAAGTCTTTGTGGAACTCCCCGACCAGACGGTCGTGGAGACGTTGACGGCGGAATACATCGACCTCTATCGGAAGTATGACTACTTCGAGGTCAAGGCCCTGCTGAAGCGGATGGACGAGATCAAAAAGCAGTTGCAGGCGGTGGCCAACGAGACGGTGGACGACCTGACCCCGGCGGTCTTCACCTCCCCAGAAGGGGACGTGGAGTTCTCACCGCGAGGCAAAAGTGTGGAGGTGCCAGACCCGCTGGGTCTCATCTACCAGTTGCTGGAGAAGTTTGGACCGGAGGTCACGGCCAGTGTCATCACCATCGCCATCACGCCCCTGCGGAAGGTGCTGAGCGAGTACGAATTGAAACCGCACTTGCAGGAGAAGCTGGGCTCCCGTACGCTACGAGCCGTGCGTCCGTTGCACGGGTAGGGCGCAGGCCGGTCACCGGATGACCCTCTGCGTGTGCGGGGGGCACCGGGATGTGGGGGGCGGGTCTGCGTCCTACTGTGCGACGGACCAGAGGAGGTCATCGTGATTAGCCTGTTGATCGTGCTCGTGATTGTGGGCGTGCTGCTCTACCTCGTGGAAACGTACGTGCCCATGGCTCCGCCTATCAAAGTCATCATCCGGGTCATCACGATCCTGTTGGTGGTCCTGTGGCTCCTGAAGGCGCTGACGGGCGAAGGCCCCGGTATCAATCTGCGGTAGCCATGGACGAGCAGATGTGCGGGTGGACCATCTACCGCCACCCCCTCGATTTCCCCGACCATTACGTGGTGCGGCAGTGGTGGGTGCTGGAGGGCGGGGTCTTGGTTGCGAAACTCGTGGGCATCGTATGCCACAGCTTGGAGGAGGCGCGGGAGCAGATCCCACCCTCCGCCATTTGCATTCCGAGAGAAGATGCGGACGACGCGGTGATAGTCGAAACCTATTTGTGAGGTGTGAGATGGCGATTCCGAGACATGAGCAGTTGCTGAACTTCGTGCCGTCCTACCGGGCCGGGTATGTGTCATCCGGAGGCCGGGACGAAGACCTGAAGGATGATGAAGAGGTCGTCAAGAAAATGGATGCCGTGAACGTCCAGACGGAAGCCCAAGCCGAGAAGGCGGGCCGGGACGAAGGGTTCAAGGTGCGACAGCAGAGATGAGGGCCGATCAAGCCGTGGCCTTTTTGCAGGCCCTTCGAGCGAAGCAGATTCGCGTGAAAGAGAGCGGGTGGGTGGAGAGTAGTTGCCCACTCGCTCCATGGAATCATTCCAACCACCATGACCATCGGCCCAGCTTTGGGCTCAAAATTGCCCCCGGCAGTCGAAGCCACTTCCTGTGCTTCGCCTGTCGGCAGGGCAGTGCCGAAGCACTCCTCCATACCCTTGAACTGTACGCCAAGGGCACCGGCATTTACGACTTCGGGACGTGCCACCAGATCCTGATGGACGAGGAGTATGTGGTGCCGCTCCCCCCGTTCGGGGAGACGCTGGCTCCGGAGCATGTCTTCAGCGAGTGGCCCGCATATTGGGTCGAAAACTTCACCCCCGCCACCTTTTCGCTGGAGGCGATGCTGTATCTGCAGGGCCGGGGTGTCTCGATGGAGACTGCCGAAGACTTTAACCTCCGGTATGACCAGAAGCGGTCGATGATCATCAGTCCCTACTGGGACGTGTATGGGCGACTGGCCGGGGGCCGGGGCCGATCTGTCCTGTCATCAAGTTCATTGAAGCATTACGATTACACGTTCCAAGGGGTGAACAACGCCCGGTTCGTCTGGTATAACGAGCCCGTCCTGAACCTTACGGGACCGGTGGTCGTCGTTGAAGGACAGTTCGATCTGTTCCGGACCATCCAAGCGTACCCGAAGGTTGTGGCCAACCTCACCGCGAAGCCTACCGCTGAGAAAATGAAGAAGCTCGGGGACAGCGGGACGGTCCTCCAGATTCCCGACCGGGATGAAGCGGGCTACCAGAGCGTGGGGTACTACTCTCGGCACTGTCAGCAGCTAGGGCTGACGCACAAAGTCATCTGGCTCGATGAGGGCGTGAAAGACGCGGCAGAGTGTGCCTCTGAGTATCTGAAAGAAAAAATTTATCAGGCACTCAATTGCACTTGACAAAGTAAAGGGTGCATGGTATCCTTGGCGACGGTCGAATTTCCGACCACAAGGAGTCCACCCCATTGGCGTTCAAATTCCTCAAGACAGGCGCAGAGAGTGCCAAAATGGCACAACGAGCCGCCGCTGAAGCGGAACAACGGTTCTCGGACAAGGGCAAGATGTTCCGGTTCTGGCTCAAGGAGAAAGAAGAAGCCCGGATCACGTTCGTGGATGGCGACCTCGCTAAGGAAGGGGATCTGGCCGGGTATCTCGACCCGCCCCGTTACTACGAGCACAGCATCAAGCTGAATGGCTCGTGGAACAATCATTTCATCTGCCCGGAGCGCACGGACCCCGCGACCGGAGTGAAGTGCGTCATCTGTGAACTGAAACCGGACAACCGTCCATCCCTCGTGGCCCTGTTCACGGTCATCGACCATCGACAGGTCCAGTCTACCAAGGACAAGTCGAAGACGTGGAAGGACACGAAGAAGCTGTTCGTCGCCAAGTCCCAGACGTTCGAGTTCCTCACCAAGCTGGCCATCAAGCGCAAGGGGTTGGCGGGTTGCACGTTCGACGCTTCTCGCGTGGGCGACAAGTCCGCTGCCGTGGGGAGCATGTTCGAGTTCGTGGAGAAGCACGACGTCGCGGAACTGCAGAAGCTCTACACCATCGAGAAGATCGATCCGAAGACCAACACCAAGGTCAAGGTGACGAACTTCACGCCTGCGGACTACGAGGCAGAGATGCCCTACAAGACGCCGGAGGAACTGCGGAAGTTGCTGGCGGCTGATTCGGATGATCCCGTTCCTTTTAACAAGCCCGGAGGGAAGACGGGGACCGGGGCCGTAGACTACTCAGGCAAGTTGTAACGAGGTTCAGGGGATGGGTCAGGGTCGTTTGCGGGTCTCATTCCGACAGACGGGGCTCCCTGCCCGTCCCCTGAGCAAGTCATGGAGGAATGTGTGGGGTATGTAACGAACAACGTGCCGATCCGGACAGGGGCGATGAGTGCGTACCCCTATGCGAAGTGGCTGGAATCGCTCTACACGTTCCCGGACGCCTTCGAGGGTCTGATCGTGTGCGGGGCCGTCCGGAAGGGCAACATCCTCTGGGTGCCCCGTGAGAGCGTCCCGTATGCGCCTCCCCCGGAGGATTACCGGGTCAGCTATCCGCCGACGCCCATTCCGGTGACCTTCAAGCCCCGGAATCCGGAGCAGGCGACCCTGTGCCAGAAGTCCTTGAAACTTTTACGCGAGGGACAGAGTCATATCTTTGAAGCTCCTACGGGGTGGGGCAAGACCGTGGTCGGCGGAGCCATTGCGGCAGGCTTCGGTCAGCCGACGCTGATCGTGGTCACCAAAGAAGACCTGATGCACCAGTGGCGCGATTCGCTGACACAGGTGCTCGGGGTCTCCCCCTCGCTCATCGGCCAGATTCAGGCCGATGTGTGCGACTGGGAAGGCAAGCAGTTCGTCCTCGGTATGGTCCAGAGCCTGATCCTCGAAGACCGCTACCCGCCGGAGATGTACCGGCACTTCGGTCTCCAGATTCTGGACGAAGTGCATTTGATGGCCGCAGATTGTTTCGTCCGGGTGTGCCAGAAGGTCTCCGCGAAGTACCGGCTGGGGTTCAGTGCGACCCCTACGCGCCGGGACGGCAAGACCCAGTTGCTCCACTGGCACATCGGCCCCACCATGGTCAAGGGCACGGTGCTCGACGCCAAGGCCAAGGTGCTCATCCGGCAGACGGGCTGGAAGATCCCCTGCCGTACCGGACGGTATGGGCAGGCAGAGCCGATTCCGCATTCGCCCGGTCGGATGATGCAAGTCTCCAAGGCCATGGCGTCCTCGGAAGGGCGCAATCTGGAGATTGTCAACTTCGTGGTGCAGTGCTACCAGAATGGACGGACGACGCTGGTGCTCTCCGACCTGAGAGAGAGCCATCTGGACCGGCTGTTTCAGATGTTGACAAACGAGGGCGTACCGGGTAATGATATTGGGTATTACGTGGGCGGAATGTCCAAAATTGAATTGTCGTTCACCAAGCAACGACGAGTGGTCCTTGGGACTTATAAGATGTGCTCAACAGGCACCGACGTACCCGCATGGGATTCCTTGGTGATGGCGACACCCCGCGCTGATGTGAAGCAGGCGGTGGGCCGAGTGTTGAGAGCGGTTGACGGAAAGAAACAGCCAGTGATTTTGGATCTGGTTGACTCCAATGCCATCTTCCAAGGGTTCCACCTTGCTCGGCTCAAGCAGTATTACTCGCTTGGCGCGGAGATTGTACGTGTGTAAGGAGAATGGTTATGGCATTGATCTGGAAGGCACAGGAGGCACTCCCAACGATTCCTGAGCCCGTGAAACATCCCGGCTTCTCGTGGGATGACTGGTATGCAAAGAACCGGACCCGGCTCTCGGAAAAGCGGGCGAAGCGGTATCGTGAAGATGCAGGTTACCGGGCCGCTGCACTGGAGCGCAGCCGTCAACAGCGGGAAGCCAAGAAGACCCCGGTCACGGATGGGTACACGGTGTCCTTCAACGACGCCGCGCAGACGCTCGGCATCACGGTCTGGGTCTTGAGAGAGTGGCGACGGAAGAATTACTTTCCGGAGCCCCATCGGCGGGACGGACGTCTCTGGTTCAGTCCCGCGCAAGTGAAACTGATCGGGAAGGTGCGGCAGTTCTTCGATCAGCGCGGCCATCGGGTCACGCAGGCCAATCGGTCGGATCTCGAAGACGTCGTGAATCTGGTGTACTCGAATTGGATCGACTAGCCAAGGAGTGGGTGTGGGATTGATCGTGAAGGGCGGGAAGACACCGGGCGTGAAAAAACCCGGCGTGAACTACGGGCACCATCTGACGACCCAGCCGGTCACCGGCAAAGTGTCGTCGGCCAAGTCGGTGGCAGGCACGGTGGTCGCAGAGACGCTGGACGAAACGACCACGGTGCATCCGGGGGTGTTCACGGACGGCATGTCCATCACGGTCACGGGGGGACGGACACTGAATCTGGGCAACTACGAGTCAGCCAAGGTGTCCGTCTCTCTGACTGTCCCGTGTGACACCAATTGCATCAACGAGGCGTATGACTGGGCCACGTCGTGGGTGTCCAACCGCATCGAAATCGCGGTGGCTCAAGCGAAAAAGGCTTGACTCTTTGCCCCAGACCCGGTATACTCTCCGTTTCCGCAAGGAGTGCTGAGTGGCCTTAAACCTCAAGCCCGTGCCGAACCTGCCCAACCTCACGGTGGTGAACCCGAAGTCTCTCAAGCGACCGTTAGCCAAGGCCACACAGGGCAAGGGACGCCCCTTCTCCGGGAACACGGAGGAAGTTCTCGCCGGGATCACCAAGGACAAGGGCGACAAGGTCGTGGTCCGGGGCAACGAGATCAAGCCCGTCCGACGTCTCCCGACCGGCATCTTCGAGTTCGACTTCTACACGGGCGGAGGGTTCCCCTGTGGCCGCTACAGCACGGTGTATGGTCCTGAAAGCTCGAATAAGACCAACCTGTGCCTGAAGGCTGTGGCCAGTGCCCAGCGGCAGAAGCCCCCCTGTAACAAAGCCGTGTGGGTCAACATCGAGCAGACCTTCGATCCGGCATGGGCCGAGAAGATGGGGGTGGACACCAAGGAACTGTTGGTAGTGCAGGCGGGCTACGGGGAAGAGGCCATCGACCTCGTGGATGCACTGGTCCGGGCGGAGGACGTCGCCATCCTCGTGGTGGATTCGCTGGCGGGCCTGATTGCCTCGAAGGAGATTTCCCAGTCGGTGGAGCAGTATGACATCGGCACGTCCGCCCTCCTCATCAAGCGCATGGTCAATAAGCTCTCCGTGGCCTTTGGCGACGAGATGAAGCGGGACCATGACCCGTGCGTCATCCTCATCAACCAGACCCGCTACAAGCCGGGGGTCATGTTCGGTGACCCCGAGACGATGCCGGGAGGCGAAGCCCATAAGTTCTTGTCGTCCCTTCGAGTCCGCCTGAGTTCCAAGAACATCATCGACAAGGCCCGGAACCTGCTGGTGTTCAAGGACACCCATGTGATCGTGAAGAAGGCCAAGGTGCCCGTCCGGGCGGTCAGCTTCGACTTCAAGCTGTGCATGTATACCCACGACACCATGCAAGTCGGGGAGACGGACAGCTTCCACATGGTGAAGTCGCATCTGCAGGCATTGAATTTGCTAGGGAAGACCCCGAAGGGGACGTATTCGATTACCTCGAAGAACAAGAAGACGAAACTGGAATTCGCCACGTTGACGCTCTTGCAGAACAAATACGAGCAGGACGCTGTCTTCCGGGCGCAACTCCAGAAGCTCGTGATCGAGGCGTATGGGGACCGTCTGATTCTGGTGGACGAGCCTACTGCTGTGCAGGCCAAGGACATTCAACCCGGTACCGCTGTGGAGGTGGATGATGGAACCGAAGACCCCGCCGACGACGATCCCGACCCCGCCCAGTAAGACGGAGTCCGAGTCCAAGGCGTCCGAGAAGCCTCTACCGGGCAAGAGCAAGGCTCCAGACTCGGTGAGAGAACCCCCAGCCGGGAAGACGAGGGAGAATGCGGCGAAAGAGAAAAAACGGCGAGAGTCCCAGCGGTAACCCGTATCTCACCCGGTTAGCCGCTGAAGGGCTGAACGCCCACGGGAAGAAATCTGAGCAGGTCGTGGCCACGAAGCTCGGAGCGAGATTGCACTTGAATTCCGGAGCGATGGTCCAGAACAAATCGGACGCCAGCATGAAGAAGTACCGGTTGGAGGTGAAGTCCACGGTGACCTCGGTCCTCCCCCTCGATCTGGCGTGGCTGGTGAAGATTGCTCAGGAAGCCCTCGACCATGGGCAGACCCCCGCTGTGGTGGTATCGTTCGTGGACTCGCATGGGGAGTCCCGATTGAGACACTACGCAGATTGGGTGGTCGTGCCCATGGCGGTTTTCAAGGAATTGACCGAGACCTAATGTCGTGGCTCCGTAATGCTCTGCATCAATCGACGCGCCCGAAGCAGTCCATCATCGGCGTGCTGAAGCTGAATCTGGGCGGTCCACAACAGGGCCGGTCCATGAAGGTGCTGCACGCTTCAGATGTCACCAAGTCGGATTTCTGCCCCCGGAAGTGGGCACTGTTCGATGTGCTGGAGAAGGACGCTCAGACGGAATTCATCTCAACCGCCCTCGACGTGACGTTCCGGATGGGGAACATGACCGAGACCCTCCTCGTGGAGGAGTGGGGCGGGGAGGCGGTGGTGGGGAACTGGCTGTGCCGCTACTGCGGAGAGCAGCGCACCATGGTGCCGCATCCCGCAGGCAAGTGTTCGGATGGCCGCTGGCACTGGTGGAAGTACCTGCAACTGGTCGTGGAGGCCCCGGAGTATGGCATCCAAGGTGGTATCGATGCGCTGTTCAACATTGGAGCCCCGCAACTGGTCGTCACCGAGATCAAGACGATGAACCCGGATGACTTCGACAAGATCCTGACCCCGCTCCCGGAGCATCGGCTCCGCACGAACCTGTATATGTGGATCTTGGACAAATCTTTGCATCCGTTCCGGGACAAGATCAACACGCAGGAAGCCAGAGTGCTCTATGTGAGCCGAGGGTATGGGAAGATGAACGCGACGTGGAACGAGATCCTCCCGTTCAAAGAGTTCACGGTCAAACGGAATGACCCGGACCTTGATGAGTTCCTGAAGCGGGCCACGTCGTTGCAAGTGTTCCGGGGAGCGCAGCAGACCATGCCGTCAGGCATCTGTGCCACAGCGGTGGACAAGATTGCCAAGCAGTGTAGCGTGTGCCCGCAGTGCTTTTCTGGAGACTACCCAGCGGGGAAACAGGTCAGCGCATGATCACCGTGGGGATTGACCCCGCCTCGTGTACCGGGATGGCCCTCGTGGGAGAAGAGGAAGATCGGGGCAAGACCATCGAAGTCCCCAAGGAACGTGGGTTTTTGAGGTTGCAACTGATTGCCGAAGATGTGTCCCGGACGCTCCAAGTCTGGGAACCTGCGTTCGTGGCCGTCGAGGGCTATGCCTACGTCCGGAACGTCAGCAGCTTCGTGACGCTCGTGGAGATCGGGACCGTGATTCGCATGACCCTGAGAGACCTCCACCTCCCATGGGTGGAAGTCCCTCCGACTGTGCTGAAGAAATGGGTTGCGGGGAAAGGGAATGCCACGAAGGAAGACATGGCGGCATGGGCGGAACTCTTGTGGGGCTTCAGCAGCCATAGCCACGATATCGTGGACGCATATTGCTTGGCGCAGATGGCCCAGCTAGGGTGGGATGAGGTTTTGGCGATCAAGGGTGTGACCGTAAGATAATTTTTAATTAGGGGTTGACAAACACTCCCAAGACGAATAGACTACGACCGGTTGTGAAAACTCGGGCTACTGTAGTCCAAGGAGTGGAAGGAGAGGACATGCAGATAGGAACTTTTCGGCGTCAGGTGATGAAGACCGTGGCCACCAAGAGCACGAAGCTCGCGTTGCGGGCGGTCTCGAAGAGCACAGCCCGAACCCATGCGGCCAGTGCGACCGTGGCTTTGAAGGGCCATACCGGCCAGTTGCTGCAGGCGACCAACCAGTATTTGCTGGGATTGCCCCAGTCACAGGCGATGAAGGACGAGGCGTCCCGTATTCTCGGAGACATCGGCTACGACCTCACGGTCCTCGCCCGTGTGCTCAAGGTCAAGATGCCCTCGGCCACCAAGAAGTCCCGGTTGCAGGGCACCCGTGGCGCGGCCATCCTCCAGTTGGACAGTCTGGCGACGGACCTGATCCGGCAGGTGGAGCAGGGCCTGTTCGTAGCCCCGCAGATGACCACGGTGAAGAAGATGGTCCCGATGCCCCTCAAGGGCGGCAAGAAGGAAGAGCGGGACGTGGACGTGATCAACGTGACGGCGGAGGGCCTTGCTGAGGTGACCCGACAGGACCAGATGCGGGAGGCCCTCAAGCTGGCCATCGACGTGTTCTGGCGGCTCTGCTACGACCTGACGGGCACCGCTCCGGTGGGGGTGCTGGAGGCCAAGTACGACCGGCTCAAGCAGGAGTTTCCCGACGTCGAGTTCGAGAAAGATGCGGCGACCGCTTGACAAACAGATGCCCATGTGGCATCATGAGTCATTGACTGTGGTTCCCCAAGGAAGGGGATAGGGAGAATTTGACATGAGTGAAGCAGAAGCGGTGGTCGAAGAGGCCAAGCCGGAAGTCAGCACCATCGGGAAGAAGAAGGTCGAGAAGACGGGCAACCTCCTCCTCGATATCGCCCACGAGGTCGAGAGCCTGAGCAAGACCAAGGCCCTGAATCTCGCGGACACGTTGTCGGAGAACATCGATACCAACGAGTTCAAGCTCGGGGGCGTCCTGAAGCTCATCAACGACAACTCGTGGTTCGAGGGGTTCGACTCCTTCGAGAAGTTCGTCTACGAGAAGTACGGGTTCCAGAGCCGCAAGGCCCGCTACCTGATCTCGATTTACGACAACCTCGTCACCAAGATGATCCCGTGGGAGAAGGTCTCCCATCTGGGCTGGACCAAGCTCAAGGATCTCGCCCCGATCATCAACGTGGACAACGTCGATGAGTGGGTGGAGAAGGCCGAGAAGCTCACCGTCATCGAACTGCAGGCTATCATCAAGCAGGCCGGGACCGAAGGTGGGGAGAAGCAGGCCAAGACGTCGGACGAGATCGTCAAGGTCACCTTCAAGCTGAAGGCGAGTCAGGCGGAGACCGTCCAGCAGGCTCTCGCCAAAGCGAAGGGTGAGCTTCAGACGGAGTTCGATACGGTCGCTCTGGAGAACGTGTGCTTGGGCTATCTGGGCGGCGTCTCCACCGTGAACAAGCCCTTCTCTCTGGACGAGGTCATCGAATCGGTGGGCTTCGAGCCGATGATGAAGGCTATCGCGGACAAATTTCCGAATTGGGATATTACCGTCGCCCCGGTCGAAGGGGCCGAAGGCGCGGAGTAGTCCCAACCACATTGCTGGGGAGCCGGGTCTGGGAACCGGCTCGACTCCCTCAGCACTCGTCTGGACACGCAGACGTAAATCCCAGTGGAGATGGGTGTAACCCCTGTCATGTTCGGAGTGGGAGTCGTTGGGGTATACTCAGCACCTCCCTTTTGCACTTGATTGCCGTTCCGTCCCATGGGAGATTTACCGTATGAAAAAACTCGTAGTTGCCCTCCTCTTCACCCTCAGTTCGATGGTGGGAGTCAGTCAGGCGAACGCTCTCCTGATGATCTCCGGCACCATCGGGGGCGTGAATTTCTGCGCCACTGACAACAACGTCGCCTGCGGCTTCGGCATGCAGTTGACGGACACCGCAGGTGCGGCCAACGTGATCAACCTCGACAACCAGACGCTGGGCGGGATTGCGTTCACGGGTAGTGCCCAGCAGGCCACGTTCGGGCCGTCGCAGAACATCCTGAACACGTCGTTCCTGCAGGCCACGAACACGACCGGCGCGACCATCACGGGCAGTGTGGCCGTGAGCGCGACGAACTTCCTCCCGGTCGCCAGCACGGCGTTCGTGAGTGGCTCGGCCACGTATCAGAATGCCATCGGGACCACCTCCACGTATGGGTGGTACAACGACCCGACGAACCAGCAGGGCGCGGAGAACCCGGCTGATCGTCCGGGTACCCTGATCAGCACGGTGACGAAGAATGTCACGCTGATCTCGGATGCGTTGGCCCACGCGGTGGGTCCGATTGCGGTCAACGACCCGACCCTGTTCTCGATGACGCTGAGCAACGACTTCAGCCTCGTCGCGGGCGGGACCATCGTGGGTAATTCCTCGACGGAGATCAAGCCGTTCGTCGCAGCGGCGAACGTCCCGGAACCCGCGACTCTGGTCCTCTTCGGATCAGGACTCGCGGCTCTGGCGGCTCGGCGTCGTCGTAACAAGCAGTAGTTCGTCGTTCTCCCTAGCTAGGTGGTCCTCGTTCCCCATCCGTCATTCACCCGCCGGATGGGGAACGAGGACCTTTTTGATTTTACCGGGAAGGTTGTGTAGTATGTCGATGATTACCGTGGACTTGACCGAAGAAGAACGTCTCGCCTGTGATGAGGCGAAGCGTGTCCTGACCATCCAGACGGATGCCGATCTCGTGAGGCTGGGCTTGTTCAAGGTGTGCCACCATGCGGAGGTCCGGACGTCAGCCACCGCCTTTTCTCCCAGAAAGATTCAGGCTCCCGCTGGGGAACCCCAGCAGCTTGAACTGGACTTCGGGGAGCCCCGTGACTACGCTGGTCAGTGATGCCCGTCTGAACGGCACCGTGGTGAAGCTGATGGCGGACAAGGGCTTCGGCTTCATCCAAGGGGACGACCTGAAGGAGTACTTCTTCCATCGGTCGTCTGTCCGGAAGGGCGGCTGGGCGATGATTAGCGTGAACCAGACCGTGTCGTTCATCCCCAGACTCCCAGACAAAGGCCCCAGAGCGGAGGACGTCGAGGTGCTGGTGTGATGACACTACGCCCAAAGTCCAATGGGCAGTCCGGGATGGCCTATGGTAGACTCCCCGGCCAGCCATGGTGTCTTGCCATACCTGCCGTCATTGGAAAAAGGATTGGGGCGTTTGGGCACACAATCGCTGGACCGGTACCCACCTCACACGAGGCTGGTGCCTTCACACCCCGCATGACCCTCCCCTTGCGATGCCCTCCGATGCCCTCCCCTGTCACCACTATCACGAAGCTCCGGCTCCCCCAGAGGTCTTCTATGCCCCTCGACAAGCAGAGACGGGAGCTAGTCGAAGCGATGATGACGGCTCTCGAAACCCCTACCCAAGACCTCACGAAGTGGGAAGAGCACTTCTTAGAATCACTCGCTGAGCAGTTGGAGACGAAACATTTTGTTTCCGACCGGCAGTTCGAGATCCTCGACCGGATCTATACGCAGAAAACCTGACCATGCCCATCACCACCCACGAGCAGCAGCGCAGTGATCTCCTCCTGAAGAAACTCCAAGCTGGTGTGGCTACCCCCGAGGAACAGCAGGAAGCGTCGGTCCAGTTCCAACGGCAGCAGTCTCAGATGGACCAGCTTCAACGGATCATCGAGATGACATACCAGTCACTGGCTCCGCTGATCCGTCCCGGACGTCGGTAAGGTGTCTCATGCTTCGCTGGCTCGAAGACGGTCACCTCGCAGACAGAGAGCGGTGGATACAGAGACGACGCCTGACAGCGGGGGATCGGTTTAGCCAAGAGGCCCGGTCCAACGGCGGATTGACCCGCGCTAAGCGTCTCTCCCCTGAACGCCGAGAGCAGATCGCCCGTCTTGCCGCCTTGACCCGGTGGAGGCTCTACCAGTGATGGTCTTCGTGGTGATACTGGTGGTCGCCTCGCTGGTGATCGTCGGCGGGATTGCGGCTCTTATTTTGCTGGGGAGTGTCATCAAGGACCATGAGGAGAAAGATCGGTGACGAGACCTGAGTTGTTGCGCGTGTTCGTTGGCTTCCTGTCGGCCAATCTCTCCGAGTTGCATACCGTCGAGATTCCTCTCCTCGCCCAACAGGTGGAGAAGTTCTTGCACCACTTCCCGCGTGAAGCGAAGGATGAGTTGGTGGAGCCGGTCCTGCGACTGAGGGAAGACCTCACAGCCAAAACGGCAGCACTCTATCGGGCGCATAGTGATTACACCGAAGGCAAAGCCGATGCGTTTGATCAGGTCGTGGATTGTTTGGATGCGATCCTTACGGAAGCGGGGCAGGCCCTCCCGAAAAGTTGACGAATATTACCCTCTCGTGGTAGAGTTGCACTCAAGTGCCACGAGTCGGACAAGGAGCAGGTCCATGGGCAAGAAAAGTCCTCTCAAGCCGACGACGCATGGTGTGAGTCAGACCCCCGGTGTGCAAAAACCGGACACCTTCAAGCCGAAGGACGACAAGGAACCGCATGTGATCGCGCCTGCGGAGAAGTCGATGCCCAAGAAGTAGAGTCACGATGATCGACTGGGTGTGGTTCACGAACCGATGGGGGGCGTCACGGCTCAGACCCGTGGTGGTCCCCCCACCTCCAGTGACAACCGTTCTGCGTCGATTGGCGGCGAAGAAGGCACAGAAGCAGGACCGGGCTCTCGCCCGATGGGCGAAGAAGAAGACCGATGGCTCTTAGCTTCTTTGACCGCTTCCAAGCCCTTGGGGAAGTCAAGTTTCGGAAGCTCCTGAACCGCCTGATGCGCGGCCAGCCTCCGGCGGCTCTCGCCCATGAGATGCAGCAGAAGCCTCCACTGGGTTGGGGGGACTTCCAGAACGTCTCGGAGCGGCACCTCACCCTCCACCTGATTCGCCTCCGGAAGGGCATGGCTGAGGGTCTGTTCGGGGAAGAGATGGCCAAGAAGATCGCCCAAGGGGAGCGGCCCCAGATTAAGTATCTGGAGAAAATCTCCACAGGGTCACTGGGCCGTCTCGAAGAACTCTCCGACGTGCAGCGGGATCGCGTCTTCACGCTCATCGAGCAGGAGAAGGAGACGCTCACGGGCTACGCTACCACCAACGACGTGGTCGATGGCTATCGCAAGCTCCTCCTCGACATCCAGAAGATCCGGTTCGAGATGGGCCTCGATGAATACAAAGGCCCCGTCAGTGGCACGCTGGTGCGCGGAGCCAGTCAGACGACCGCCTTCTCCGATGGCACCAGTGTGCAGAAGCAAGTCTACGAAGCCGTCTCGACCATCGAGAAGATTTTCGACGCTCGAAGAATCCCGCACGCCTCGAATGACTGATGCTGATTTTCAGGAGGACGGAAGTCCACGAAGAGATTACCCTGCAGTGTCCGCACTGTGAGTACCCATGGCATGCCGCGACGAATGTCGTGGGCGCGTGGTGGGTGGTGCCCGTGCAAGTGATTGCCATGCAGTGCTACTGTCCCCGGTGTGACGGCCCTCCGCCCATGGATGTGCGGAACGTGACCCATGCTCATTATCAAGTCCGGTAATGCACTCCCCAAGCCCAAACCGCCGAAGGACTATCTGGACGAGGTGAATGCACGGGCCTATGACTACCTGAAGCACTATCTGGGACAGCAGCACGCCGAGGATCTCTGGCAGACCGGGCAGAGCCTGTCCGACCCGCATGAGCGGGCGATGTTCTTCGCGCAGGCCGTCATCCATGTCGAGCAGGAACTGCGTGGGCAGAAATCGACCGCCATGCAGGAGTTCGCCCAGTACCGCTGGAAGCCTGTGGGCGTCCGGGAGTTCATTTGCTCGAAGCATTACTTGAACAAGGAACAGGAAATCTATCCGGGCGTGCTCGAAGCCGCTGAGGAATTGAACAACGGACAGTACGTCGAAGCCATCATGACCGGGGGCATCGGCTCCGGGAAGACGACGCTGGCTCTCTACACCAACGCCTACCAGTTGTATCTCCTCTCGTGCCTGCGAAGCCCGCATAAGCAGTTCGGGTTGGACCCAAGCTCCGAAATTCTCCTCGTGTTCCAGTCCATGACGATGCAGTTGGCCCGAGGGGTGGACTACCAACGCTTCCGGAACATGATCGAGGGCAGTGCCTACTTTTTGAAGCACTACCCCTTCGACAAGCAGGTGACGTCTAAGCTCGTGTTCCCCAACCGGGTGGAGGTGCTCCCGATCTCCGGCTCCGAGACTGCGGCCATCGGCCAGAACGTGATGGGTGGATTGATCGATGAGTTGAACTACATGGCGGTGGTGGAGAAGTCTCGTGTCGCCGTGGACCGAGGCACGTATGATCAGGCGGTCCTGATCTACAACTCCATCGCTCGCCGCCGCAAGTCCCGGTTCATGGAGAACGGTAAACTTCCCGGCATCCTGTGTCTCGTGTCCAGTAAGAAGTACCCCGGCCAGTTCACAGATCAGAAGGTGGCCGAGGCCGAGAAAGATCCAACCATCTTCATCTACGACAAGCGGGTCTGGGACATTAAGCCAGAGGGCTTTGGGAACCAAGGCTGGTTTCAGGTGTTCGCGGGCGACCTGACCCGTAAACCCCGCATCCTGACGACCGAGGACCGGGTGGCGGAGATTGACCGGCCTCTTGTGGTCCACGTCCCGGAGGAGTTCCGGTTGGAGTTCGAGAAGGACGTCATCAACGCCCTCCGTGAGATTGCCGGAGTCAGCACGCTGGCTCGTCATCCCTTCTTCCTCGAAGTGGACAAGGTCCATGCGGCCTTCAAGTCCCGAGAGTCCATCTTCTCCCAGCCTGTGGTAGACTTCGTCACGCAACGGCTCACGCTCCTCAAGCAGCACTTCTGGAATCCGGAGGTACCTCGCTTCGCCCACTGTGACTTGGCCCTCTCTGGGGACAGCGCAGGGCTGGCGATTGGCACGGTGAAAGGGTTCAAGGCCGTCTCCAGTGATCCGCAACAGCCTGCCTACATGCCGGAGATCTGGATCGACGGGGTGCTGGAGATCCGGCCCCCGAGGAATTGCGAGATCCTGCTCGGCAAGATCCGGGAGGTCATCATCGTCTTGAAACGGATGGGCCTGAACATCGTCTGGGTCACGTTCGACCAGTTCCAGTCGAGCGACTCCCAGCAGATTCTGCGACAGCAGGGGTTGATTACCGGACATCAGTCCATGGACGACATGCCCTGCAGGCCCTATGATTTCTGTAAGACGGCAATGTATGAGGGGCGGATGAATATTCCGGTCCACTCGAAGCTCCAGCGGGAGATCCTGATGCTGGAGAAGGATATGAAGACCGGGAAGGTGGATCATCCCCCAGCCGGGAGCAAGGACTTGTCCGATGCCCTCGCCGGGGTGACGTATGGCCTGACCATGCGGCGGGAACTGTGGGGCCTGTACCGCATCCCCACCCTGATGATCCCGCAGAGTGTCTATGCCAACGTAGACAAGCTGAAGAAGCCGGAGGACCAACCCAACTATCAATCGGAACTGTCGTTGGCCTCCTCGACGTTCGGCGCAGGCGTGGCCTGACAGTCCTCCGAGAAGGCAGGCCCGTAGATGTCCTCGAAGTCCAACGGCGTCTCGGTGCAGACTACCAGAGCCCGGTTACAACTTGTACAAAAAGCGTTCCAACGGCCTGCCGGGTCGTTGGGCCTTCGATGCCATGGACGAAGGTCATGCCCCAGCTTGCGGGCCTGAGCCCCGGCAGCACGCTTCCGAGCGGCGACGTCTCCGAACTGGTCCACAACCTCGTAGTCCTGTCGGAACGCCTTGGGTTGCGCCTTGGAGAGCAACAATGACTTGCGCGGTTTGTAGTCCTTCCGTTTAGCCGCAACGAACTTCAGTGCCATGCACACACTCCTTTTGAGTTACGCTCACTCCTTGAGCCTCATAGATCTTAGCACAGGTCCGGGAAGTTTGTCAAACTGCAAGTAAATGCAGGCGAGTTGACAAAGCCCGAAGTGGTGTGCTAAGATCTATGGAGCGTCGAAAGCTCAGACGCACAGAAGGAGTCTGACATGCGAAAGAAGAAGACCACCCCGCTGCTCGTGCCCCAGCCCGTCAAGATCGATAGCCGGATCTGTTTCGGGATTGCCTACTTCACGTCCAAGAAAGACGCCGAGACATACGACCGCTACGTGCGGGAGCAGGGACTCACCTACAATGGCGGCTACTTCCATGGGATGTCGTGTGGACGAGACGCGACGTGGGATCACGTTGATCAATCCTCTGGTAAGCAGTTGTATGCGGTGACGATGTAATGAACCTCATTCGTTGGCGGCTGAACGATCCAGCAGACGAATGGACTACCCGGTGGACGAAAGTCCATCGGGTCTCTTTGCACGCGAATGACTTGACGGCGTGTCATATGGCCATTCCGGAATATCCGTACATGACAGATAGGGATGACCAGATTCCAGAAGATGCGCCACGGTGTAAACGATGTGCCAAGCCAGATCATCGTGAGGGATAAATTAACGTGACAAAGAAAGAACGAGACAAGCTCCAGAAGGAGCAGCGGCTGTTGCGATATCGCCAGATCGTGGGTACGAGCACACGGGATGACCGGGCGCGGATCGCGGAGATCCAGAAGACGCTGAACCCGCAATCGGACGATCAAGTAGGGCTTGCACCCCGCTTGATAAAGTGATAGAGTGCGCCCAGCATGCCGCGCTATGACCGTCTGGGCAATATCGCGTTCGGAGTAGATCGCTACGTAGGGGTGCAACGACGGGGTGAGGCGGCGCGGGTCATCGCGGAGCCTGCGAACCAACCCGGTTGGCTCTTCGACAACGTCCTCCTCTGGCAGCAGGATGCGTTCAACGACCCACCCCTGCCCGAGCCTTACTTCAAGGCCGAGGATGGACGGACGTGGCCGGGACGGGCCAATGAGTTATGCGCCGGAGGCAACCGGTGGGTGAGTCTCCTCATCCCAGCGGAAGGCCCCCGGCTCACCACCAGTGAGGGCCGGGTCATCCCGCATGCGGGCAAGCACGCCGTGGGGGTGGACGGCACCCTGATCTACAGTCCGTATCGCCAACTGGCCAACGGGGTCCGGATTGAACTGTCCAATGGGAGCGTCATCCTCGATGACCCGAACTCCCCCATCGTCAGCAGTACGTGCATCGACCGTCATGCTGCTGCATGGTGGAACAACACGACCACACTGGGAGTCTACGAGGATGGCAACGTCCGCTACTGCCAACTGGCCTACCCGGCGTATGGTGGCAAGCTCTTCCGACTCGACGGGGACTTGCATGTGGTCTACTCTGGCCCCCAGAATCTCGTTATCCATGCTGTCGATGATGCGACGAGAGGCTGGCTGGTCGGTCCAGTCGAGCATACCTACAACCCTGACGCGATTGAGCTTCCCAACGGCCAGTTTTTCGTCTGCTTCTCGCTGACCGCCGGGGAGCGAGTCGAGGACATTCGTGAAGCCCAGATCACGATGGAGCCTCAGCCCTTCCCGAAGCCCGAGGAGCCCCCTCCTGCGACCGTGCCGGAGTTCGTGGTGGCCCATCGTCCCCTGCCTGTGGGTGCGTGGTTCGAGGGCAACCAGTACAACCTCGCAGAGGCGGGAGCGGGCGCGGAGCGGCACCCCGTGGACCGGATGACCCGAGGGGTGTTCGTGGATATTTCCGCAGAGAACCCCCCCACAGCCAACGCCCGGAGCTTAGCCCGGAGTATCGGCTGGCCTTGTTACGAGTACGTGGATGGTCGCCCTCATGATCGGGAGGTCGCCGCTGATTCGTATGCGATGGTGTGCGCGTATGCGAACAGCCACGAGTCCGCTGAACAGAACCTGCACTCAATTGCAGAGGACGTGTCCAGAAACCAAAGCCGTCCATGGGCGATGGCCCTCTCCCTCCATCGAGGTATCACCGGAGAGGGCTATGACCGCCCGGAGCAGTTAGTCCTCGACGTGGCCGCAGGCGCATGGAAGCTGGCGGTCGATCATGGGGCCAAGGCCGTCTGGATCTTCGCCTTCGACCGAGGGAATGGCCGGGACGGCTGCACCCGTTTCCCGACGTTCATGACCGCCCTCCATAAGATGCGGTATGCCAGTGACAACTGGGAGGCGTTTCCGCCCTACTCCATTCCTGTCCCTCCCAAACCCCCCACCGGCCTGTATCCGACAGTGCCACTCTACAAAGGACACGGTATGACTGAAGTCGATGGATTTCTGATTGGAGCCGCCGCGAAGACGGGTCGTGTGGACCCGAATGACCGGGACCAGAATGGTCGTCCGAAGGTGCATTGGGATCGGCAACTCCGTCCCGGTGATCGAGCCGGTGGGCAGGAACTGGTCCGCGCCAAGAAGCAGAGCAACGGCAAGTGGATCTTGGTGTACGTGGAAGCAAACGTCGCCATGAACGGGGCTCCGGACTGGCAGTGTGCCGACGCCAGCAGCCGCCAGTTCGAGACCCGCCCCCTCGACCAAGTTGGTGGAGACGAGCAGTGGATGCTCGTGGTCATGCCCGATGGGCGCATCCAAGGCCAGACCATCTTCGACTGGGAGAACGGGATCAAGTTCTCGGGCGTCCCGGTGACCTTTGTCGAGAATCCCAAGTGACCTGCTGTGGATCAAGTGGATGTTGATCGTCAACATCCTGCTGTGGCTGCTGATTCTTGTAAAGGTGTGGTGATGACCAAGTCCCCGATGACGGACCAAGACTGGCAGGAGATCCGGTTCGCCCTGCAGGATGCCATTGACCGGATGATCACGGCGCGTGATCAGCGAGCCGATGTGGACAGCCGCGCCATCTCGATTGCCATCACGCATGCCCAGACGGCCTTGCTGTGGCTCTTGCAGTCGCGGCAGGATCTGATCACGCCGACTGAATCGACGGACCCGGACGAACCCATGAACCGCAAGCAAGTGTCCGGTCGGTGACCCTCATGGCCTGCACTTGTCCAACTGAACTGCCGCCGCTGAGTGTTTCGAGCTTTAACGAATCGATTTACATCATCCTACAGTGTCAGGATCACGGCGTGGCGGCGTGGGCACCGGGGGGCATTCCCGGTCCTCCCGGCGCACAAGGCCCTCCCGGTCCTCAAGGGGAACCCGGCCCTGCTGGACCGCAAGGAGAGACAGGGCCAGCCGGTCCTCCCGGTCCTGAAGGTCCATTAGGACCAGAGGGAGAGCGTGGTGAACCCGGAGCGGACGGGGCGTTAGGCCCTACGGGGCCGATGGGTCCGACTGGACCTACTGGTGAACCCGGCCAACGTGGCCCTGACGGGGCCAAGGGTGAGATGGGACCGATGGGGCCTCCCGGAGAGCAAGGCCCGCAAGGCGACACCGGGAAAGACGGCATGGACGGGCGAGACGGGTCCACCGGCCCCCAAGGTGACCCCGGACGAGATGGCCCGCCCGGACCCATGGGGCCACAAGGCCCTCCCGGTGAAGAGGGTCCAGCCGGTCCTGCCGGGATGACCCGTGAAGAAGTCCAGTCGATGATCGAATCCGCCCTCCGGGATGCCGTCATGCTGGGCATGAAGATCGCGCTGCAGTCGGATAGCGGGAAGATCCTCTCTGCCATCAACGGTGGCCCGATGGTCGATGAGATGCCGTTCCAACTGGTCGCCAAGAGTGAAGTGCATGCCCACGAGACGTGGGTCATCGTGAAGGGACAAGGCTAATGGGTATCGCTGACGAACTTCCGCACGTCCCGCTGTATGACCCTATCTCCGGAGGCGGGCCTATCGGGAGCCGTCCGTCGAGAGACGAGATCCTGAAGGCATGGTTGGTCGCGGATATCGCCCCCACCTACATCGAGGAAATCTGGCGCACGTCGAGGTCCGTCCCTGAGACCGTGACTCTCGGACGACGTCCTATCCCCCGGCAGCTTGTGGCTATCGAAGGCCGAGGCTCCGGTCTTGGAGAGGGCAAAGACATTTTGGGAACGTGGCACTGGCTTGATTTCGATGACCAGTTGTTCCACACCGTCGCCCCGAAGTATCGGGACATAGGTGGCAATCGTTGCATCCCCTGCTCCCTGATGGTCTCGAACTACCAAGGGCGCACGTTCGACTTCACTCAGAACCCCGATCTCCTCCGACGACGACTGGAGCGGTGCTACGAGTATGGGCTGCTCCCCATGATCTCTCTGCACTGTCGAGGCGGAGCCGTGGGAGAGGGTGCGGCTTCCGTGGACATTTTGCGGAATTTGTTCCCAAAAATCGCAGATCTGGTCGATGCCGCCTTCCTCGACTGGGAACTCGTGGTGGATGGCAGTCAAGCTGCGTATGAGCCACAGGACATCGAGCACACGCTGGACATCGTCCGGGAGCATCGTCCCCAGTGTGTGATCGGCGTCGAGTTCGCGACTCCCTACGGCCACGAACCTATCTGCTATGACGGGAGAGCCGTCCCCAAAGGGGAAGAAGCCAATTGGTATTGGAACAAAGGTCCGGGCCAGCGGATGGACGTCCTCATGCTGGAGATCGCCTACGACCGAGCCGATGACCCGGCCCAGCATGTGGATGACGTTGCCGGAGCGACGTGTCGCTTCCAAGGGACGTGGCAGAACAAACCCAACGATCCGGACAACTGGAGAGGGCCTGACTACGGGTGCCACAAGACCGTGATGCAGTTCGAGTATGCCGCCTACCTCCGATGGTCCACTGCCCGGAAAAAAGAACGCCGGGAACTGACCCAACGGCATGTGCCGCCTCTTCGGGCTTGGGGTGAAGGCTAGTCTGTGTTATGATGGAGGTTCCCAAGGAGTGGGCAGATGCAGAACCGCTACAAGGTATTACTGAACGGCGAACAGCCCGTCCCGGAATTCGAGGGCACGTTGGAACAGGCCAACGACCTCGTGGACTGGCTCGTGGACTTTTGGGGCTTCAAGCGGACGGACGACTTCGAGATCCTCCCATTTATCACCCAAATCCGAGGACTTGACAAACCCTCACAGTTGTGAGAGACTAAAGATTCAAGGCCACCGTCGCCAAGAGGCAAGGCACGGGTTTGCAACACCCGGATCACCGGTTCGAGTCCGGTCGGTGGCTCCAAATTTAGAGTTTGACAAACTCTCACAGTTGTGAGAAACTAGGTGAAGTCCAAGGAGGACATGGCAATGGTGACGCTCTTCAGAATCTCGATCAAGACGAAGGAAACGGACAAGCGCAAGAATGCCACGGTGTTCCGTTACGTCGTGGCCGCGCTCTCACTGGACGAGGCGAAGGTACTGGCGGTGGCGAAGTGGATGGACCGGGAGTTGGACGAAAACGACCTGAAGGCCAAATTCCCCCGCATCCGGACGCACACCCTCGACAAGATCGCGGAGGTCTACGGGCACGGGATGGACACGCTGGTCTACAACTGCGACATTCAGGGCGACAAGGATCACTCTGAACAACCTGACACGGTTCCGGCCCTGTCCCATGTGCGGGCGGCACGGGCGCGACTCGACGCCATGGACACGGAGTGAGTTGACAAACCCTTCGGGGTGTGAGATACTGAATGGGTCAAGGAGTGGCCGAAATGAATCTGTGTGACAAGTGTCAGCAAACGGAAGACGTGGAGACCTTCGAGGTCTGCACCTCCCCCCGGTCATGGGGTTCCCCAGCGGAGTACGACACCGTACGCCTCTGTGGGGACTGCCAGCGGCTGGAGGAGTATCTGAACAGCCCGGACGCTCGTGAGGACGCCCGTGAGCGGTACGCGGCAGAGGAGGAGGGCTACTGATGGCCCTCATCACTTGCCGGTCGGGCAAGGTGTCTCACCCCAGCCGGGAGGCGGCACTGGCCCACCAGAAGGCCCTCATCTTCAAGAACAATCTGGAAGGCGTCCCAGAGCGGTCCAAGGGCCTGAACGTCTACCCGTGCCCGGAGTGCGCGGACTGGCACGTCGGTCACAAGCCGGATGAAACGCCGCTGGTGTACCACTACACCACGGGATACCACCTCGATCTGATTCTGAAGGCCAAGAAGTTGCGCCCTCGAAATGCGAAGAAAGAGAGTCGAGCTATCAACGAACCCAAGCCCCTCCTGTGGTTTTCTTGGAACGCCATATGGGAACTTTCTGTGCTGAAAGATCCTCGCCCGTCATGGGCGCGTTCGGTGGTGCCGACTGGACGGGCGATTACCGAACTGTGTAACGGAGGCTTGGTGCGGTTCAGTGCCCCCGCATTTGTGGCGAAGCTCCGCTGGTATGACTATCTCGTGCGAAACAAGACGCCGAAGCTCCAGCAGGAGATGATGACGCAGATCGGGAATCCCATCGAGTGGCTGGCGACGGATCGTCCGGTCCCCCTGTCAGAGTGCCGTGCCGTGGAGGTGTGGTATCACGGGCAGTGGGTGGATCGACTGTCGGTGTCCGATGAAGAGTTTGAGGCGTATCTCGCAGGGCGGAACAAGGCGTATAAGGCGGCATGGGAGCGTCTCTCCGCTCGTGAGCCGATAGCCCTGTCTCCAGATGCGAATGACGCCGAAGTGATTCTGTTCGAGGACTACCTGCAGGAGGTGCGGGAGCACAACTGGATACAGACGCATCGTGCGGAGATTGACCGGTTCAAGGCCACGCTGAAGCGGACGCCCCAAGGCGTGCGGACCATCACGCGGTAGGCACTCAAGTGCAGTGTTGACAAACGCTGGTGTGTGTGCGAGAATGGTTGCAGGTCACAGGAGGACCGACAGATGGAAACCTACTTCAGCGTGAGTCTCAACGGGCGGTTTGTGTTTCGGACGGACGTGTTTCAGAATGCGACGGACAACGAATTGGCGCGGGTCGAGAACGCCCTGCTGGCTCTGCGTCACAGCGGCGAGAACTTCATCATCACCCGGAGCGACCGTCCTGCCTCGTGGACGTCTACGGAAGTGCTCTGAGGCCATCAGGGGCCGGGAAACCGGCCCTTGACAAACCCCTCTGGGTGTGGGAGAATAGAGGTATGGAAAACGAACTCAAACAGCAGCCGGTGGTCATCCTGCACAAGGGCTGGACCAACGAGCACACGCGGACGGTTTGGAACCTCCATCTGCGTCCCAACGAGGCTCAGGTCTACGGACAGGTGCGGGATCAGGGTCGGGTGTGGTTGGTGGGCCTGCGGACAGACGGCAAGTGGGAGCTTTACAAGTAAGCTCTTGACAAACCCTACCGGACCTGTCAGAATGGTCTGGTAAGGCAGACACGGCAACCGTTCAAAAGGAGTTTGAACCCATGGCGAAAAAGACCCCGACCGTCCACAACCCGACGCACTTCGAGCCCTCCGCGTACGAGGTCGTGAACTACTTCGACAACCGTCGCCCCCAGTACTACGGGCAGGGCCTTCCGGCCTACGAGCAGGAAGTCCGCGACTGGGAGAACGAGCTTCAGGCGACGTTCGGCCCGGACTGGCGCAGCAAGGTGTTCCACTGCGTGCATTGCGGGAACGGCAACGTCCGCTGGATCACGGCGACGTTCCACGCGCCCACGGGCGAGACGGTAGTGTTCGGGTCGGACTGCACGGCGCGTCTCGGGTTCCGCAACCACGTCGCGTTCAAGCTGGCGCAGCTTCAGGCCAAGGCCGAAGTCGGTCACAAGCGCATGAAGATCTGGAAGGCCCGTGTCGCCTTCCTCGAAGCCAACCCGGTGTTCGCGGCAGCGGTCGAGCAAGCCAAGAACGACCTGCACGCGAAGAACGGCTTTGTGCAGGACGTCATCAGCAAGCTGGGCCAGTACGGTTCGCTCTCTGAGCGTCAGGTGGCGGCTGTCCTGAAGTCCCTCGCCCGCGACGTCGAGATGTCCAAGGCCAAGGTGGTGGAGGCTGCTGAGGTCAAGGGACCGGCTCCAGAGGGCCGTCAGACGGTCTCAGGGGTCGTCCTGAGCACGAAGGTGCAAGAAGGGGCCTATGGCTCGGTTCGCAAGATGCTCGTCAAATTGGCGAACGCTTCGCGGGTCTGGGTGACGGTCCCCAGCAAGCTGGCGGTCAACCGGAATGACGCCATCACCTTCTCGGCTACCTTCGAGGTGTCCAAGGACGACAAGAGCTTTGCCTTCGGGTCACGCCCCACGGTGGTGAGCGTGACTCCGGCAGCGGCGTAAATAAACCGGGCGAGGGGATTGACAAACCTCTCGCCCGTTTGATAGACTGCGTCAGCTTCCCCAACAGGAGTGGGTGAGTATCCATGATGAGACGACGACTGGTACGACGACTACGGGTGGCGGAGTTCCACTTCAGGGCGTACACTGGCCCGGAGATGGTGTCCTCGACGGCAGAGCGGCTGTATGCCATGGCTCCACCCGGATTCAAGGTGACGACCGTGGGCACACAGCACGTCCACTTCGCGGTGCTGTCCCTGACGCCGTATGGTGCGGAGTTGGCGACCCGGTCGTGGTGGCTCTCGGCAGGCTTGCGGTTGAAGCCGTCCGATCTGGAGCCCCTCGGGGAGCATGGCATTCAAGTGCAATCCGAAGCGGTGGTGTCATGACAACGTGTGCGGTGTGCCAAGGCACGGAGGCGTTGTCAGACATGACCGATGGACAGACCCACCACACCCTCTGTCAGGAGTGCCGGGAACTGGTGACGACGTTGTTCTACATCCACGGGACCATGAGCGTGGCCGTCATGGAGAGCACACGGGCGAAGCGGGGACGCAGGGAGACGGGCGATGCGGATTGGGTTTTCTGGAACTAGCGCGGGCATGACCAATGACCAGATGCTCCAAGTCCACATGCTGCTCGGAGATATGTGGACGGGGGGAGCCACGCAGGCGAGTCATGGGATGTGCCAAGGGGCCGATGAGCAGTTTCACGGCATGGCCAAGGTGCTCGGCTACTTTCTGATCGGCTGTCCCGGCGTGTCCCACAAGGACACCCTCTGGAAGCGGTCGGAGAAGTGCCAGTGCGACATGGTGATGCCGGTGAAGTTCTTCCTCGACCGCAATCGGGACATCGTCCGGGAGTCGGATATCCTGATTGCGACTCCCAAGGAAACGAAGGAGCAGATGCGGGGCTCCGGGACGTGGGCGACCATTCGGTATGCGCGACAGGCCCACCGGCCCCTCATCATCGTCTGGCCGGATGGCACGAGCACGGTGGAGCATCTCCCCGGCGTCTCGACGGCAGAGGATTATCGGATGCAGTGTTTGAGAGGAGAATGGGTATGAAGGACTTATATCTCGATGCCGTGTTCAAGGGCACGGCGGAATACGGACGGCAGAATCCGGCGGTGGTCCGCCCGGAGATCCAGCCCATCTTCGGCCCCAAGGGGGTCGGCTACTGGATTGCCCGCCATGCGGCCCGAGAGGCCACAGGAGCCCTGCTGGAGGAGGCACGGCGGGTTGGGGTCACGGAACAGCAGTGGGAGGCTCTCAGAGCCGTTGCAGCGGACGTGGCCTATGACTAACCACCAGAACCACCATCTGCCCCCGGAACTGCCCCCAGACGACCCCACGTTGACCGTGGAGGCCCAGAAGTTCGTCATCAAGGAGTTGACTGCCAAGGTCCAGTTGCTCGTGGATTACCTCGACAACATGACTCTGCTGGAGGACCACACGTTCACGTTCCCGGACGGAGATGTCTGGAAGGCACAGGACTGACATGAGAGCAGAAGATCCGATGACAGTGGAAGTGGCGGTCACCCCCGAAGGGAACGTGTCGATCAACATCCAGCATTTGCCCGTGGGCGCGGATGGATGGGGACATCTGACGTTCAACGTGCCGCAGGCGATTGAGTTCATCAAGGCGTTCGAGGGTGCCACCCTTGCCGCCTATGGCATGACGCAGGAGCCGGGGCTCAGTCAAAACAAGATGAATTGAGATGGGCCTCATGAAGAAGGGCAAGTACGTCGTGGTTCACAACGGGGAGGTCTTCGGCGTCTGGTCGAAGCTCTTGCTGGCAGAGCAGTGGGCGGATGGGAATCTGCGGGGGGAGTACTACGTGGCATTGCTCAAGGAAATCCCCCGGCTGGAGCGGTAGTTGACAAACTCCAGCGAGGTGTGAGAGAATCTCTGTATGGCAAATCTTCAAGTGGCACAAACGATTCTCGAACAACTCGGCGGGCGCAAGTTTCTCGTCATGACCGGCGCGAAAAATCTGATCGGCAGTGAGAACACCCTGTCGATGCGGATCAACTCGGTGAACTCCGAGGGCAAGCGGGTGAACGTCGTACATATCGTGTTGGACCTTTCGGATACCTACACGGTCGTGGCGAGCTACCTCCGGGCAGGGAAGCTCAAGAACGTCGCCACGGTGAGCGAGGTGTACAACGATGCGCTTCAGAGCGTCTTTACGCGGGTGACCGGGCTCGACACGTCGCTCGGCACCATGGGGTTCTCGGCAGCAGAGATGCGGGCGTTCAACAACCGGCACGAGGACTGAGATGAGTGAGATCGGACTACCGCTGATTGTTGGGATGTTCGCAGGATTGTTGGCAGCTATCTTCGCCCGTTTAGGGGAGGTCAAGGCGGAGTGTGTCCAGACTAACCGATGGCTCTCGGCTATTTACGATGAGGAACGAAGGAAGTAGTTGACAAGGTTTCTCCCATGTGAGAAACTCAGGGTCCGATTCAAGGAGTGAACAAGTGACTCGCAAGGAACTGGCAAGCAAACTCGCACAGGCTCTGACGTCCACGAGCGACCGCTATCTGGCGGGGTGCATGTCCCGGCCCACATGGTCCTCACACATCTCGTCCCTCTGGGGACAGGTGGATGCAGCGGGCCTGAAGAAGGACGTCCTCAAGTTGGTGGACCCGGCCAAGGTCGGTCTGCGTCCGCTCAGTGAGCAGAGGATCTGACCATGGAACGGCGAAACGTGTATTTCGTGACCTACGATCTGGTGATCAACAACAGCGTGCAGGTAGACGACGAACCCGCAGGGGAGGCGTACGTCATGGGCCTCGACTTCGAGGAAGCGTACGAACTGGCACAGGCCATCCGATTTGACCTGCGACCGAGTGCGGTCTACAAGGAACTGGCGATTCGGAGTCTGACGCTGGTCCATCCGGGTGTGGTGATTGGACCCAAGGAGGCAGGACAGTGAAGCGGCAAGTGGCGTGGTGGCTCGTGGTGAGTACGCTGACCATGGGCGGGCGAGTGTGGGCACAGGGAGAAAGTACCCCTTTGCTGGAGATAAAACCAAAGTGTGAAGTGTCAGAGGCAGAGTTCATGGCCGCATACTGGCCGGTGATGTCTGTCGAACAGAAGAATATTGCCTGTGATATCGCGGAGACAGGACGAAGACGGGCGGCAGCACGCGCCAAGCTCGATGCTCCGCCGACGACCAAGGCCCGGAGTCCGATCATGACGTTCGTCGGGCTAGGATTAGCCGTAGCGGGGGTCATCACAGCGGTACCGCAGGGGGACACGGTAGATGTCGTGGGACATTCGTACTGCGTGAACACGGATACGTCGTGGGGATCACATGCGAGTGTGAATTCAGGCGCATGTTCGAGAGGCCCGAATGCTCGATTGGTGGGTGGGTTGATGATTGCAGCGGGTTTACCCATGATTTACTTCAGCATGCAGCAGGTGGCTATCGAGCCGAGAGTGGGATCATCGGGAGTGGGTGTGACCACTACGGTCAGTTGGGGGAGCAGTCATGCCAAATGACGATCTATTGAAGATGACCGTGGCGGCGTCGAAGTTCGGGTGGACGGTACCGGTGGCGGAAGCGGAATGGCCCCAGACCCTGATCCATGACGACACGGAGTGGACGAAGGACGAGATGACACTCGCCGGGAACGGCGAGGTCCAGTGTGTGAACTACACGGATGGCAAGGAGAACTGGCTGGTGGTTTGGAACGAATGACCAAAAAGAAAGCGACCCTCGAAGCTGTGCAGGACGTGCAACCAGTTGCCACGGTGGGCTTGAAGAAGATCGTCTCCTTTGGCTACAAGTATGCGCCTCCCCCCAAAGATGCCGGGGGGATCGTGGTGGACGTGCGGCAGATGTTCCGGAACCCGTATGCCAATCGGAGCCTGCGTCATAAGACTGGTTTTGACCAGTCTGTGCAGGACGAGATCAAAAAGACTCCGGCTTTCCGGACGAAGGTCCGGGCTCTCAAGGCCCTGATGAAAAGCCCCGGCATTTCGGCGGGCTACATCGGGTGCGTCGGTGGCAAGCATCGGAGCGTGTTTCTGGCGGAGTTACTCGGCAGTGAGTTAGGCGTCCCGGTCGAACACCGTGACGTGCATCGGCCATAGGAGGGCAGTGATGGGTGTGATGAGAGACGTGAAGGTGTTGGCGAAGCGGTTGCGGGCCTGTGCGAACGTGTTGGACGCCCTGTTCGAGGAAGACGCGACTCCGGCCAAGGCGGAACAGATCCGCCAGTCGTTGCCGATGGTGCGACTCCCACGAAAGAAGCGGTTGCACTGGACGCAGAAGCCGGAGAACCGGGAAAAGCTGGTCGAGAAGTCTCGACGTGCTGCCCAGACAAGGATCGCGCAACGCCGTGCCCAACAAAATCAGACGCCAGAAGCCAGTTAAGGGCGGGCGGGAGGCTCTGCCGTCCTGCGTGCTGAAGTCCATCCGGAGGGAGGTCGAGGAGCGGGCCTCCCGCTACCGGGTCTCGAAGTCTTTCGTGATCGCCGTGGCACTGGCCGAGGCATTTGGGGTCAGGGGACAGGAGTCCTACATGGAGAATCCTGAGAAATCCCGAGGGAAACAGGCGAGTTGACAAACTCCAGAGGGGGTGCTAGAATTGGTGTGTAAGTCGGACACACGCCAATGGAATGGCACAAGGAGCCCAGTATGAACCTTCACGAAAACGTCGCCAAGCTGCAGTCGGTCCTCTCAAGCCTCAAGTTCAATGACGCGAAGTTTGCGTCGGACCTGATCGCGTCCTACAAGAAGTACGGCGGCTTGACGCCGAAGCAGGCCCCGTGGATCGAGAAGCTGATCGCCCGTGCGACGGCTCCGGTCGTGGCCCCCGTCGTGGCCCCGGTCGTCGTGAGCGTCGGTGACTTCTCGGGTGTCGTGGCCCTCTTCAACAAGGCCAAGGAACACCTCAAGTTCCCGAAGGTCCGTCTGGTGCTCAACAACGTCAAGGTCGTCATCTCGGTGAACGGCCCGAAGTCGAAGACTCCGGGGCACCTGTCGGTGATGGGCGAGGGGCAGTATCCTCACCGCACGTTCTACGGTCGGGTGAGCCCGGAAGGTCAGTTCTTCGCAGGCCACCTCACGCAGGAACTGAAGGACGCACTGGTGGTGCTCCTGCAGGAATTCAGCAAGAACCCGGCGCGTGTCGCCAAGGACCATGGCAAGCTGACGGGGAACTGCTGCTTCTGCAACAAGGAAGTCGGCAAGGGCAAGGAGCAGCGGTCGGTGCATGCGGGGTTCGGCCCGGATTGCGCGGAGCACTACGGGCTCAAGGCCGAGTGGCTGGCAGCGGTGGAGAAGGCGGAGGCGAAAGCCTCCGTCGCCACGACCTCAATTGAGGCACCGGTCACCTCAATTGAGGTGCCGACTCTCGCGGAGTCATTGGCCAAGGCGACGGGCGCGGTGTCGGTGACCGTGACGGATGGCTCGAACGTGGACAGCTACGGCCCGAACCCCGGTGATCTGGGCGACCTCGAACCTTTAGCGGCAGACGAATTTCTGGAGTCGGTGCTCGTGGCCACGAAGGCGGAAGTGAATTGTTTCTTCTGTGAGCAGCCGTCGTTCGAGACCAAAGTGCTCCATGGCTATGCGGTGTGCCCCGCCTGTGTGCAGGCGTTGGTGAGCCCCGCGCAGCCGGTCGCACTTTACTGAGCCCAGCCGGATCACGACCGGCTAGTCTGGGGACCAATCCCCGATGAAGATGAAGCGGTGTAGTGGCCGCAAACAAAGGACGGCCCGTATGGGCTGAGTTTCCGGACCAAAGAAACCGGCGTGAATGAAGGACGCGAGAGACCGGGGGGACGAGCCGCAAGGCGATGACTCTTTCCGGTCCCTTCACTGTTTGGAGGAAACTATGGCAATCATCGTGGTGGGTCTGGTAATGGTCGTGACAGCGTTCGCGCTCTGGGTTCGTCGCAACAACCAATGGGACGTGACACAGGATGCGATGTCCGATTCGTGGATGCGGGACCATGTCTACCGTACCGGAGCGACTCGGGCATGGCCTGATTAACTGCAACCAAGTGCAGGAAAAATAGGGGTTGTGTCGGTGCAGGGCTGAGGGTACACTGTGGCGTCCCTGACAGGAGTCTGCTGAGCCGATGGACGCCTATACGAACTTTGCTGTAGCAACGGTCGTAACAGCCCCCACTCCTCCGGGGTCCGGGGATCTCCTCGTGGTGAAGGCGGGCCAAGGCACACGGTTCCCTGCCGTGCCCTTTAATGCGTCCGTCTGGCCGAAGAATCTCCTCCCCGAACCCACCAACGCCGAGATCATCCGTGTCCTCGCCATTGACGGCGACACGCTGACGGTGGAGCGAGGGGCAGAAGCGACCTCGACGCGGAACATCCTCGCAGGCGACTGGGTGGCGGCGACCATCACGAAGAAGATGCTCGATGACCTGAGACAGTCAGGCATCGTTGGTCCTCCCGGTCCTGAAGGTCCAGTGGGTCCGGAAGGCCCCGAAGGTCCACCGGGAGCCGGTCTCGCTATCGAAGGCTCGGTGCCCACGTCCGATGATCTCCCGCCCACGGGTGACCCCGGTGAAGGGTGGATCACCGAAGACACCGGACATCTGTGGGTCTGGGATTCGACGTCGGAGACGTGGATTGACACCGGACAGATTCAAGGCCCTGTGGGACCGCAAGGTCCGCAAGGAGATCAAGGGCCGACTGGAGCCCAAGGGGATTCGGGTGTGCCCGGTCCCCAAGGTGATCCCGGCCCGGATGGCCCGCAAGGGATCGAGGGACCAGCGGGAAGCCAAGGTCCACAAGGTCCGGAAGGCACGATAGGTCCGGAAGGTCCGATTGGGCCGACTGGCCCTCCGGGGACGAGCATCGATCTGCAGGGCACGGTGCCCACTGCCGATGATCTCCCCTCTACCGCTCAGCCGGGAGACGCATGGATCACCGCCGATACCGGACATCTCTGGGTCTGGGATGCGGACACCTCTGCATGGTTCGACGCGGGCGCGTTTCCCCAAGGTCCGCAGGGACCAGAAGGCCCGCAAGGCCCGGTCGGTCCCCAAGGCGAGATTGGCCCCGCAGGCTCCGAAGGTCCACAGGGGATTCAGGGCATCCAAGGCTCCACTGGCGTCCAAGGCATACAGGGCATCCCCGGCAACACCGGGGCGACTGGCCCAGCCGGGGCGACCGGGTCCACCGGCCCCGCAGGCCCCAAGGGTGATACGGGGCTCACAGGGGCCACAGGAGCGACCGGACCCGCTGGAGCCACCGGACCCCCCGGAGAGACCGGGATCGCCGGTCCTGAAGGCCCCCAAGGGGTGCCCGGAGCCGATGGGGAGGACGGGGCGACTGGACCTCCCGGAGCCACTGGCCCCGCAGGCCCTACGGGGGCACAGGGGCCTCAAGGCGTGGCGGGAGCGACCGGAGGCACTGGACCCGCCGGGGCGACCGGATCGACCGGCCCAGAGGGGCCTATGGGTCCACAGGGGCCACAGGGCGTCCAAGGGCTGAAAGGCAATACCGGCGACCAAGGCCCTGCCGGGGTACAGGGGGAGATGGGGTTCCCCGGACCCGAAGGTCCGACTGGTCCGAAGGGCGATACCGGGAACACCGGAGCTACGGGATCGACCGGCCCTCAAGGCATCCAAGGTCCGACTGGTCCCCAAGGTGTGCCCGGACCCGAAGGCCCCGATGGTCCCGAAGGCCCACCCGGAACCGGCATTGCCATCAAAGGCAGCGTTCCCACATACACGAGCCTGCCCTCCACGGGCAACGCCGAAGGCGATGCGTGGATCACGTCTGACACGGGTCACCTCTGGGTGTGGGATGGCGATTCATGGGTGGACGCAGGCAATCTGCAAGGCCCACCCGGACCCGCAGGCCCCGAAGGTCCAGAGGGAGATCAGGGCATCCCCGGCTCGACCGGTCCTCAAGGCCCTGCTGGTGCGACGGGATCGACGGGACCAGCCGGTCCCCAAGGTGATCCCGGACCTACCGGAGCCACGGGCTCGACAGGAGCTACCGGATCGACCGGTCCCAAGGGGGACACGGGCAACACCGGCCCGCAAGGCATTCAAGGCATTCAGGGCACGACTGGCGCGACGGGATCGCAAGGCCCCAAAGGTGACACGGGTGATACCGGAGCGACCGGTCCCCAAGGCATCCAAGGTATTCAAGGGCCAGCCGGTCCCGAAGGTCCAGAGGGTCCACAAGGCCCACCGGGAGAAGACGGCTCAGGCACAGGCGGCAGTACCGATCTCGATTACGTGGGCGATTACACCTCCGGCACCTACAACGATGGGGACATCGTCATCGGGGCGGACGGCATCGCCTACATGTGCGTGAAGTCGGGGGTCACCACCCCCCCTGAACCATGGCCGGGGATCGGCGCAACGACCGCAGTCGGGCCTCCCGGACCCACCGGCCCGACTGGGCCAACAGGACCGGCTGGAGCCGCCGGAGCCGCAGGGGTGACTGGGCCAACCGGTGCGCCCGGAACTCCCGGTGAAGCGTGGTTCTCTGGTTCCGGTGTTCCGTCAGGATCGCTCTCCGGCAGCGTGGTCGGAGACTGGTACCTGAACACGTCGAACGGTGACGTCTACGAGAAGACTGGGAGTTCCGCGTGGACCCAGCGCATGAACTTGACCGGTCCTGCGGGAAGCACGGGAGCCGCTGGCATCACTCGTCCCTTCCGCCTCGGCCATACGTGGGCGTTGTATGGTGACGTGACCGCGATTACCACGATGCCCTCGATGTTCGTCCCGTTCAACGGCACGCAGGCCGCGACGTTGATTGGATTGCGCCACAAGATTGGTTCCGGAACCAGTGTGGGTGTGCAGTTGAGGCGGAACGGGAGCAATCTCGGCAGCGTGATTACGGTCACCGGAACGGCGACCACGACGGCCTTCAGTCAGGCACTGGCCGCAGACGATGAATTGACGCTGGTCTTGTCGTCGCCAGCGGTGACCCCGTCGAATCTCACGGTCACGCTGTACATCGAGCACACGCCATGACGATTCAAGGCACAGGTGGCGCGGCGGCAACCAGTGTGGCGATCCCGACGCACGCCGCAGGCGATTTGATCTGGGTCATCACGCGAGCGGCGAGTAACACGGCTCCAACCAAACCCACGGCGAGTGGGACCGTGCCGAACTGGACGGTGGCATACACCGGGGGCGCGAACACGCTCGCGTTTGTGTCTGCGTGGTTCGTGGCAACGGCGTCCACCACGACGACCGGAGCGTGGACCGGTGCCTCCCATATTGCTGTGATTGTGTTGCGTCCGATCCCCGGAATGCTCTTGGGAGTGAATGCGGCCCCAACCGGCACAGCCAATGGGTCGAACTCCCAGACGATTGACTACCCGTCTTGTGCGCCCGTCACCACCATTAACGGTTCGTCGTCTGGATTGCGGATGGCGACACGCGGCACGGCGGCGACCTCGATGAACACGCCTCCCACTGGGTGGACGAATCAGTTGGTGCAACCGTCAGGAGCGGGCGCGTTGATCGCGGTGCATACGTTTGCGCCCTTGACGCAAAACATCGGTCTTCTCACGGTGAGTTTGACCGGCACGACGAATGCGCCGTGGCGTGCTCATTCGTTTGAGATCACAGAAAAACCGCCACAGCAGCGGATGATGGTCATCACATGAGCAGTCCCGATCCCGCTACCACGGAGTGGGTACCCATCTGGAATCCGATGGGAGCCGGAGAGACTGGTCCCGCTGGTCCGACTGGTCCCGCTGGTCCCGAAGGCCCGCCCGGACCCGGCATCGAACTGACCGGGACGGTCTCGACTCGTGCGGCATTGCCAACAACTGGTACGGCTGGTGATGCGTACCTCGTTGCGGACACCGGCCATGTCTGGGCGTGGGATTCCACGGCGAGTCACCCGGACTATGCGACTGTCCGTGCGTCCGACTCGTTCAATCGATCCAATGGGGCGTTGACTGGTTCCTCACTGGACCATGCGGCAGGAGGATTCGGATCGCTGCACTGGGCGAACGTGGCGACCACTTGGACGGTGACCAGTAACCGCGCCACGGCTGGAGGGACGGATGGCATCACCGTCGTGACGGATGCGCCCGATGAGATGCAGACGGCCATCGAAGCCACGATTGGTCTTCACAACGATGGGATCGGCCTCATCACCCGGTGGGCGGCGAACGGCGCAACAGGCAATGGCTATGTGTTTCGTGCGCTCGGTCACGGCGGTGGGCTGAGCATCGAGAAGAAGACGGACCTTGCCTACGTCACGCTGGCAACCAATGCGTTCCCCACGGGCGCGGGCTACACGTTGCGGTTCGAGGTCGATGGGCCGTACCTGAAGGGCTACGTCAACGGAGCCTTGTTCGTCGCCGCAGAGGACGACACCTATCTGCTCGGCAAGCCGGGTCTGTTGGGGATCTCCTCGTCCGACGCCATCGACAACTTCAAGTATTACCAAGCGGGCACGAGTTCAGGCGGCTGGGTGGATGCCGGTCCCATCGTCGGCCCAGAAGGCCCGACCGGACCCGAAGGCCCCTCCGGAGGGGGACTGACCATCCAAGGTATCGTTTCGACCGAAGAAGAGTTGCCAGAAACTGGCGATCCCGGAGATGTGTGGATCGTTGAAGACACCGGCCATCTCTGGGGATGGAAGGAAGCTGTCGGAGCGTGGACGGTCGTCGCCTCGGACTCGTTCATCCGCTCGAATGGTGCTCTGACCGGCTCCACTCTCGATAACACCTACGGCGGCAGTGGCTCACACCAGTGGCTGGATCTGAATCAGTCGTGGGCGATCAACACCAACCGATGCGAACCCGGAGGCGGGGGCATCGGGATGTCCTACCCGTACAACCTGTCTCCGTCTGCGAATCAGGCCGTCGAGTCCAAAGTAACGACCTCCAGCACAAACAGTCCCGGCATCATGGTGCGGCTCTCCCCGAATGGGGCGGATAGCAACGGCTACCTGTTCTACGTGGTGGGGTTGACCTCGTGTGAACTCTACAGAAAGACGGCGATGACGTTCACCAGTCTCGGGACTGGTCCAGCGGTGGCTACCGGATCGGTGCTGCGCTTGGAAGCGGAAGGCTCGACGCTCCGGGCGTACGTCAACGGCACGCTGGTGATCACCGGCACGGACAGTACCTACGCCACGGGTGGGATGGGGTTGTACGGCGGTGGCAACAGCATTTTTCACACCGAGACGAAGTTCTACGAAGCAGGCGGGGGCGGGGGGGAGTCTGGCTGGGTCGATCTTGGGCCGGTCGGCCTTGTCGTGCATCATGCGACTCACGAACCGGGTGGCACCGACGTCATCGAACTGACCGACGAGAACCTGCTGTTCGGTCGGGGTGACGGAGCCGGTGGCGGCGACATGCAGGAGATCAGCCTCGGCCCGTATCTGACCATGACCGGCACCGTGATTGACGTCGCGGGCGCAGGCATGACGCCGTTCATCGTGCAAGATCTCGGAGGAGCCAGACGGGCGTTGCAGAAAGCGGGGCGTGCCCCGGAGGGCTACCTGCCCAACGCACAGGAGCTATCGGCCCTGCCCTCCGGCTACGTCACGGTGGAGACGGGGACGGGGGTGCTGGGGTCCATGTCCACCATCCCGTCGTCTGGACTCGCCTCGAATGTGGCCTTGACCGATGTCCAGAACGTGTTCAGAGAGGATCAGTCGATTGCGCGTGGCAGCATGGACGTGGGGCGGTTGTCCTTTGGGACGGCGGGCGCGGGCTATCTCGACTGGGATGGCCGCAATCTGCGGGTGGAAGCCTACGCCATCATCCCCGCGACCTCGGTCCCGCTCGGCCAACCTGATCAGGAGTTCGGAGAGATCTGGACGAGTGATGGCATCCGGGCGGGGCAACATCCGGCCACGTCTGGGGCACTGGGATTTGCGAATGATCAGGGCATCTTCGCCCGGAACGAGGCTGATACCGAAGACATCGAACTGCTGAACCTCGGGTCAGATGATGTGGTCCGCGTGGCAGGCATCGATATCGTGGCCGCACTGGCGGAACCCGGTCCAGTGGGTCCGCAAGGCCCACAAGGCCCACAGGGCGTGAAAGGTGATACCGGAGCCACAGGGAGTCAAGGCCCACAGGGCGTCAAGGGAGATACCGGGGCACAGGGCACACAAGGTCCGCAGGGTATCCAAGGCCCACAGGGCGTGCCGCCAGCGAACTGCGCCATCACGAACCAGACGAACAATTTCACAGTGGCGCAGACGTTCTCGTCACAGGTCAACATGCCTTCCGGCATCCTTGAACTGTCCAGTGCTGCTCCAGAGGTCCGGTTCAAAGAAACGACCGCCCCGGTGGACCAGCGCATGTTTCGCTGGGTGGCCAATTCACAGGCGTTGATTCTGCAAGCCACGAATGATGCCGGAACGGTGGCGTCAACGACTCCGGTGTATTTCAGTCGAGCAGGCAGTGCCTACATCCAGCAGAACGTCTACGAGCGGGGCCGTCCGAACCCGATGGGCCGCTGGTATGACGTGCCATTTGCCGCTGGTAACTTCGCGGCCAATGGGGCGACGTGGACGGTTGCCGCCCAAGCCATCCTCCGGCATCGCGTCATGCTGATTGACAACACGATGTGGTGGAGTATCTATGTCTCGTGGTTCTCTGGAGGCAACACCCTGACCGGATCGGCCACACAGTTGTATATCGGGATGCCGTGGAACATGGCCCCGTACCAGTTGAATCACATTGACTACGCCATTGACGGGGCGTCAGGCCGGGTCGCGCTCGATGTGAACCCCAGCGGGTCCACCATGGTGATCACACGCAAGGATGGCGCGAACTTCAACGGCACACCGGGGTTCATCGTCTCAGGACAGGCGTGGGAGATCCAGTAAGTGATCGTTGGCGGCGTCTATCCCGGTGCGTATTGGCTAGAGACGGCACCCGTCCCGGTCATCCCCGGATTCGCCCCCTGCCTCATCAGCACCATCAAGGTCCGGACATTGGTGGTAGCCTGTGCGGCACTTGATTGCACGACGCTTGTCGAAGCCACTATGGTACAGGTACAACAGATGGCCACAGGGATCGAGATCAACGGGCATACCATCACCGCGACGGCCATGGTGAAGATCCGCTACCTGATTACCAGTGAAGGTATGAAGACGTGCTGTGTGGAGCGAGTCCTATGAGAATTGTGGTGAAGCGCGGCAACGACCAGATCATCTCGCTGATGGGCCTCAAGTCCACGGACGACAACATCTACCTGAACTCCGCCACGGTGACGGCCTCCCTCCGAGACTACCGGGGCAACGTCGTCCCTCCTTTCGAGGAGGTGCCCATGGCCTACGTCACAGGGAGCGATGGGAATTACGAGTGGTTCATCGACTCCATTGACAGTATGCTCCCCAAGGGCGTCGAATATCAACTGGAAATTAAAGCGGAGCAGGCGGGCGTCAATTACAGGACCGTCCATGTCGTGTCGGTGGTGGACGCATGACCTACGCCCAGATTCTCAAGTGGGATGTTCGCAAAAACAAGAAGGCGAAGTTCCTGCGGGTGTCTCAGGCGGCACGCGCCCGGTTCCCGAAACACCGTCTCCGTGGAGCCCAAGAAGTGCCCATGGACCTCGATAAAATCAATGCGTCGTGGAGTATGACGCAGAAACCACAGGGGTGATCTTCATGCCAGTCTATGGAACCGGAACCGTTGCGACCTTGACCCCCGGCTACCCAGCGGTGGTCTGGAACGATGAGAACATCACGATGAGCGGGAATGGGCAGAACAGTCAAGCCATCAACATGAAGCGGCACGCCAACATGCCGAACTGCCTCTCGGTGGAGATCCTGTTTGCCGCCACTCCGGGGACGTTTGCGGTGGATCTCCAAACGGCAGACACCAACGAGGAAAAGTACTACGTCACCAAAGCCACACTGAACACCGGGCTGAACACCACGTTCGTGGGCCGCATCGAAGTGATGAACATCGTGGCCAAGTTCGCTCGTCTGAAGATGGTCACACTGACCAATGCCGTGAAAGTGACCGCTCGGATCTTCTGAGGTGATCATGGGGTATGTCCAAAATTTCTACGCCCAGAACACGGTGGCGTCGGACTTTAGCGGCCCGGTCACACTGGCCGCTGATACCTCGGCGTGTGATCTGCTCCTTATCTGTGGACGTTGGGAGAATCCGACTGCGCCCACGGTGGATGACAACAAAGGCAATACGTGGACCCCTGTGGGAACACCCGTCGCGGGACGACAGGTGGGCATCTGGTGGTGTCAGCACCCGACTGTCGGCGCGGGCCACACGTTTCATATGGGCGGCAGTTGGTACATGCAGATCATCGTGTTGGGATTTGCCGGGTCGGGTGTGGCACCGAAGGATCAGCACCTCGGGGTGATCACAGCGAACGACCCCATTACGCTGGGACCGATTACGCCCACTGCCAACGGGGAATTAGTGGTGTCGGTGATCATGGCAGCGGGGAATGGAGCGACGACCACCGCGAGTGCGCCCTTCATCGTGATGACGGGAGACAAGCATCTCAGCATGGCGACGGCCTATGCGATTCAGGCGACTGCTGCGCCGATCTCCGTTACGATGTCTTCCTCGCCGGGGACGGGTGTCCCCGGTCTGATCGCGTCGTTCAAGGGAGTTGCTGTGCAGACAGCCTCCGTATTGACGTTGACACCCTGTGATCAAGTCACGGTGGGGACGCTGTCGGCTCAGGGAGGGCTCGTCCAGACGGTGACTCCCTGTGGGGACGTGGACTGATGCTGGTCGATCAGCTTCGCGCCGAGTACCGAGACCGCTTTGCGGTGAAGCGGGACTATCTCTGGGCGTTGAAGTACGATCCTGCCCAACCCAGAGATGCCGAAGGTCAGTGGACGAAGATGACCGAAGGCGCGGCGAAGGATTTTGACAAAGCCCTCTATGATAAACTCCAGCGAGGTAACGACACCAATTTCGCTATTTTTGATTATGTGCAGGGAGGGGCTCGATATACGAATGAGCATCTCCGTGCTGGGAAGGTCCGATATAACGACCGGCGAAAAGTCGAACTCATTGATGCCCAGATGCAGCGAAATCCTCTCACGGAAGACGCGACGTTGGCCCGCACGATCCTCGATCAGGTCGTGAACACACTCAAGGTTGGAGACGTCTTTCAGGATAATGGCTACGTATCCACCACGAAAAATCTCTCAAAAATCGAGGATATCCGTAAGGATATTGGAGCCAATCCAACTCGGCACTTCATGATGACCGTCTTGGCCCCCAAAGGATTGGGCCACATTGATGTGAATGAAGAACTCGGCGCACATGGCTACGAGGATCAAGAGGAAGTGATCCTTCCCCGTGGTACCCGGTTTGAGGTGGTGAGCAAAGGGCCGGGGAAGACGATGACCGTGAAGGTGCTCCAGTGAGTGATCCTAATGCCGCCCGGTTTGAAATGCGGGAGGGCGATTTCTTCATTATCACGAAATTTTCTGGAGTGCTGAAGTACGATCCCGATCAGCCCCGTGACAAGCAGGGACAATGGTCGAAGACTACAGGCCGTAGCTTTACCAGTGACGAGGGCTACGAGTTCCATGAGAAAGGGCCGGGAGCCAAGTGGGCCAAGGCCATGCCCTACGAGGATCAGCGGGCATTGAGTGGTTATGCCGGGTTTGGGTACCACGACATCAACGATTTGCGGCGAGGCACGTATAAACCCCCGATTAAAGCGCATTTTGTGCGGGCATCGAGCAAGGAGGAGCACGAAGCCTCGACCATGACGGTCGATGAAGAATATCTCAAACATGCTCCTCATCCCTTTTCCCGCCAGCCGTATGAACGGACGCCAGACGAGCCGTATGAACGAGTGCTGGATGCACAGGGCAATTACGTCGGCCACATTGAGGTGAACCAGTTTTATACGAGCCCGACCGGCGAGAAGATGATGTACTCGGTCCAGCGGGCAGGGCCGGATCTGGAACGTCTCCAAGAAGTACAGAAGGACGCAGATGCCCTAGATGACCTGATCGCCAACCGTGGACTCGTGCTCGAAGAAGATGTCGTGGTGGAACGTGGAGCCTACCTGCCCGGTGTGACGGTGGATGACTTGGTGGACATGGAATTGTATGGACACCCATGGGAGGAGAAGGGATTCACGTCCACCTTCCTCGGAGATGCCGGAGGACGAGCGAGAAGCTACCCGGCGTTAGGGAAATGGGAAAGTTTGGGGCAGCGATATCCCGGCACCAAGCTGTTCGAGCATCAGGATGAAGTCGGGACTGCCGTGCGGTTCTACATCACCTTGCCGAAGGGCACGAAGGTCGCGTCCGTGGAAGCGGCACGACGGATTAAGCATGAATTTCCTCGGGTGCAAGATCCTATTGTGTTTGAGCATCCGGAGTGGACCGCAGACGGCAGGACAAAGCCGGAAGATTATACGAAGGAAGATCGGACTCAGAAGCCTACGGTGAACGCCAAGGATCTGGACGACAAGGGACGACGCTCAGAGAGTGAAATCCTGCTGGGCAGTGGCGCACGGTTTCGAGTCACGAATGTGAAGAAGGGGTATACCTACCAGACGGGCGATGATTCGCTGAAGCCCGTCGAGGTCTACGAAGTCCACATGGAGTATATTGGGGGCGGCAGCAGCGACGGAGGACAGCACTGATGGCACTGAAGATGAAGAAAACCACTACGAAGAAACGCCTGCCGAAGGGCGGGGATCGATTCGTCTGGGACAAGCTCCCGGAGTCGGCCAAGAAGATCGACTACGCGAAAGTGCTCAAGTTTGCGCCTAAAAAGCCCGCTTGACAAACGGTTTAGCCCATGCTAAGCTGGGTGTTCGGTCGTCGCACGGAGGCGGACGGCAAGCGAGTCGAGCACATTGACAAACGTCACGGCGCGTGAGACACTAGAGGTCGGTCGGAAGTTCGTCGTTCAATGGAGTGAAACGAGGAGTCATGGAATTCTATCCGTTCGGTCTGAACAACAACGAAAACGCGGGCAGCGTGGATCTGCTCGGTGGCAAGGGGGCCGGTCTCGTGTGGCTGGCGTCTGAAGGCGTCCCGGTGCCTCCGGGGTTCGTCATCCCGACATCCGTCTGGGCCGAGTATGACAAGAAGCCCAAGGGCACGATGAAGGCCATCGCCAAGGCCCTGCCGTCCTATCTGGCGAAGCTGGAGCAGCACTTCGGCTATCTGCCGCTCCTCTCCGTCCGCTCGGGTTCACGGGTCTCCTGCCCCGGCATGATGGACACGATCCTGAACGTGGGAATCGAGGGGGCGAACACGACCGAGTGGATCAATCGTCTCGGGCCTGCGTGCTTCGCGGACTCCTTCAAGCGACTGGTCACGATGTATGGGACGACAGCGGCGAGCCTCGACAAGGGCTGGAAGCCGGAGACCCTGAAGGATGCACTGGACGGCTATCAGGCGCAGCTTGGCGTGGCTTTCCCGTCCGCACAGGCGCAATTGCTTGGAGCTATCGAAGCCGTGTTCAAGTCATGGGATAACGACCGGGCAGACGTCTACCGCAAGATGCACGGGTACGACCGGGCATGGGGCACAGCCGTCACGGTGCAAGCGATGGTCTTCGGGAACCTGAACGATAACTCAGGCTCAGGCGTCCTGTTCACGCGCAACCCGAACACGGGTGAGCGCGTCGTCACGGGCGAGTTTCTTCCGAACGCGCAAGGCGAGGATGTCGTCAACGGGTCACGCACCCCGCTCCCGCTGGACGAAATGAAGAACTGGTGGAACCCGCTGCTCCATGGCGAGTTGGTGAAGCTGGTGGGGCTGCTCGAAGTCTTGAAGAAGGACGTGCAGGATATCGAGTTCACGATTCAGGATGGCAAGCTGTACCTCCTGCAGGTTCGCAATGCGAAGCGGACAGCGACAGCGGCTCTGCGGATCGCGGTGGAGATGGCCAAGGAGAATCTGATCGACGCGAAGACGGCGGTCCAGCGCATCTCGGCCCGCCAGTTCGATCAAGCGCAGTTGGCCACAGTCGATGAGGCGTTCACGGTGGCTCCGGCCTTCACGGGTCTCCCGGCCTGCAGTGGGGTGGTGACGGGTAAGCCGGTGTTCACCAAGGAAGAGGCAATTGAGTGCAAGGAATCTTGCATCCTCGTGACGGAAGAGACGACACCGGATGATATCGCGGGCATGCGGGCAGCGGTGGGCGTCGTGACGATGAAGGGCGGAGCCACCTGCCATGCGGCGGTCGTCGCCCGGAGCATGAACCGCGCCTGTGTCGTAGGAGTGGGTCAGTCGCTTGAAGCGTTCAAGGACATCGAAGTCCTGAGCCTCGACGGAGCGACGGGTCGGATCTGGACGGAGAAAGTGCCGACTGTCGGCGGGCATGCGAACGGCGCGGTGACCCAGTTCAGCCAGTTCGTGTGCGAGACCCTTGGCGTCGTGCCGGTGATCTTCGACGTGCCGACACAGCCGATGGCCGAAGCTCTGCTCTACTTGGGCGACAACCTGATCAAGCCGGAAGCTCTCGGCATGGTGCTGAAGTCCCTGAACAAGGTGGACCGTCTGTATCTGGACTTGGTTCCCTCAGCGGACGAACAGCCGTTCCTGAATATCGTTGGAGCCTACGACCATACGGGGCTGCTGCTGGCGAAGCTGGAAGCGTTTCTGGCGGATCAACCCGCGAAGAAGGCCAAGCTGGTCGTGATTGTGGACGCGAAGTACACCAGCACGTTCGAGCGTATTACTCCGGGCTCGGATCTCCGGTCCATCGTCCTGTCGGACAAGGAAATTGTGCTCGATGGGGTGGATACCACGGACCCGGCGATTGAACGGGTGCTGGCATGGAAGGCCAATGAAGGCGTGTCGGTGGTGAGCCTTGGCGCGTATGTGGCTGGAGCCAAAAGTATGGTCTCCGTTTCAGCGGCTTTGCAGATTCTTGGAAAGGCGGTGTAGGGTGGCTCTCAGCATCGGGATAGGTGTAGGATCGGTGATAGACATTCAAGGGCATCGACTGGTCGTCAAGGCCGTCATGCAACCGAATGTCATCGTGGTCACGGTGGATCGTGGCCCAGAGATTGTGATCAGCGAGTCCAGAGCGGTCGAGGTGTTACCGGGCGTGAAGGTGCAGTCGGGCCTCGGGGGTAATCGACTCGCCTTCCATGCGGCGAAGTCCATCCGGATTTCCCGTGTCGAGGGAGCCGCGAAGGAAGCGCGGAGGTCGTCATGAGAATCAGTAGCAAGGTACTCAAGGTGTTGCAGGCCGAGAAGATTTCAGCGGAGGAGTTGTTCCGCATGCTCGACTCGGTGGCGTTCACGTCGATGCGCGGGTTCAACCGCCGGTTTGACTCGTGGCTCTTCCAGATGCAGAACAACCTGCTGACGGACATGCAGCGAGTGGACCTGCTGGAGATCGGCAGAGGCCAGAACCGCATGCTGGAGGAGCACGAGGCGTGCGACGGGGAAGGCTGCAAGGCGTGCGGATGGTCGGGACAGGTGTCGAGAGCTATCGTAGACTCGACGGCCACGGCGATGAATGCGTCCGTGTGATACACTGGAAGGGCTAAGGAGTAGCAGATGGTTGGACAGTTGAACGTGCCCGTGAACAAGCGTCAGTACTTCGTGGTGACCGGAGGTCCGTTCATGGACTGCCCCCCCACCATGAAGGGCGTGAAGATGGCCAAGGAGATCGTCAAGGTGTGTGCGGTGGATATCCCCACCTCGGATTTCCAAGTGCCTGACCGGAAAATCCTCTACCGGGGCCTGAGCAAGGCGATTGACTTGATTCTGGCCGGAGAGCCCGTCTACGTGGGCTGCATGGCCGGGAAGGGGCGGACAGGGCTGTTCTTGGCCATCCTCGCCAAGGCGTTCGGGGTGAAGAAGCCCATCGAGTACGTCCGGGCCAATTACTACCCGCATGCCGTCGAAACCAAGGAGCAGTATGCCTTCGTGCAGAAGTTCCGGATCACTCCGACCATCCGGGGCAAGATCAAGCGGTATCGTCGGTGGGCGTGGCTGCGGTTCTGGAAGACGAATCTGACTCGGCTCCCACCCGTGACTGTGCAGATCGAGGCCGTCAAACCGGGGATTGACAAGCTCCCCCGGATTGTGTAAACTTGTCCTAGTCGTTTTTTGTCAAGGAGTGACGGCCCGATGAAGTATCTACCCGAAAACACGCTGGCGCATTACAATGCGGCTCCGCAGACCCACTTGCATAACTGGTCGGATCTGCCGACACAGGTCTTCAGTGCCTCCACCACGGCGTACAAGCTGACGTGCGGGATGGAATCTCCCATGAAGCATGCGGTCGAATTCTACACGTTGAACCATGCGGCGTCGATTGTCCGCAGTACCTTCACGGTCAACGAGCCCCTCCCGGAGTGGGCGGTGGCTATCATGGATGCGTACACGACCACTTGCATCAAGCAGGGAGAGCGGATGCTCCATTACCTCCTGCTGGTCACGGTGCGTGAGATGCGCCACCTGAAGTCTCAGCCGTCTGCCGCGCTCTGGACCCAGATCAAAAATCAGTTCGGGGAAAAGACGGTGGAGTTCCTGAAGGTCGTCAGCAGCCATGGCGGCGAGGACGAAGCGATGGGCCGCTACCTGAATCAGGCCCCGGCGGACATGACCGTGGGAGCCATGACGAAGGCCATGTCGTATGCCTACCATCATGGCGCATGGTCCTCCAGCTACGGTGGCCCTGCGTGGGGCGGCATTGCGGATGCGCTGGCGTCCGTGATCGCGGGTGAGACGTCGATGGAGATGATGGTGGACACCGGCTACACGCTGGCCCACAACACCGCCCCGGTCTTCAATAAGGGCCTGATGTACACCGGGCCGAATGCCACGATGCTGGCGACGATCCTCGACGTGCAGCGGGCGGGGGAGATGCTCAACCTGATGGTGGCGACAGAGGCCCTTGGCGTGGACAAGCCACAGGTGGCGACCATGGCCGTCGAGTTGCTTCAGAAATTCTTCCCGGTCAATGACAAGGGGGAGCCCACGATTCGCGGCTACGTCGATTGGAAGGCCGTAGACGCTCAGCGTCCTGCGAAGGAAAAGTCTTCGAGCCCGAACAAGTACGCCAAGGTGATCGCGGCGCAAAAGCAGCCGAAGAAGAAGGTAGACGTCAAGCCGACACTGGCGACGTTCCTTGGGAAGCAGGCCAAGGAAGTCGGGACGTTCCAAGTGTTTCCGAACCAGTCCGTGACCGTGTTCGAGAGGGTGAGCTAACATGGCCATCTACCGGTCGGAAGACTTCGTGGGGACGGATCTGGCCCCACGGTGCTACGAGTCTCACCCGGCCCTGAAGTTGGGGAAGGGTACGCTCTATGGCGGGAGTGCGAGTCTGCCCGCCATGACCAAGGCGGACGTCTACGTGTCCCTGCAGTCGGGGAGCACGAGCGGGCTCTCGTCGGACCCGTGGGACGAGCAGCGGGTGGTCGAGGTCTACTACGCCATTACGGACATGCAGGCCCCACGGGAGGCCCTGCGGTTTCGGAAGCTGGTCGCATGGCTCTGCACTCAGTTGCAGGACGGCAAGACGGTCCACATCGGGTGCATCGGGGGCCATGGCAGGACGGGCATGCTGATGTCGGCTCTTGTCGTGGAGATGCTGGGCGAAGAGGACGCCATCGGCTACGTGCGGAAGCACTACTGCTCGAAGGCGGTGGAATCGAAAGCTCAGGTGGCGTATCTGGTGGCGAACTTCGGCGTGAAGGACGTGGCTCCGGCCAAGGAATACAAGGCCCCGGCACAGCCTCCCAAGTGGTCCTATCAGGACGATGAGTACGAGTTCGTGAACATCCCTCCGAAGCGGGTGAGCCAGCCGAAGCGGGCGAAAGAGGAGGAGTCCCGGTTCATCTACAAGGCGAAGCGGGTGATCCTCCCGGAGGGTCATGCGAAGGCCAAGGCGTTCTCCCCCATCGACGCCTCGTCGCGGAGCGTGTGGACTGCCGGGAAGAAGGCCAAGAAAACCGTGAATTGACACGGGCCTTCCAGTCGTGCTACCATGGTTGCAGTTCGATTTTCTCAAGGAGTGAGTGATGGCTTTGAAGTTTAGCACGGACGCCCAAGTGATGTTTTTCAGCAAGGTCTTCGGATCGAGTTCCGTCGTGACGCAGCAGGCCAAGGCCCTTGTGGCGGCAGGCACGAAGTTCGACGTGTCCCTATATTCCGTCTCGGCGGTCTTGAACGGCACGCCGAACACGATTCAACTGACCATGGGGACGCCCACGCTGATGAAGGGCGAGGGACCGGCGGCGTTGGTGGACAAGAACACGAACGCGATTGCGATCTGGATGGCGGACCTGCATTCGGCAGCGGGCTTCCCAGCGACTCCCCCGGCGACTCCGGTCTCGGTCTGGTCGGACCCGGCTCCAGCCCCGGTGACCATCAAGGTGATCGGTGTCGGAGCGGACGCCAACAAGATCGTCGTCATCAAGGCGATTCGCGTGGCCACGGGGTGGAGCCTTTACGAGGCGAAGCAGTTGTCCGATCAGCTTTTCGCGGGGGTGGGATTGCCGAAGGCGATTCCGCTTATCGTGTCGGAAACGCAGGCCATCAACGTCCTGCTGGCAGCGGGTGTGAGCGTGCAGGGGTCTCCGGTGGTGGTGGCCTCTCTGGGGATCGCCAAGCCCGTCCCGGAAGTGATCGACCTGAAGGCGGCACAGGCTCTGGGCCAGAAAGTCCACGGCACGTCCACGGGCAGCGTGTATTACACGATTGCCGTGGGGGCGGATGTCAAGGTGGCGGCACGGGTACAGGGCACGTCGATCTCGCTCCGGGCGGAGTGGACGGGCAACCCGCAGGATGAACTGAAGAAGCTGGCGGAGATGGGCATGCAGATGAAGTCGGGCTATGCCTCATGGCACTTCGACGCCAACACCGTCCCGGTCCCCCGTGTCATCGGCGCGTTCCTGATGGGCGCGGGCATCGCATGGAAGGCGGCTGTCCTGAATGGCGGCGAACTGGTGACGGCGTGATCAACGGCATGATCCCCCGTACGGCCCCGGCTGGGCAGGAGGAGTTCACGCTCCTCCAGTCCATCAACGTCGGAGACATTCGCCGGGGCCTGCTCTTCCCGGCCCTCGAT
>Ga0070678_100000007_pt1 | contig 65904 bp, 96 predicted proteins | sample KBSM73metaG_FD_65647 | JGI IMG/M metagenome (GOLD analysis project Ga0070678, IMG submission 65647) | Miscanthus rhizosphere microbial communities from Kellogg Biological Station, Michigan, USA - KBS M7-3 metaG | ecosystem: Host-associated > Plants > Roots > Rhizosphere > Soil ...
AACTTGATCTCGCTGCCGGAGCTTATTGGCGGCGCCTCGTCGCTAGTCGTCTCGGCCGGTGTGATCGCGGCCCCTGCGCCGGATGCGCTGTTCAACGGGGCGCCGTCGATCGCATTCACGGGGACGCAGCACGTGACGTCGGATGCGGCTGTCTCCCTTACCACGTTCATGCACGACGGCAGCGGCTGCGAGATTGCGCATGTCCTGGTCAACACAGCGGCGGCGGGCAGTACGCGGACCGTCAGCAGCACGAACATGGGGTCGGCCGGCCAAGGCCACCTCATGTCGCACCACACGACGAACGACACCTACGTCGCCGTCACAGACAACGGCGGCACGCTGATCGCGCAAACGCTGATCGCGACTGGCGTCGGCAAGCCGGGCTATCCCGGCGTTCCCTACCTGTTCAATTGGCATGGTCAAAAGTTCTACGGGAACATGCAGGAGAACGTGCAGCACGTGAACGTGCTGTCGCAGACCGTACTCGCTGGTGCAGACCCGCCGTATCTTGGCACGGCAGGACCCTTCCGCCTCGGCGCGCGCAACACGACGGCGGCAGGCGGACCCGGCAACAACTTCGGTCAGTTCCGCTGGTGTGAGACGTTCATCTTTAGCCGAATCCTGACGGCATACGAGCGCGAGCAACTTCGCGACTACGTCCAGCAGACGTACGGCATCGACGCGCATGCTTTCGCGTTCAACAACGCCGAGAGGCAAGTTCTTGCGCTCGATCCTTACTCCTGGCTGCGCCCTGACTACGTCACGATCGCGGCCGGCAAGGTAACCGAACTGAAGGAACTTTCTGGCAGCGGTGGGCTCTGGCCGCAGGCTACGACCACGCGGCAGATTGCAACGCCTGCGCCTGATGCTGAGTTCAACAATCAGCCCGTGGGCATTTTCACGGGTGCAGCGGCGCAGAGCTATCAGTACAGCCTGCCGACGTTCTCCTGGTCGAACGTAATATCCGGCCTCAGCGGCGGCGAGCACTGGCACGTGCTCGCGCCTACGGCAGCAGCCGCGTTCACGCTGCATCAAGTCGGCGGATCCGCCACTACCGATCCTCGGTACCTCCACAAGCTGGACCTGACGACGGGCGGAAGCTTGCCGGTGATCGGCGGCAACTCCGGTGCAGTCGTGGCGCCAGCAGGCGGCTCGGCAGTCGTGCTCAACGCTCCGACCTACGTAGGCGCGTACTACCAAAAAAACCGGCCCGGAAACGAGTGGGCGTCCTATCACAAGCGGACATTGCTGGCCTCGGGCAACGGGCTCACCGCCCCTGGTGGGAACGCTGGCTACCCCATGATGCTCGGCGCGTCTACGACGGCCGGCGCGACGCCCGCTGCGATGAGGTGGGCCGAGTCGATCTTCTTTCGGAAGGTGCTGACGGATGTCGACCGTCAGATTTGGTGGGACTACCTCGCGCAGCGCTACGCGATGTCGGCGTGAAGGAGGCAGCCGTGGATGCAAACATGGTGGGCAGAGCATGGCGAGACGCTGACCAAGAGCGCAGGCGGCGCGCTGGCGGCCGTGGTGACGCTAGGGTTCGCGTTGCTCAAACGTGGGGCAGACAAGCGCCTGCAGAAGGCCGACAAGAGTCTGCCGCCGCCGACCCTGCCCCTGCCGCCGCCCGCTCCTGTGCGCCCGAGCGCGCCCTCAAAGTCGTTCGCCGTGCCGGAGATCTCGCGCGTTGCCTTCAGTGTCATCGAGGACATGCAACGCGAAGCGAGAAAGCTCCGCGCCGAACGCGACCAGCTCACGCACGAAAACGCGGTTCAAGCGACGGTGATCATGGGACTGCAAGCCGAGCTCGCGGAGCTGCAACGCGTGATCGCCGCCGGAGGTAGCTATGGAACCGGTAACGCCAGAGCAAACCGATCCGATCCTGACACTGGTACTCATCGCGATTTCAGCGATCTTCAGTCTGCTAACCGCCGGCGCGCTATGGCTCAAAAAGAAGGGGCTCGAGCAGACCGAACGAGCGACGGGCATCAAGGCGAGCGACGGCGCGTCCAAGACGATCGACCAGATCATCACCACCGTGATCGCCTACGCTGAGGAGCAAGCGCGGAAGTATGCCCGCGGCCTGAGCACGAGCGCTCCCGCCACCGGCGCGGACAAGCTGCAAGTAGCTAAGTCGGCCGCACGGAGCATTGCGCCGGCCGGCATCCTCGAGTCCGTGAGCGAGGAGCAGCTCGAGATCTTGATCGAGGCCAAGTTGCAGAGCTTGCGACCGTCCATGTCGCCGCCGAGCTTGCCGCCGGTGCCGCGCTCGAGCTTGCCGCCACCGCCGAGCATCCCGAGCGGCTTCACGCTGCCCACGCCAGTGCCGCCGCGGAGGAACCCATGAGCTTCCTCGTCTGCAGTAAGGCGCACGCGCGTGTTCTGCGGCGCGCGCTTCGCTGTGCGGAGGGTCTACCCGTTCGCGTGGAGTCGTCTGATCGGACGACCTACCCGAGCGACGTCAAGCTCGACGACAGCGGCGATCCCGTCGCGGCGCCGGGATGGATCACCGAGGCAACCGGCGAATACATCGAGGTCGGCGACTTGGCCGCGCTCGAGATACCGGCCGCGCTCGAGCGGCACCTCGCCGCTGTCATCATCGTGGACGGCCAGGCGGTCGAGATGCCCACCGAGGACGAGCTCGTCGAAGAGGCCGATTTGCCGCCCGAGCTGCAAGGCGCGCTCGCGGCACGACGAGCGCGGAGGGACCCATGAATGAAGATGCCCGAGACAAGGCCAAGGACATCGGAAAGCAGGCCGCGAGCAGTGTGGTCGGCGTCGTGCTCAAGCCGCTTGTGCGCTTGGTTGGCGACAAGATGGAGACGGCGAAGCGGCCGTTCTGGCGCAAGCTCGTGCGCGCGTTTCGTGGTGAGAAAAAGGAGCCGTGATGCCGCTCGCACCCGTGCCGAAGCGCATGCTCTGTCTCGTGCCCGACCAGAACACGGTGGGCAAGAGCGATGCGACGGGTGCGTTCTTACCCGAGGCGCGCGCGTTCGCTCGCTGTCACGGCCAGAACCCCGACGCGATCATCGCGCGCTTCCCTGCGCGTGAGCTGTTCCTGCGCCGGCGTGCGGTCTGTGTGCGCGCGATCGAAAGCGCTGCCCCGCTCGACGTGCTCGCCTTCTTTTGCCACGGCTGGCGGGACGGGCTGCAGGCCGGTTGGCAGCGGAACACCATTCTTCATCTGGCCCGGACCCTCGCCCAGCAGGCGGCGCGCGATGCACATGTGGTGCTGTACGCCTGTGACACCGGCCGCGACGTCGACGAGGCGCGAGAGGACGACAGGGAACCCGGCCCGGGTGGCGATGGCGGCTTTGCGGACGAGCTGCGCGACGCGTGCGAGGCGCTCGGGCGGCAGGTCACCGTGGTTGGTCATGCGACGCCGGGACACTGTACGTGGAACTCCTACGCCAGACGCTTCGTGCCCGGCTGCGGCGGCCGCGGTGGGCAGTGGTTCGTCGAGCCCGCGTCGCCGCTGTGGCTGGCGTGGGTACGCGCGCTGCGCGAGCCACGGGGGACGCTCAGGTATCGGTTCTGGGGGATGACGCCGGCGGAGATCGCGGCCGAGCTCGGCGGGAGCGAGGGGAGCGGCCCGTTGGTCGCGTGAAAACGCGAATGTCCAGACTAGACATCAACCCGCAAACTCGCCTGTGGATAACTTCTCTAAGTGGGGCTCCGCGCCGGAGCAAACACCTCTTACCAATGAGCCAAGCAACTTATTGAATCTGCTCTATTCATACGTTTTTAAGAACCCCCCGAACGGCAGTTCCTTCGCTGCTCGGTTAAATGTGAGCAAGAAGTGGACAAACATGTGGACTAGTGTGGAGACGCCGTAGAGACGCCTGTGGACAACGATAAGTCCCCACATTTCAAGGCGCTAGCTGCGCAAGAAACCGTGCCTGGAACCCTTGACCAGTAAGGAGTGATCCCAGACAACTATGTGGGCATGACGCGCGCTGGTCGATTCGGCCATGTCGTCGACTGAAGGGGGAACAAGCCATCGAGCAAAAACTCACGGCTTAAAAAGCAAGAGAGCCCGCGTTTGCCCGCGGACTCTCTGTGACTGAGCAAGCGCCTTGTGGGTACCCGCATCGTCGCGTCACGGCTTCGATGATGGTGTCCGCTTGGCCGAAGGTCAAGCTGCGGACGGGGGTAGGACGCGCGGGGCGCGTGACCGTTCGCGGCCTGTTGTGGCGTGCCGCCTGTACGGAGGCGCCCGACCACAAGCCCTTGTGGCGTAGGGAGCACAATGTCGAAGCGTAGTGGCGGCGGGGGCGCGGGCGCCCCCAAGACAAAGCTGACCAAGTCTAAGGAAGTTCAGCTTGCTGACATTCACCAGAAGATGGTCTTTTGGGACGGCGTCTGGGGAACGACACGCACATTCATCACATGGATCGGAGTGGTCGGTTGTGCGTTCTGCGTCTATCTTTCGGCGAAGGAACTCGCGGGTCGTCAGACCATCACGTTTTTCCAAGTCCTCGGTGAAATTCGAGCGGACCAATGGATCGCGTACATCGTGGCTACAGTGAGTTCGACCGCTTCTGCGATCCTGCTGCGCACTAACCGACGTCTTGCCAAACAGAGACCTGAGTACGCAACGGAACTTGAGCGGCGCCTCGACCCAATGCGAACATCGAGTGGCCTAGACGAGACGGGCAAACCCCGGCCGGAGGATAAGGATGGAGGCTAGACTGACAGCGACAGCCATTTTGACTGCCGTTTCAGTTTTGGCTTTGTTCAGTGCCTGGCGCTGGTGCTACCTGCCCGCAATCAACGCGGCGTTCCGACAGGACCTCTTTGCACTTCGTCGCGAGCTCTTCCTATATGCCGCCGATGGCAATATCCCATTCAGCTCGCCTGCCTACACGCATCTTCGATACGTACTGAACGGGTCACTCCGCTTCGCGGAGCGGATGACTCTTGGCAGAGTCCTCTTCACGATCGCGATGACGCCACAATCTCTGTGCGAAACAGAGAGCGCCGCACTCATCGCTCAGATCGACGACTCCGGCGTGCGCGCGCGACTTCAGGACCTGCACTCTCGCTTCGGAGAAGTGGTCGGACGTCATATGCTACTTGGATCGCCCCCGCTTGCTTTGGTGATATTTACCGTGGCCATCGGATTCGTCGCGCTCACCTCACTGAGCCGAGCAAAGAAGGAAGCGGTCGCTCGAATTCAGAGAGTCGCCGAGCGTCTCTCAGAGACTGGTGGTGGTGGTAGCGCCTGCAACGCGCCATAGAGGCGCGGCCTCACCCACTCCCCGCCTCCACCACCCGCACGACCCACCCCTCAATCCGCCAAACCCCGAAGCTCGCGCAGTACCCCCCGCCGTCCATCAGCTCGAGCGTGATGCGGCCGGCCGGCGTGATGACGTCGAAGGTGGTGCGCCCGAGTTCGAGGCGGCGGACAGTCCAGCGTGCGGAGGGGGCGGGCATGCTGGCGGGTATCGGCCTGAGCGAGAAGTCGTTGCTACGGGCAGCTCCTACTCCTTGGGCGCATCCCGCGTCGGCGCTTCCTTCGCTGGCTCCTTCGCTGGCGGTGGAGGCGGCGGCGGAGGGGGTGCCCAGTCGCGAAAGCGCTTGGGATCAGCTGAGTCAGCGCGCTTCCCGCTGCCGCCGCGGTCTTTCTTGTCGCTCATGACAGAACCGCGCCTCGGACGCGCTCGACGACCGGCATGATCTGCCCGATGAGCCGGTCGTCCTCGAAGCGGGCACCGCGCACGATGGCCGCGCGGACCCGCTCATCGAGCTTGTCAAAAGCGGCCCGCGCACCCGCTGTCTCGCCTCTCTCGTACTCGGCCCACAGTGCGTCCCACCGTGCGCTGATCTCGACCCAGTCTTGGCACAGGCGCTCCGCATCGAGCGCGTCTCGGCGAAAGTCCCACGCGCTGCTGATCGCCGTGAGCGCTACCGCCAACACGGCCAGTGTCAGCGATGCCGGCCTTCCAGCCGCCTCAGTCGCGAGGTTGAGCGCCGCGGCCGATGCCGCGATGACGCTGCTCGCGCTCAGCCAACGGTGACGGCTCACCGCGCGCGCGACGAGCTTCTTGTAGAAGCGCTTGTTCATCTCCGCATCGAGCATGTGATCCCAGATCTCGCGCCGCATCGAGTCCATGCCCGACAAGGTAGTACAGGTCTCTCGGCCGCTGGCGGGTATCAGCGCGAGGGCGGCGGGGTTGCGCGGGTGCAGGCGAGGGCCGACGGTAGTTGGACCGCCGACCCTCAAGCCACCCGATGAACCCGGGCTCACCTGGTGACCACGATGACGGTACCACTAGCCGGGAGGGGATTCGGGCTCCGAAGACGCACGGTTCTCGTCCCGCAGGTACTCGCGGTAGAAGTAGGGATCCGCCTCGACGTCCAGGGGAGACTTCCCATGGATCACACGTCGTGATGCCCAACGCGCCAACGGGTCCACGTACAAGCTCGCGAGAAGGCCGAAGAGCCCTCCGCCCGCGAACAGCGCAGCCATAGTCTCGATGGTTCCTTGACCACTCATCGCTACCTCGTGATGCGGACCTTGCCGGTCGGCGCTTCGACGCAAAAGCGGTGCAGCTTGCGTAGGAACTCCGTCGCGGACTCCCAGTCGCCCCACCCATTCGTCGCGTCGAACCGTCTGAGGTCACGGCTTGCCGTCACGTCGATGCGGGCCAGCGCGCTCCGGAGCCGAGCGGCGGCCTCCGGCGCGGCGAGCCTGTTGAGCGTGATCAGACCGTCCGCCGGACCGGCACCCAAGATCGCGTCGCGCGAATCACAGCGCGCGGTGGGGTCGGCGAACTCCGTGCCGTCGAGCGCCCATGCGAAGAAGGCGCCCATGTTACTCGTGTAGTTCGCCCAGCGCTGGGACCCCTCGTCGTCGTCTCCCTCGACTTCCACGTAGACATCGAAGCTCATGGGTCAGCCACCACCGACGGGTGCGCTTCTGTCATGGAGCCAGTACACGGCGTGCGGCAGCGCGCGCAGTCCGGCCACGTTGAGCGCATCAGCGAGCGGCAGCATCGGATGAATCACGCAGTTGTGGATCACGCACTTGACCCACCAGATCGTGGTTCGGTCACTCATCAGGCGCCTCCTCAGGACCTGATCGTCCCACACCTGGCGAGCGTGGGGCAGTCTCGCTGCGCTTGGCCATCTCGAGGTCGCGCAATACCGCCTCCCAGTCAGCCATCACCAGCTCGCAGTCGCTACGCTGCCGTCGCCGGCGATTAATCGCCGAGCGCCTGGGCTGCGCACGCAACGAACCACCGAAGTCGAACAGCCGTGCCGCTCCGAAGAGGATGCTCCTGAGCTGTTGCTTGGTCTTCACGCGCGCCCGACTGCTACTTCACGCGCCGGATGCATGCGGGATGAAAACCGACGACGCGACGACCCCCTGCATCGATCTCCCCGCACACCGCCGACGTGACCACCAGCATCTCACTCGTCTTGCTATCCTGGCGATCGCAAATTCACGAGAGCGGGAACACTGCAGGCTTCACTCGTCCGAGACCAACGTGCACCGCGCCGGCGATTGCTCCTGCCACGGCTTCGCGAAGATTCATGCGGAGAGCGCTGCCGTCGAGAGGCTCTGGCGATTCGAAGTCCCGCGGGCGCGTCGAGTCGACGGAGACGATAGCGAAGGGCTCGTAGGAGTCGGGGTCGCTTGCGCGTGGAACCGCACTGGGAACTGGAAATGCCCAGACTGAGCGGACATGCCGCATGTGTGAGCTCCAGTGGAGCGTAGAGTTTGCTCCCCACGTTCGCCATTGCGCCTCCCAAGAAGCGTGACGATCTTGGTCGCTGCCAGGGTAGTCGCTCTGCGCATGGATCTCGCCACTATAGATCTCGCGTGCGCTTTCCCAGCACTTGCCGACGAACACTTCGCCACACGAGAACTCCGGGGAGCGAGCGAACCCTTCATCGCCGGGCGACAACCATCGCGAAGGATTTGCCGATGTCACGCGGCAGATTGGGTACATGCGCGGCACGCTTTCTTTCGACCGCTTTGACGGCGCGAAAGCCGTCGCGCGAATCGTCGGCTCGCCACCGATCAGCGGCTCGCCCACCGCCAGATATGAACCAACCAGCGACATCAGCGAGTCCGCCATCGTCTGCTGAAGAAGCGTTCTGCCCTCAATCCGCGCGGCCAGCCAGTCCGCAGCGCTCGGTGCCCAAGGAGCTAGCGCCGCCACACCGGCCTCCCAAAAACGATGATCACCAGCGTTCAGCAGGACGACGCTTCCAGCGGTAGCGCTGCCCAGCGCGACTTCCTTCCACCGCCAGAACCAATTGTCAGTGACTCGCATCGGGAGACTGATTTACACGCGCCGGATGCTCTTCGCACGCATCAGAGCCGCATAGAACGGGTTCGCGCGCGGCGCTGGTTGCGGCTTCGGGGCGGTCGTTGGGGTCTCGAGGTTTTGCTCCTGCGCGCCCTCAGCCGTGCCTTCGTGTCGCGATTCCCGCGACTCGGTGTCCCCATCCCGTTGGTCGTCCTTCGCGTTCGACACGGTCTTCCGTTACTCGATCTGGATCACCAAGGCAACCTTGTCGCACACAAAGAGCGCACTCACGGCCAGTCTGCGAACTGCGGGAGAGGGTCCTTCGTCCCGGGCATCAGCTCGCCCCGCGCGCGCAGGGATTGCCGGTAGAGTTCATCGATGAGGTGCTGATCGGTCTTGCTGTCCGGCGGTGTGAGCCAGGCAGTGCAAAACGGCTGGCGGCCTCAGTGCCCGACGGCGAGGAGGACCTGAGCGCGGCTGCGCGCCCTGCCGCCGCCGTTCAAGTTCTCGTCGCGTTCGTCCGAAGCCCTCTTCAAGGGTGGCAACGATGAAGCGATTGATGTGCGTGGGCTTGCTCGGGCTGGTAGCCGTGGCGTGCGTGGACGAGCTCGCGGAAGGCGCGGGCGAGGTCCTGGTCGATGCAGGGCAGATGCTGCGTGATGCCGGTGCGGCCCTGGTGGACGCGGGCGACGACGTGGCGCGCGCGCAGGGTGAGGACGCTGGACCCGCAGCCGCGCCGAAGAGCGAGACGGTCGAGGTCGCGTGCGACAAGCGCTACGAGCGGACGGTGACGACCTACTACGATGCGGTTGGTGACTCGCCAATCGGCGAACCCGAGCATCAGGTCCGTTGGTATGCCGGGGTCGCGATAGACACGACTGCGATCACCGGCATCGACGTTCTCCTTTGCGACCTCGAGCAGATCGATCGTGTGCCCTGCGATGGCCGTACCGACGGCGGGTTGAGGTACGTCTGCGACGGTAACTTCCCAGCGGAGGCGCGCTGTGTCATGGGGACGGCCGAGATCGTAGACGGCGCAGTGAGGGCACCTTGTGGTTACGCCGGTGCTCACCACAAGTCTGCTCGCTTGACCATACGTCGCTAGGCCAGCGCTTAGGTGTCGACCGCGCTCAAACGGCACGCCGAAACCGGGAAGTGCTTCAGCCGATGATGCTCGGAGCGGACCAGATTTTCCCCCACCCACTTCCCCCACCCGAGCCGAAACTCCACACCACGCCATAACGAGCCAGCGGCTTCGGATGTGCGGATTTGCCGCAATAAATAGGGTGTCGCTTGGCGTGGAACGGCATGCCGTTGACATGGCCGCTCATATGGTTGTCTCCAATTCCATTTTATTTCCGAGCCTTTGATGCGGGGGGTAGGGCGTCTCCCCCACCTTTTCCCCCACCCGGGGCCTCGGAGCGTAGCTTCTGCTCGAGCCGCGCCGCGAAGTCGACGATCTCGGCCTGGGGCACGTGGGTGTAGTGCTCGGTCATCTCGACGGTCGCGTGGCCGACGAAGTCCTGCAGCATGCTGCGCTCGGCCTTCTGCCCGGTGAGGGCACGGGCGGCGAGGTTCTGTCCCTCTACCTGAGCGAGCGTGATCATGGTGTGGCGCATGGCGTGGGTCACACAGCGCCAAAGGACAACCCCCGTGGCGTCCATGGCGCGTCGGTACGTATCACGCGTGGTCGAGTAGGTGTAGAGACAGTCGGCCCGGCGGCGGTTGGCCGCGTACGGGGCGGGGAAGCACCACTCGTCGATGCCGGCGCGACCGAGGTGGACCAGACGCCGGCGGTGGGCCTGCAGGATGCCGAGCCAGGTGGGGCCGACGGCAACCTCGCGGGCTTCGCCGTTCTTGGGCGTGCCCATCTCGCCCTCGTACTGGGCCCGGCGGATGGTGATCAGGCCGGTGTGCATGTCGATGTCCCGCCAGCGCAGCGCGCTCACCTCGCCAAAGCGACAGCCGAGCAGGAACTGCACGCCGGCCATAACCTGCACGTCGGGGTTGTCGGCGTAGAGGGCGTCGAGAAAGCGGTTGAGCTCGTCGGCGCTCATGGTCTTGCGCTTCTTGGGCGCGTCCATCGCGGCGAGCAGTTCGGCGCCCGTCTTGCGCGTCTTGCGGCGCACCGTCTCGAGCGCGACGTTGTCTCGCACGTAGCCCTGTTCTTTGGCCCACGTGAAAAGCGAGCGCATGGCGACTCGGATCTGGATCGCCGTCACGTCGGACACCTTGGCCTGCGCGATCACACGCTGGAGCTCCTGCGGCTGGATCTCGTCGAGCGGGCGATCGTCACCGAGGGCGGCGCGGTACTTCTTGAGGTGGGAGCCGTAGGGGACGCGGGTGCCCTTGCGAAGTGTGGCAAGGAAGGCGTCGCACGCGGGGCCAAGCGCGATGCGATCAGTGATGCGGTTACCGAGCTTCGTCTGCACGGCTTCCTCGAGTCGCCGCGCTTTCTCGATAAGCGCCTCGGCCTTCGAATCGGCCAGGATGATGGCGGTCGTGTCGACAATGAGCTTGCCACCCTGCTTCTTGCGGAGGGTAGCTTCGTACTTGAGCTTGCCCGCCTCGCGGCCGAGAAGCTTCAGGCCGTCACTACTCTTGGGTTTGGCTTTCTTCGACACGGGTACTCCTGTCATCCCACTACGCGCTTGCAGAACGCGTCGAGCGTCTGCCGCGAGAAGCGATTGCCCTTCATGCCGCCACCGCGCTGCCCGCGATGATCTGGCGTGAGCTTTCCGCGAGCGACGGCCGTGCGCAGGCTGCTCACCGTCGTCCCCAGGTACGACGCCGCCTGCTCGGTGTCGAGGTAGCCCTCCGGCTGATGCTTCTGTGCGCTGAGCGCCTCGCAGACGGCATCCTTGACGAGCGAGTGCAGCTGCTCCTGTGTCAGCGTCACCACCAGCGTGTTCGGTTCCATTTGCTTCGCCGCTCCCATCGTTCCCTCCCCATCACTTCAAGCCCAGTTCCCCCACGCCTGCCGCGCCCGGTCTTGCCGAACCTCACCGTGCCTCGCCGGCCGTGCCAGACCTCGCCATGCTCGGGCTAGCCGCGCCACGCCCTGCCTGCCGTGCCCTGCGATGCGTAGCCCAGGCTTGCGTTGCTGCGCCTGCGCAGCCGTGCCCTTCGAGGCCCAGCGCTGCCCCGCGATGTCCGTGCCTGCCGTGCCGCGCCGTGCCGCGCCTAGCCGTGCCCGACCGTGCCAGACCACTCCGAGCCTGCCTTGCCTTGCGCTTGCATGCCCAGCCCCGCCGGCCGAGCCGGACCTCGCCTCGCCTAGCGAGGCGATACCTGCCCCGCCCCGTTCGACCCAGCCTTGCCGGGCCGCGCCTAGCGCTGCCTGCTCGGCCAAGCCGTGCCCCGCCATGTCTTTCCCTGCGGTGCCTAGCGCCGCCTGCCTGGTCTCGCCCAACCTACCCACGTCTTGCCTCGCCTTGCCGTGCCTGCCGCGCCCATCAGTGCTCTGTCGGTCCGAACCTCGCGCCACCTAGCCTGCCGATCCGAGCCCTGCCGCGCCTAGCGATGCCGTGCACTTCCTCGCCTGCCCCGCCCCGCCGAGCCATGCCGTGCCCGGCCGAGCCCTGCCTAGCGTTGCCAGCGGTACCCAGCCGAGCCTTGTCGAGCCTCACGCTGCCCTGCCCGCCCATCAGCCCGTGGCCCGCAGCGCCGCGAGTACCTCCCCGCGATCAACGGCGTGCGCTCGAGCAGCGCGTTCCGCCGCGGTGAACCTGTCCATGCCGGCGCGCTCGTACTCGCGGGCGAGCTCGACGGTTGCGAGGAGCCGACTATCCGCGGCGCGGTCGACGGCATCCGGCTTCACGAGTCGATCGAACTGTTCGAACACAGGCCGCAGCTCGATAAGGTGCGCGTAACGTCGGCGGACTACCGCGAGCTCGGCCAGCGCCTGGTGAAGCAACTGCTGCGCGCCGTGCTGGTCGATCTTGATGGTCATGCTGCTCGCACGATGGCGGACCGCCGGCACATCGGGCTGCGTGGCGTCTTCGTCGTCGTCCTCGTCGTCCTCGTCATCCTCGTCATCCTCGTCGTCGAGGTCGCCGTGCTCGTCGAAGCCATCACCATCGTCATCATCGCCGTCGTCGGGCTCCGGAGCCGGCGCGGGCTTCGGCGCGGGTGCTGGAGCGGGCGTGGCAACCGCAAACAGAGGTTCCATGTGCTGTCGCGCCTCACTCCGAAGTCGCTCTCCCTCATCTTGAAGCCTGTCGAGGTCAAGAGGTTCAGAAGTTCGGGACGCCGCCGGCTTCAGCCACGGGCAGTTCGTCTCGCGGCCGTACTCGATCGACGCCGACTGCACGAGCGCGCGGATGGTGCGCGGCTTGTCGTCCTCGCGCGGCAGGATGCGTACACGTACCTTGCAGATGAGCCGGTCGGCCTGCTCGATTCGGTAGGCTTGTGCGGCCAGCGCATCATCCCAGCTGAAGAACCCATGCAGCGCGCTGCCCGGGTTTCGCGCGACCTCGAGGACGTGCACGGGTGCGAGCTTGCCGTCGCGGTCGAGCTCGCCGAGCTCGTCAATGGCGGACTGACTGAGATCTGGCATCAGCCTTCCCCATCGATGCTGAAGGTTCCCCAGCCCATGCCCGTGAGTGACTTCTTGCTGTCTGGCCGCCCCTCGCCGACACCGACCTGCATGCCCGCGCGCATGAGCAGATTGGCGACGTCGGTGGCGGTGAACTGATCGGCGTCGTAGCGGACGCGCAAGTTACAAGCCCACTCGCGCCACATCGGACGCGAGCGGATGTCGACCACGCCGGTCTCATTGCGCACGTGCGCGGTGTGCTGCTCGGGCGTGCCCTCGATCTTCACGATGGGCGAGCCGTCCTCGTCGAGGCCGTCGGCGAGGACGAAGAGAGAGAGCTTGGCGCGCGTCATCTGAAAGCCCACCAGGCGGCAGGCCGAGATCATCGCGGCGCGGAAGCTCGCCGCCGGGATGCCGCACCAGCCCTCGGGAGCCTTGTGCTTGGCATTCTCGAACAGCGCCTCGAAGTCCTTCGGAGCGCGGGCCTTCTTCTTGTTGGTGCCGCCCTCTTGCTGCGCGGCGATCATCGCGCCCTTGTTCCAGAACCGGTTCTGCACATAGGGCGCACTGCCCACGATGCGAAACTCGGCGACCCGGATATCCGGCGCGGCGATGGTGATGCGCTGTTCTGGCGATGCGCTCGCCGCCGACTGCTTCGATGTGCCTTGCTTGGGCGTCTTGAGCTTGGGCGTGTCTGTCGTCTCTGTTGATTTGGCCACGTGTCTTCCCCCCCTGATGATGTTGTGTCTGCAGACTCGCCAACGGCTCGAGTCGATGATCATGGTGTCGCTCAGCTCTCTTACCTGGCTCCGCGCGAGCAGTTACTCTGCAGCTGCTTGACTCGGTGCCCAGCCGCGGCGGTGTCGATTGCGCAGCACGCTTCCGACCAGCACCCCGATGCCTTCCTCGATGCTAAGCGCTGGGCAGTGCATCGAAAACGTGGCGTCGTCGCCGCAGTCCCATGAGTTCTCTCCCTTGCCGGGAAAAGGGATCTGCTCGCCCTCAAGCATGTCGATGTCGACGTGCGTCCGCGCCCGATCGAAGGCGCGTGGCAGGCGTGTGAGGCCCCAGCGCGAACGCGTGAGCTTGGCGCGTGCTCGATAGCTACGCTCTGTCATCGGCACCAGCACATCGCGCTCTTCGAGCACTTCCACCTTGCCCTGCCTCATGTGAAAGCCGAGCGGGTGCCAACTGCCGTCCACCCTTCGCGGCGTCGAAGATGACCAACTGTTCATCGGCGCGAACAGCTTCCAGTACAGCGCCGAGTCGTGGATCGATATGTCCAGCGCTCGACTCGGTCCGCGCCAGCACATGTTGAGCAAATCGATCGAGAGCCAGAACTGCGCGACCAGTGGCACCTGCACGCCCAGCGTGACGGTGTGCTCATCCTCCAACCAGACGTGCAACCCGCACGCGCCGCTACGCAAGTGGTACTCGAGACGGAGGCCCAGCGGTGCCCTGTCGTCTGTCCACACGGAAGCCGACAGAGCCCCCTCGCGAGCGCTGTCCTTGCAATGACGCGCGCGCCACTCAAGCCCGTGCCACACGCGTGCCCAACTCCACTCATCCGCGAATCTGGTCATGTCCATCCCTCCAGCGTCCGAAACTCCACCGGCCGCCCCTTGCAGTGCGCGTCCTCGATGCCCCTCCGCATGCCGCGCGAGACACCTAAGTCGGTGTAGACGACGGACTTCTCGAGGCGCGCTCCGAGCGCCAGGCCCGCGAGGATGCCGAGCTCGCGATCGTCCGGCTCACCGTCGTCGAGCACCTGGGTAAAGAGGAGATGGCTCGCAAACGGGGCCTCGCCACGCCGCAGACAGTCGAGCATGCAAGCGCGCGCATAGGCCGTGTTGCGCTCGACGTCGCCGGCGAGCGGGGATTCGAGGATGACGGTGATCATTGGCGACTCCGTTCGCGAGGGTCCAGTCCGAGCAGCAAGTCCCACATCGCGACCATCGCGCCGTTCTTGGTGAAGCCGTGCTCTTCGATGAATGCACTTTCGAGGACGTGCGCTCGCGCTACGTAGCCGCCATTCGGATCGACCCAGACTGAGAGGCTCTTGCAGCTGCCAAAAACGCGGCGAGCTTCGCCCTTGAGCCGGACGAGGGTGACGGTGCGTCCCTTCAGGCGCTCTCGCTCCAGGACGCGCCCGTGGCTGAGTAGCGTCTTACCCATGCGCCACCACCTTTCGATCTGCAGACTCGACGCGCTTGAAGCTCAGCACCCAGACCCACGGGTTGCTCGACCAGGGCGCGCGCTTGGCGTTGAGCGAGTCCCAGAGCGCTCGATAGGACTCGACGGCAATGCGATCGCTCTTCGCAAAATGGGGCTCCTCCTCGCGCCAGTTCTGAAAGAACTCGCCGTCTGTCAGGTAGTTGGGCGCGATGAGTGCAGCGTCCCAGACGTCCAGAGGGATGCCCTCCGCGCGCGCGTCCGCTTCACTGATGTCCTGCAGCCGCTCGACGCGCACGTCGGTGATCTCAAGCGTCAGGCGCGAGGCCCAGCGGGGCATGTGTAACGACGGGCGCCACTTTGGGCAGCTCGAGTCCGTCTCTGACGCGGGGCAGTCTGGCCACTCGCCGGGGTAGCGCTTACCGGGATGGTCGGCGCGATACTCGACTTCATTCTCGCGAATGTCGTCAGGCTCGTATTCGCCAGGCCAGATCAACGCGAACGTCTCGCGCACCCACAGCCGATCGCCAGGCACGCCGAACGGCGACCAGCGGTCTGCACACCGTGGCCAGGGTGTGCAGAACGTTCCGCGCCAGCGCCAAACCGCTGGCTCGTCCTTAGGAATTAGCCCGACATCCATCGCTGCATGGAACGAGCGCGATGTCGCAGCATCCATGATGGCCAGTTGAGGCTGTGGGGACAGCAGCCGGCGAGTCTGCGTCTTCGCGCCAGCCAAAATCGCACGGATCATCGGCGCCGCGAACAAGATGGGCCGTTCACGCATCTCGCACCTCGCGGTACCGACGCCCGTACCTGCTCGCCAGTCTCATCGCGCGGTCACACGCGTCCACGATCGTGCGGCACCTCTTGCATGTGACCTCGCCGAGCTCACGCGTGACGATGCCCCGCTCGGTACCGCAGCACGGCCGGCCGTAGAGGAGATCAGCGAAGTGGAGCTTGAGATGGGTCATCGTTGACACTCCGCGCGGGCGAGCTCGAGCTCGTTCATCCACGCCATGAATGAATCGCCGCAGCTTGGGCAGAGGTCGACGCGGCCGCGCGGCGAGCGCTTGGCGATAACGAACCGCAGCGAGACCAGCACGATGGGTTCGCCCTCGATCGGGTCGCCGCAGCGGTCGCACTGATACTGCGCAGTCATCGTGGCATCTCCAGTTGCGCACACTCCGCAGTCGATCGGCCGGCCTTGAGGCAGACCTGCCGCGTTTCATTGTCCTGTCGATTGCAGGTCGCGCGAGAGGTGCCGATCACGCCCACGAATGCGACCATCCCGAAGACGGCGATCAGGAGCTGCAGCGTGCCGTTCGTCTCTTTACTGAGCGCCATCAGTTCCTCCCTACGCGAGACGGTGGCGGCGGTGGTAGCGGCCAGTCTCGAGCCGTCCAGCACTCCCAGCAATCGACACAGACCTGGTCAATAGGAATGGACCCCATGCGAGCGTAGGTCGCCCAGACGTGACCAAGTAGGAGGCAGCGAAAGCTCATAACGCGATCTCCTGCGCCGTCTTCATGGCCAGCTCTCGCGCCTGCTCTCCTGCGAGCACCGTGATGTGGTGGAGCGCCATGGCCGTATAGAGGATGGCAGCCGCCATCGGCTCAACGGTTGGACTCAGCACCGCCTCTGACGCTCGAATGAGCAGCTCAATCGCCTTCTGACGCCGCCACTCTCGTTCCTTGTACAGCATCACGCGCGCTCCTTCCCGCGCCGTCGCTCGGCACTGCGAGCGCGCTTGGCGGCCCACTCGATCCAATGCCAGGGCTCGTCACCGGGCCGGAAGAGTCGCTCGGCACTGCGCGCGCAGACCATGCACAGGCCAAGGTAGTCAGCGCAGGGATTGGTGCGGTCGAGACAGCTGCGGTCCTGGCAGACGATGCACTTCATGGCCGCTCTCCCGGCTCGAGCTCGTCGGCGTGATCGGCGTCGCAGACAGGGCAGAGCACGCCGCCAGCGCCCGCTCCTGAGTAATAGGCAAGCGTGGCGCCGCACTCGCAGCGGCCTTCCTTCGCCGCAACTGGCAACCGTGCCTCCACCGCAGACCGCGGCTCGCAGTTGTCAGCTATCCACTTCAGGGTGCCCGGCTTGAGCGGCCCGCCGCGGTACCAGGCGCCCACCGCGCACGCGCCTCCTTTGGGCAGATGCTGGAACGAGATGGTGCTGACACCAGCTGCCATCAGCTCGCGCTCGACAAGCTCGTAGGCACGGCGGCGAAACTCTGCATGCGCCTTGTGGGCGAAGTCGTCGCATGCCTTCGCCGAAGCCGCGACCTTGGGGTCCTCGCGCGCGAGCTGGTCGAGGTCGGCCTGAAGCGAGGTCCGCTTCCCTTTGCTCACTGTGCACCGCCTTTCGCAGCTTCGAGCAGCTGCAACGCAAGCGACCTGTAGCAGCGCTCGCCAGTGAGAACGGCTGCGCGCACATAGGGGATGCTTTGATCGTACTTCTCGTACTTGGGGATGCGCTTGGCCTCGGCCAGCCACTCTTCCGCGAGCTCGGTGGCCCAACTCGGCGGCTCACCCGCGAGCACACGGAGAGCGGCTTCGATCGCGTCGAGGGCGCGCGGCCCTTCGAACATCATCATGTTGTGCTGCCCATCTGTCAGGACAGCTGCCCCTCGCCCGAGGGTATAGACGCCGGGCAAATGGTGTTCGTCGGTGAGGTAGACGCGCTGTGCCAACTCGGTCAGCCGCGCGGTGCGCTCGTCTGCCGACTCAGCCACGCGACACCTCCTTCGGCAACGCGCGCTCTCCCACCGGGAACCAGCCGCGACATGTCTTGCACGTGACTTCCGCGTTGATGCTGGTGAGGCGGGCGATCTTCTTGCTGCGCGAACTCGAACCAGCGCCACACATTGCGCGCCCATCGCCGGGATGACGCTTGTGAACCTTCGGCTCACTCATGGCCGTCTCCTGCCAAGCGCACCAGCTCGTCGAGGGCGGCCCTGCGGTCTTCTGCACGCGGAGCCGTATTGATCAGCTTCCGCAGCTCCCTAGCCCGCTCGCCATCCTTCGCGCGAATCTGTTCGCTAACGTCAGCCGTGAGCTGAATCCAAGCTTCGTCAGTCGAGGCGTCGAGCGCGATCCGCAGCTCGGCGGCACACCTGGAGAGATCCGGCTTCTGTTGTTTGCGGCGGCGCTCATCCCAGTAATCGGGAAGCTGAGAGATGTCCGTAGGCGCGTCTGGCTGGGGCTCGGCGGGCGCCAGGACGAGCGGCAGGTCGCCTATCGCTGCTGCGGCGAGCAAGTCGCTCGCATACGTCTCCGCGTCTCGAACAGCGTGGTAGTTGCCAGCCTGTTCGCCCTCCCAACGAGAGGCGAGGTCGACGGCCCAGCGTGGTGGTTTCGGCGTGGAGATGTCAGGCTGGGGCTCGGCGGGGGCCAGGACGAGCGGGGCGAAGGTTGCGCAGTGCAGTAGTTCGGCCGCGCACTGGTTGTAGAAGCCACGGGGGTTGCCCTCAAAGTAGCGAGTGTCGAGAGGACGCGTGGCCCAGTCCTCTGCAAGCGCGATGAGCGCGCGGCGCATCGCTGAGTCGTGCATGGGCACGCTGGCCGCCTCGATTTCGGCGCGATAGGCAGCGATGGTATCGACCGGTGAGCCGACGCGCATCATGGCGTCGCTGCGGAGCTTGTTAGCGACCTCCTTGTCCCGTGCCGTGGGCTTGCTCGATGGCTCGTGCTGCTGCTGCGCGGGCACGCTGGCGGCGGCGAGCATCAGCCGCACTATGCGATTGTCCTCGCGAAGGGTCGCACGCGCCTGGTGAAGGACTGCAAGCGCCGCCTCGACCTGCGCGTCGCTGTATTGATCACTGGTCATGGTGTACCGAGGCCTTGATCTTGAGTTCCAGAATGCGCTCGTCGAGCTTGCTGGCACGGGCAGCGAAGAAGAAGATCCCCGGCAGAAGCACGAATACCAGTACGCCAGAGAGCGCGAAGAGGACGCGGTTACAGATCGCGCGGTCTGCGCCCGTGAGCCCCGTAATGCAGTTGCCGGACAGCAGGATGGCTACGACATGCGAGGCGACGCCCAGCCGGATGAGCCATCCTGAGCATTCGCGAAGCTTGACGCGCAGCCTTGCCAGTTCGTCGGGGGCGGTCATGGGATCTCCTTGCGCAGCTTTGCCACCAAGTCAGCAAGGTCGAGCCCCTGGTGATCGGTGCCATTCAGCCAGTGGTCGATCTCGTCCAGCAACAGCCCGCGCTCGGCCGCGATCACGCTCTGCACCTGAGCGTTCAGGGCCTCCACTTCAGTGCCGGTGAAGTCGTGATCAACCAGGCTCATCAGCTCCGCGACAGCCTCGTCGCAGTGGTCGCACTCGCGCGCGGTCACGGCCCACCGCCTGCCAAGCAGACCAACTCATGCAGCGCCTCCCAGGCCGGGCCAGCTAGACGCTCCCCCCGCAGGATGGTGTCTCGCAGCTGGTGGACCCGCGTGCGCTGCTCGGTCCGCGTCACACTCGCTGCCGCTGCGAGGGCGGCGCGCATCCTTTCGGAGTTACTGTCGCGCATTGCGACGCCCTCAAAAGCGGCGGGCCAGTTTTTGAACCATACCTCGAGCGCCGCATCGACCTGCTCGTCGCTAATCATGGTGTCCCCTTCGAGTTGGACATCAAGACCGAAGTGGCGATCTCGTCGAGCGGTGTGAAACGTGGACGCATCACGCCGTCAGCCCACTGCACGCGCTCGTGGAACATGACCCACGGCCGCACCCAGACAGAGCCGAGCTGATGCGAGATGTAGACGGCGACCTCCTGGTGGTGCTCTTCGCTCAGGCGCGCGCAGCACAGCAGCGTGTACGTCCCGCCCTTGTAGTGGCGAAAGTCGCGCGTCCCTGTGATCTGCGCGGCGACGACTGCGCGTAGGAGCGTCACAAGCGGCTGAGCGTCGGATGTCATCACGCCGTCTCCTTCCCGCACGCCGCCGCCACCTCGCGCAGCGCGCGCTGAACGTCGGGCATCGCGACCAGGCGCTCGATGATGCGGGCGCAGACTGCGCACAGGCCGAGGTAGTCGGCGTGGCGGGTGGTGGGGTCGTGGGCGTGGCAGGCGACGCATCTCATGGGCGTTGCTCCTGGCCCTGGAGGTTCGCGGCGAGCGCGATCCGCAACTCGGCGGCGCATCTGCTGGTGTCGACCTTTCCCTGCCGACGCCGGCGCTCGTCCCAGTAGTCAGGGAGCAGCGCGATATCGGTAGGCGCATCGGCCTGCGGCTCCCCAGGGGCAAGACGAAGGGCCAACGTGCGCCGTGCTCGATGCAGCGCAGCGCGCAGCAGCTCGTCGTCGCCCTCGCGAGCATAGCCGCAGTCGCCACGCTCGAGCGCTGCCTGTTCCTCGGCCGTGAGCGCAAAGGGCGGCAGTTCGTACTTGCGGAACTCCAGAGCGTGCGTCGTGTCGTCGATCACCATGGCAGCTCGTCCTCCCCCGTCTTGTCGAACGTCGTCACGTCGTTGTCGGGCGCCGCGCTCGGCACCCCAGCGCCCACGTCATCCAGCACCAGCGCGCGCATGCGCTCGACCAGCGACGTGTTCCGCTTCGGCGGCTCCTTCGCGCTGGTGGCGGCCGCGAGGCCCTTGCGATTGCCCACGAGGACGACGCGCTTTTTCGCGCGCGTGATCGCGGTGTAAAAAAGCTGGCGGCTCAGCATGTACGTGTGCGCGCTGTGGACGACGAACACCACCGTCTCGACCTCGGAGCCCTGAAATCGATGGACGGTCAGCGCGTAGGCAAGCTGAAGGTCGAACGCGTCCTGCTTTGCGTACGCGATCCGCCTGTCGCCGAAGTCAACCGTCAGGTTCGCGCCCGCTCCAACGACTTCACCGACCTCCCCGTTGAAGACACCGAGCGCACCGTTTGACCCGAGCAGGTTGTAGGCGTTCCGGGTCTGGATCACCCGGTCGCCCTTGCGCAGTACCTTGTCGCCCAGCGTCCACTTGTCGTGAGATCCGCGGCGCGGGTTGAGCTTTGCCTGCAGCATCGTGTTGAGCTGCTCGACGCCGCACGCGGTCGTGCGCTGCGGCGTGAGGACCTGCGCGCCCTGGTACTCGGCCATGGTGACGATGCTCGCCACGGTGCTGGCCGCTTCCTCTGCTCCTTCGACTTCGAAGAACCGGAAATCGGGGTAGCTGCCGAGCTCGAGCGGTTCGCCGGTGAGCACCTTCGGCGCGTTGCGGCAGATCCAGGACTCCGCGGCCGCGCGATGCACGTGCGTCAGGCGCGCGACCGGGACGATGTCCGCTTCCACCAGGTCGGCGAGGATGCGACCCGGGCCGACGCTCGGCAGCTGGTTGGCGTCGCCGACGAGGATGATGCGTGAGTCCTCTGCGATGGCATCGGCCAGCGCATCGGCGAGTTCGAGATCCAACATCGAGACTTCATCGACGATCATCACGTCGAACGGGAGTGGATTGCCCTGGTGGTACTCCCAGCCGAACCGACTCCAGCCGAGCAGCCGATGGATCGTGCTGGCCGGGCGGCCGGTGGCCTCGGTCATGCGCTTGGCAGCCTTGCCGGTGGGGGATGCCAGTGCGTAGGTCACACCCGCGGCATCCATGCGGTCGAGTGCGACGCGCAGGCAGGTGGACTTGCCCGTGCCGGGACCGCCGGTGAGGATCGCGAAGGGCGCGGTGCAGACGAGCTCGACGGCGCGCTGCTGGCTTGGATCAAGTTCCAAGGCAGCCTCCTACAAGCATCTGCACGTGAATGCGACTCTCGACGAAGGTCCACAGGCGCCAGGCGCGGTCGGCGATATCTCGGTCCAAGAGGGCTTCTACATGCCCTCGCGCCTCCCCGATCGCGACGCCCGCGTAGAAGATGTTGAGGCGGCTCGGTTCGGACTCGGCATGCATGCGCGCATAAAACAGGCAGCGCGCAATCGAGCCGACGTGGAAGGCGTCGGACGGATCGGCAATAGAGCGATCGAGATCGAACCCTGTACTGGTCAGATGGTACGTCACGCCGCCCTCCCGGCGCGCTGCGCACGCATCGCGAATACCTTGGCGAGCCGGCCTTCCGCCTCCGCGAGCTCGGGCAGGTAGATTCTGGCCTCAAGCCGGACCAGCTTTTCGCGCTCGAGCAGCGTTTCCAGCGCGCGGCGCACCGCGGCCTCGTCCGTGATGCGACAAATCTTCGTGGTGACGACGGCGACCAGCTTGCCCTGGGACCAGTAACAGTGGCCTTGCGCGCGTGCCTCGCCCATGGCGTGAAGCAGCGCCGCCTGCAATCTCGGCGGCGAGTCCATCTTCATGCCCATCTTTCGCGCGACCTGGTCCGCACGGACCCAGCCGAAGCCGTCGACGCACTCCATCAGCTCGTACGGATTGGCACTCATGCGCTCTTCGGCGTCGTTGCCCCATTCCGTCGTGACGCGCGCGATCTGACCATCTGTCAGGCCCCAAGTCCGCAAGCGCACCAGCCGGTCGCGGTCACCCTTGTGCTCGTGGTAGGCGGCGAGGATCTCCTGGGCGCGCGGCTCGGTGATGCCATCGACCACGCACAGCGCGGCAGTGTCACCGGCGTCGAGCAGCTTCCAGAGCGGGTCCACGCCGAAGCGCTCGACCAGCTGCTCCGCACGGCGGCGCGAGATCTGCGGGAGCTTGCCCGCCAGCCAGCCGACGACTCCGCTCACGTCGCTCGGGAGCAGCACCGTGCACGCGCTGAACTTGTACTGTCGGCCGTGCTTGGGATGGTCCATGAAGACGCCGACCAGCTCGACCGTGTCGCCTTCGGCGGCGCCGACAAGCTTGCCGACGATCGTGACGTCGCCTGCGTCGTGCTGGGTGCGAACGAGACCGACGCCCCAGAAGTCCGTTCCTCGGACCGTGAAGCTACGGAGCTCGCCTTTGATTGTCTCGCCCATGGGCATCCTCAACGGTGGGTCCTACCTGCTCAGTTGCCGGTCTTTCCCGGCTGTCAGCATCGAGGCGCGACCCTGCTGCAACAGCGTCGTTCCCTTTGGAGTCTCAGTTCGCTGAGTTGGGGCATGACTCCCGTCAGCGCTGAGTCTCCCCGGCATCGATGCGATGCCGTTCGGCCGGGGAAGCCGAAACCCTCTACCCCGCGAAGTCGTCTGCGCGGAGCGCTTCGCCCTGGGTCTCGACGGCGCCGCCCTCACCGACCTGCGTCTCCTTCTTCTCGGCCGCGCGCGTGACGTCGTCGGCCATCTCGCGGAAGCCCTTGGCCTGCTCGGAGAGCTGCAGCAGGAGATCCCGTGAGAGCACGTCGCCGCGCTCCAGGATCGGCACCGCGAACTGCCCGCCCTTGTCCGCTTCGAGCCGGATGCGGACCGAGAACGCGAACAGCGGGACGTCCACCATCTTGCGGGTCTTGGGGTCCTGGCGACGCTTGATGTGGTGCTTCTGCAGGTGGGCCTTGAAAGGCTGCAGCGACGTCTTCTTGAAGCGGATCATGAACGGGCTGGTCGGGTTGCCGTCGCCGTCGAGCTCGACGCCGATCACCCCGTAGACCGGCGCGCAGTTGCGGACGTTCTTACCCTTGTCGTCCTTGTGCCACAGCGCATCGGGGCAGGTCGCGCACGGGCGCACCGTGCCAGCGGGCTGGCCAGTATCTGGATGCTGCGCGCGCAGGGTGCCCGTCTCGCGGTCGTAGCTGGTGCAGACGCGAACGGTCTCCTGCTTGTCGTTGTCGAAGAATGCGTAGTCGTTCGTCTTGTGCAGCGTGACGAAGACACAGTGCAGCTCGCGCGTGGTCTGCTCGGTCAGCGTGTCGAAGAATTCATCCACCTGGAACAGCCCCTTCCCGTCGGGCCGCTTGCTGCGCATGTTCCAGACTTTGGTACTGAATCGGAGATCGTCTGCATCGATCTCTTCCATGCCAGTGACTTCGAACTCGAGCTCATCGAGCACGGCCAACCCACCGGCCTCGTCTTGCGGCGATGCGAGCGCCAGTGCGCTCTGATCCTTACTCTTTGCCATGTGTCTATTCCCCCCTGTTCAGTCGTTGACGCTGAGCTCTTCGGACCCCAGGTCGATGTCTCGCAGTGCCGAGTTCAGCTCTTTCGCCGCATCCCCCGCGAGCGAATATCCGTCGGTCAAGCACGGCCCCTTGTAGGGGCAGCGGTTGCACTTCTCGCTGATGGCAGGCACGAACTTGCCGAAGCGCACCCAGCCGACGACGGTGCGCAGCATCTTGTCGAGCCGCGTGATGTCGTCGGCGGTTCGCTGCACGCGCATCCATGCGCCGCCGCGCGCCATGCCCTTGTCGTAGTTGATCTTGGCGCCGGCCTGGAGCTGCGCGTTCATCACGCGCGACCAGTGCTCGACATCCTCGGGGCGCTCGATGGTCTTCGTGCCCTTGCGCTCGTAGGGAACGTAGTCCGCGAGGTGCGTCTGGTAGATCGCCTCGGGGAACTGCCCGAAGACGCGCACGCCCTCGGGCAGCGGCTCGTCGCGCACGTACCGGCGCGCGATGCCGCGTAGCGCGATGTGCATCGCCTCGCGGTCGTTGTAGGCGAGGCCAAGCCGGATCGCATCCTCGTAGTCGAGCGGCACGCCCACTGGACCGACGAGCGCGGCAGCCTCGCGCCACGCGGCGAGGACGTCGGTGGGCAGGAACAGACCACGCTCGAGCGCGAGTGAGTAGAAGCCGCCCTCGTAGCCGTGGTCGAGCTCGATCTGATGCGGCTTCGAGGCGCCCGTCTTCCAGTCGGTGAGCGCGAGCGCCTCGGGGTTCGCGGAGGGCCGGTACACCAGGTCGACGTGCCCCTCGATGAACAGGTCCCCGAGCTGCGCGATGAGCCCCGCCTCGACCAGTTCGACCTTGGCGACGTGCCGGTGCAGGTCGCGAAACAGCCCCTCGCACATCCACGACACGTCCTCGTGCACGCCCTCGTAGTCCGCCTTGCCGTACCAGGCGACCTGCTGGTCGCCACACGCGCGGCGGAACTCCTCGGTGACCACACGGCGCACGGTGTCGATGGAGGGAACGCGCGCGCCCGAGAGCAGTCCCGCGAGGACCTCCTCGTTGCGCAGCGCGCGCGCAATCGTCTCGTGGCCAGCAGTGCCGAACTCGGTCTTGCCGGAGAGGACCTCGCGCTGCTCGCCGGAGCGCTCGCGCAGGCGGTCGCGACGGAACTGTTCTGTGCAAGAGAACTCGCCGAGCAACGTCGAGACGTGGCTCTTGTGGACCGGGTCTTCGAGGGTGCCGTACTTGCGGTAGTCCCAGCGCGGCGTGAGCACCTTCGCCCGGTCATCCGGCGCGAGCGGAAGCTTGCGGACGGTACTCATCGGGACGCCTCAAGTTGCTCGGCGTTTATGCTCTCGAGCTCGGCGATGGCGCGGTCACAGCTGGCACGTGCGGCCTCCGCGGTCGGGCACGTGCCGAGCTGCTCCACTTGACTTGGTCCGCCGAGCGTGGGCGTCCAGACCCGGATAGCGTGCCAGCTTCCTCCCATTTCGAAGACGCTGAACAGACCGTGCACATCGTGCTCCCGCTGATAGGTCTCCGTGTGCCAGGGGTCCTGACTTTTCTTGACGTCCACGGACTCCAGCACCGTGCGCATGACGCGCATGCTGGAGGCGGTGGGGCTCAGCGAGCGAGCGTAGTCTTTCTGGCCAAACCAGAGGGCGAGCGCATCGCGGACCTGGTCGTCGCTGACGATCACGACATCCTCCGCTCTCGCATACTCAGATCGAGCAGACTCGCGATGTGCGGCGGAGCCTTGCCTCCGTGAGCAAGTCCGATCGCGACCTGGCAGGCCGCCCACTTCGAGACGTACCAGTCGGCGCGCCCGTCGAAGAAGACGCGCCACAGGCCGTTCCGGTGCATGACATCGGCGCGGCCATGCTTGCCCGCGAAATGAATCCCCTGGCTCATGACAAGGCCTCAGGAGTCGCAAGGCGCTCTCGCGACGCGAGCAGATCGAGCGCGTTGCATGCGACGTTCGCGGCTTCGCAGTACCCGCAAATGACGCCCAGCGCGGTGCGCATCCGCTGGTGCGTGAGCTCGCCGCCTTCCTTCAGGCCGGCGATCTCGGCCGCGATGGCGTCGAGCTGGTCCGTGAGCTCGACCTCCAAGATGGTCCTCGTCATGTTCACAGTTCCCCCTTGTCCAGGCCGAGCAGCGCCAGCGCTTCCGGTCGGAGTTCGCCGCGCGTGGCGGCATCGGCTTCGTGGTCAGGGGGGGACGTGTCGTTGTCGCGCAGCTCGGCCACCAGGTCGCGCTCGCAGTGCGCGCAGATGGGGCCGCTCAGGGGCGCGAGATCGGTGACGTCGACGAGCTTGTCGACGGCGAGGCGCACGCTGCAGTGGGCGCACGGGCGCTGCTCAAGCTCCGAGAGAATCAGGTCGGCGCGGCGCAGCTCGCTGAGAGCGGACAAGCGTTGTGCTGGAACGACGTGGGTCACACCGCAAGGATAGACACTCAGTGTCCAGGCGACGAAGCACAATCGTCAGACTTCGTTCGCACGAAGACGTTTTTCGTCTAGGCGTTTTTGGTGACTCTGCCGCCCGCCAAGCGATCCGTCTTTTGGAGAACATATCTGCCGGTCATCAACCTGCAGCTCCGCTTGCGCGCTCAGACACGGTTCGCCTTGGCTCGGCGCCGCCATGCTCGTTCGATGAGCAGTCGGATCTGGTGCACGCGGTCTTCACCCGTGACGAGCTCCGCCAGCGGTTCGCATCCGAGCGCGGCAATGAGCGCCTTGCGTGTCCGCGCTCGCGCACTGCGCCCACGTGGAGACTGCAAGTAACGGTACAAAAGAGTCAACCGAACGGAGTTATGCGCCGCTGTCCCCATCAGTCGGTTGTTGCCTGGCTCGCAACCAGACCTCAAGCATAACTCTCCACTCGTCGAGGTCTTTCACCGTAGGGTGCGAGACAATATCCGGCCACGGCATCTTCCGAAGGACGATCGCTGCAGCCGCCTCGACTGGACGCGACCGCAGATACTCGTCCACCTCGGGCAAGTTCGGCAGCGTGGTTTCCTCTCCGCTTTCAAGCCAGACCACGGTGCGGCCGACCAGCGCGGCGATCCTTTCGATGATTTGCCGGTCATTGTCACGAGGAAGATTGTCGCCGTCCTCCCACCGCTGCAGACGTCGCACTTGCACACCGACTGCTGCCGCGAAGTCTGGACGCTTCTTGAAGCCGGCTTCCTCGCGAGATCCGCGCACACGTGCGCCAAATCCCTGCTTATAGGGTGTCCGCTTCTTCTTCGACGCACCGCTCGCAGGGCGCTTCTTGGGCGGCTTAGACATGAACTGTCTGCTGTCTAACACGCGCCTCTAAGCGCCGAAAATGGTCAGCTTTCACGCTGATTTGGCGGTCCTCGCAGGCTAGGCACTAAATGTCTTTGCTGGCAGGACAAGATGTGTCTTACCCTCGAAGAGATGGCGTTCTCTGAACTAGGAGCCCGACTGCGGCAAGCGCGCGAGCAGAAGGGGCTCACGCGGCAGTACGTCGCGAAGAATGTCGGCATCAGCGTGCGCACGTTCGACCGGTGGGAGCGCGGCGACTTCGAGCCGTCGCTCAAGAAGCTCGCGCGGTTGGCGGAGCTCTACGGCACCTCGATCGGGTGGCTCATCGTCGGCGAGACCAACGCCGCCTGACGTTTCTCAACATGCGCAACGGGGCAACACGGAAGCCGGGGGGCAACACCGTGACTCAGCGACTCGTCCAAACCTCAACTCCGTGCGCTCACGCAGCAAGCTTGCCCGCTTGCTGTGAGCGCGCTTTTGTCAGCGGCCTGCAGGCGCGTGGCGACTCACCTCCCGGGAGCGCGCCGCCTGCGGGTCGTTGCTTTTCCATCGCGAGCTCGCGCCATGGTTGACGTGCGCAGCGGCATCGCGCCCGGCGACACGGTGGTGATCGTCGATCGCGCCGGGCAGCTCGTGCGCTTTCGCGGTCGCGCGCTGCGCGGCATCGTCCTCTCGATCGCGTTCGGGGATCACTTTCGCATCCTCTGCGGCGCCGATGCGATGGCCACCGTCTCGCTCGTGCGCAGTGGACGACAAGCTTCGATCAGGCTCGACTGTCTGCGCCGGTGTCCGCAGCTCGCTTATGTGCGGCCGCAAGAGCTGTCCCGGCGAGGCGCCCAATGACGCAGCGGGACGACACCCTCACAACCGAGGGCACGTTGCAGCTGCCTCGCGCATCCACCGTCCCCAAGGACGCGGCGTTCACGCTGATGGACTGCATCTGGTTCGGGCTCGCGCTCGGCATCGCGCTCAACGGCAGTCTGCTGGTGGTGCTGATGGAGCGCGCGCTCGCGTCCCTCGAGGCGATCGAACGCGCCGAGCTTCGAGAGCAGGAGCGTTCGACAGTCCGGACGCCGGAGACGCGCCCATGATGCTACCCGTCCCCGGCATCGCGACGAAGGTGGCCGCGCGCATCCGCGAGTTGCGGCTCGATGCCGAGATGACCCAGACCGAGCTCGCGCGCCGAGTCGGAATCCATCGGCCGGTTCTGAGCCGCATCGAGAGCGGCAAGCACCTGGTCGACTTTGGAACGGTGGCGCGCATCGCCGCCGCGCTCGAGCTCGACCTGGGGACGGTGCTGGTCTGTCTCGATGACGAGTGGTGTACCGCCGCCAAGGAGGCCCGTATGAAGGCACGAAATGTCGTCCTGAGTGTGGTCGTAACCGTCGACGAAACGGGCGACTACCACGGCAGCGCCATGATCGGCGAGGTCGCGCTCGTCACCGGGCCGTGGACCACCGTGGACGCGCTTTTGCACCACGTCGGGCGCGCGTTCGCCGAGCGCAAGCATCAGTCCGACACCGAACACCACGACGCCGATGCGCGCACGTGGGTCGTTTGAAAGAGAGAGAGCCCACGAGTGGTTGGTGCGTTGTCAGAGAATGAGCTGGGCTTGACCGGCGAGCAGTTCGAGGAGCTCATCAAAGGCTCTGCGATCTCGCTGGATGTGATCAAGCGGGCACGTCTGTACTCGGAGGCGGATGCGCGCGCAGCGACCAAGCTCCTCGGTCGCGCGCCGAAGTACTGGGAAGGCCATCTTCCCTGCCTCGTCTACCCGTACTACCTACCCTTTCATCGCGATCCCGTGCGCTACCGCGGCAAGCCCTCTAAGCCGTTCGAGACGCAGCGCGATGACGGATCGATCAGCCTGCAGAAATACGTCGAGCCAAAGAGCTCACCAGTGCATCTGTACTTCGGCGCGTCCCTCCTCGAGGGTCGCGCGCTGAAGGACGCCGCGGTCCCGCTCTGGCTCACGGAAGGCGAGAAGAAGTGCCTGTCGGCCGAGAGCCACGGGCTCGCTTGCCTCGCTGTCTCGGGGGTCCACCAGTGGCATGAGAAGGGCGTCAAGACGCTCCATCCCGACTTCGCGCATATCGCGCTCGAAGGTCGGGAGATCATGCTCGCGTTCGACCGCGACGCGCTCTCGAACCGCCAGGTGCGCGACCAAGAGATCGCGCTCGGCCGCGCACTGATGGGAGCCGGCGCTCGGGTGTTCGTCGTGCGCTTCCCCGAGGACGCGCCCAAGCTCGATGACTTCCTCGCACGACACGAGCGAACCGAGCTCGGCGCGCTGGTGGAGGATGCAAAGAAGCGTGGCGAGGTCGCCAAGGAGACGCACGTCTCCGGCGCACCGGCGCCCGCCACCGAGCTGACCGATCTCGCGAATGCGGAGCGCTTCGCGCGCTTACACAGCGAGGAGCTCCGATACTGTGAGCAGACCGCGACCTGGTACGCCTGGACCGGCAAGCGCTGGGAGCGCGACCAGACGCAGATCGTCGTGCGGCGCGCGATGGCGACCGTGCGCAGCATCTACCCCGAAGCGGACGCGGTCGGCGACGAGGACCTGCGTAATGCCATGCGTGCGCACGCGCGCCGCTCGGAAAGCTCGGGACGCATCGCCGCGATCACCAAGCTTGCGGGGGCGCTGCGCTCACTCGCGATCAGTCATGAGCAGTTCGACGCCGACCCGTGGCTGCTCAACTGCGAGAACGGGACGATCGATTTGCGGACCGGCGAGCTGCTTGAGCACAGGCGCGATCGCTTCTGCACCAAGCTCGCGCCGGTGCACTTCGACCCGGCCGCGCGACACGAACGTTGGGATAAGTTCCTCGAACACGTGACCGACGGAAGTGCGGAAGTCCGGGATTTCCTCGCACGCGCGGTCGGCTACTCGCTGACCGGCGACACGCGCGAGGACCGCTTCTTCTTCATCTACGGGCCGCCTGGCCGGGGCAAGAGCACGTTCGTCGGCGCCGTCGAGGCAGCGCTTGGAGAATACGCACGCGTCGCCGATATCGCGACGTTCCTTGCCTCTCCGCACGGCAGTGGTGGTGACCGCCCGCGGCCCGACCTGGTACGACTCGCGGGTTCACGCATCTGCGTGTGCAAGGAGATCGATGCCGGCGCTCGGCTTGCGGAGGGCCTCGTTAAGACGATCTCCGGGGGCGATGTCATCACGGTCCGCGACCTGCACAGCAAGCCGCTCGAGATCCGCCCGTCCTTCAAGCTCTGGCTGGTCGCCAACGACCCGCCCACGATCCGCAGCGACGATGCGGGCATGTGGCGTCGCGTGGTACGCGTCCCCTTCACGCGGCCCGTCGACAAGCCCGAGCAGGGCTTCCGCGAAGCGCTCATCGGGGAGCCCGAGCTGCGCACCGCGGTGCTGGCCTGGGCGGTGCACGGGGTGCGTGCGTGGCTCGACGGCGGCCTCCAGATTCCGCCGGAGGTCCTCGACTCCACCGCCGAGTACCGCGCCGAGATGGATCCCGCCGGCGAGTTCTTCGAGCGTCACTGCGTCTTCGAGGAAGAGGCGCGCTGCGCGCGAAAGGAACTGCGCAAGACCTACGAGGATTGGTGCAAGGAAGATGGGCACGCCCCGCTCGGCGCTCGGCGCTTTTCGGCGGCGCTGCGCGAGCGGGTTCGCGAGCTCGGGTTCGATGAAGGGCGGCTTGATGTGTGCGTCCGGCTCGACAACCGTGTGGTGGATGGCTGGCGCTATGTTCGCTTGTTGAATGATTACGAGCGCTCCGTCGAGCGCGCAGGCCGAGCGTGGGGCAGCCGACCCAAGGTCCACGAAAACTCGGCCGTAGGGGACATAGGGAGCGCAGGGAGTTCAAAAGTATTTCCCCCACATTCGCGCGCGCCATTAGAGGGGACTTCTACTGCTAGCCAATACCCTAGTCACTACAGTCCCTACGGTCCCTACAAAGTAGAAAATGAACAGTTAGATCAAGGATCTAACTGTAGTGATTTTTGTAGTGACTGTAGGGAGGAAGAGAAAAAGGGAGAGGAAGAAGGCTCCAACTCCTGTGAGGGAGGCCAGAAATGGCTTCTCTGAGCGACTACGCGCAGGCCCTCGCGCTGTTCGATGCGTGTGTCGCCGCAGGTGTTGGCCTCGAGGTTGGCGAGGGCCGCCGCATCGCGGTGCTGACCCAGGAGCTGCCCGAGGGGTTGCGAGGGTGGCTCAAGAGCTTCTGCGGCGACCAAGAGGGCCGCGAGGGCCTTCCGAGCTACCGAGCGCTGCGCGCCATCGTCCGGGCGCCCTCGAGGGCCGCACGCGAGATCCTGACGTGCTTGGTGGCCTTCGCGGTCGGCCTGCCCGCCCCGTTCGTGATCACCTTTCGGCGTGGCGAGCGGCGCTGTGTCTGCGCGACAGCCAAGGCCGCCTACATGCGTGCCGTGCAAGAGGGCTGCCCGGCGTTCGTGATGGCGGAGCTCGGAGTGGCCGCCCTGGCCGTCGAGCAGGGGCGCGCCGGGCCTGGCGAGCTCGACCGCTGGCTCGCGCGCAAGCTACTCGGCAGTTGGCGCCTCACGCTCGAGCTTGCCGGCGTGGTCGAGCAGAAGGCGCTCGCTGGCTTGCACCCGACGATTTGTTTTGGGGAGCTGTTCGATGCGCTCGGCGCCGAGCTCGTCGACGTCGAACTGCTCGCGACGGAGGCCGCATGAGGCGGCGCGCGAACCCGGCGCAGACGATGTTCGCCTGGGGCTTCGGCGCGAGGCCCCCGCGAGTCGACCCGCGCGCAGCCCTTCGGCCAAAACCGGAGTTCGCCGTCCCTGCGCGCCGGCACAAGACGCGCGAGAAGCTGGCGCCCTCCCCGGTGCCCCTCGACTGCGCGGTCATCGGCATCGACCCTGGCGAGCGCAGTGGGTACTCGATGTGGGAGCGCGGCAAGCTGGTCGAGTACGGCGAGTGCGACGTGTTCGGAACCGAGCCCACCCGAGTGCTCGAGGGGTTCCTCTTGTCGCTTCGTGGCCCGCACGTGATGGTCATCGAGCGCCCCTTCCGCGTGCGGTACCAGAACCAAACGGGCATCGGCACGGCCGACAAGATCTGGCGTGTGCTGGCGGTCAAGCTCGGCTTTGCGCGACGCATCGTGCGCCTCTATCCAGGGACGTGGCGGTCCCGGACGCTCAGCAAGGGCTGGCACAAGGACAACCGCCAGGAGGTCAAGGCGCGCGAGCTACGCGAGGCACAAACGTTCGTGGTGGCGCAGCTCGGGTGGGACGCGCTCGATGTTGGCCCGGAGAGCGCGCCGGCGGTGTTCATCGGGCACGTCGGCTCATACGCCGGCGAGGTCCTCAAGGTCCTGCCCAAGGTGCGTGGGTCGAAAGCGAGGGCGGCGTGAAGGGTGGGCAAGAGCAGCTCGCGATGGACGGCCCCGAGACCATGCCGGCCGAAGTTGCTGGGGGCAGGCCATGATCGTCTGGCTATGGATCGGCGTCGCACTTCTCATCGCGACGCTTGGGTTCTTGGTGGGCGCTCTCGTCGGGGCCACCAACGCTGACGACAACTGGATCGATGCTGCAAGCGACGGTCGTTGCCGATGCGTGCGCGGTCGCCGTTATTACGTCCACGACGACTCTGACGAACGCCTGCGCAGTCAGATTGTCGCGATGCTCGCGAGGGACAGGTCATGAGGATGGGCCGACCCGACTACCTGAACATGCTCCTCGAGTGCGGTGCGCTCGCCAAGCAAATCGCTAACCGCGACTCGCTTGAGCTCGACGAGCGGCCCTTCGTGGAGCCGACGTTCGGACCTTGGTGCGCGGACTACGGGCATAGGGCGGGACGCACGCCCGAGCTCGAGCGGGCCTATCACGCGACGCTCGAGCAGCTCGGGATGCGGTTTGACGGGGAGCGGTGGTTCGTCACCGGGAGGGTCTAGGCAATGGTGATGCTGCGGCTCGACTTGCTCGCACTCGACACGAGACGCCATCGCGGTTCGCGTTCGCTACGCGTTACGGCGTTGGAGATCGGTATTAGCGCCGGAACGCTTTACCGCGTCGAGCACTGCGGCGCGCCCGACCTCGAGAGTTTTGGCAATCTCTGCCGATGGCTCAGCGCCGACCCGAATCGTTACCTCGGGATAACGCGCGCTGTCGGTAGCCGTTCGGAGGCGGGATTCCTCGCCGCCATCGAGCACTACGTCGAAAGCGGGAGAGTCCAGACATGAGCGGAGCGTACGGAACCATCTGCGGAGCGCAGTACGTCGACGCCAAAGGCACGGCCTTGCGGTGCTACGCGCGGGGCCAGAGTCGCTACGGCGGCAGGTGCTGGCATCACGAAGGCGCCGGCGAGGAATGTAGTAAGCCTCGGCAAGGTCCTCGATGCGGCTGGACGCGGACGGAGAATGGGCTGGCGTGCGCCAATCCCGTGTTCCGGTCGGGGCAGCGGTGTTCGCTGCATGCGCCGGAGCGACTTCAGGCCAGCCAAGCGCGCCGGCGCGCCGATCTCCTGGAGAAGCTCCGAGCAGAAGCTCGTGCAGCAACTCATTATCGCGCGCCACATCGCCACCGCTTCGCGTCGAACTCCAGGAGATCGGTGCGGGGACCGATCGAGAGGCGCGGGCATGGTCAAGCGGCTCGTGCATGTCGCGCCGGAGCAACACGGCGAGCCTCTCGCGCCAACTCGACGCGCTCAACGGACTGTCCGATCGCGAGCTTATCGCCGAGCTCGACAAACTCACGCGTAGCTATCGGCGAGGTGTGCTGTGACACCGGTAGCAGGGCGCGTGGCCAAGTACCAATCAAAGCAAACTGTCGTCGAGGCGGTGCAATGGTTCAAGGACTACGACCATCTGCAAGTGGACCGCTACTCTCATCCGGCTCGCTCCGGCGCTGGCGTGTGCGTGGCCTGCGGCAAGCAGCTGAAGGAACACGGCTGGCTTACATACGGTGGCTATGCCCCAGGCGGAGAGATCGTCTGTCCTGGTGATTGGATTGTCACGACTGTGTCGGTGAATGGTCGGCGCGTGGACGAACGACGCTTCGCGATCGCGGCTGACACGTTCTCTTCCGACTACGAAGCGGTCGAGCAGTAAGGAGACACCATGCTGATCGAGGACATGCGGCTCGACTGGGAAGCCAAGCAGCAGCGGATCGACGTTACGCGCGCTCACTGCAAGCGCAAGCGCGAGAAGTTCCGGCGTGATCGTCGCGCTCGGAGGCAGATGCGTTCCGCGGGTCAGAAGCCCGCGCGTTACCAGGGGGACGGACCATGAAGCCAGCCAAGCAAAGCAGTCGTCGCGAGCGCGGTCTCCAGGCGGTCGAGAGCGAGCCGGTCAATAACCACGTGCCGCCCGCCGAGCCCAAGAGGCGGAAACCTCGCCAGGCCCGCACCATCGAGGGCGACCTGCACGAGCTGCGCGTGACCTATGCCAAGCGCGTCAAGACGCTGGAGGACGAGCTCGGCAAGCTGGACTCGCGGCAGCGGGTGATCCTGGACGAGCTCGCCCCGGCACGTAGCGCGCTCGAGCGGGTGCTGTTCGTGATGGGCGGAGGGGACGGCCAGCCGACTCCAGAGGTACCACCTGAGCCTTCGCCGGTGCCCGCCGAAGAGCCTCCAGAGGTTGAGCCGGCCCAGACGCCGGCCGAGGAACCTCCGGCGCCTCCTGAACCGGTCGAGGAGCCCGCGCCGGCGGGATGAGGGATGCCGACCAATCTGCCGAAGCCGCCGCGCATACCGTGGGGCGATATCGCCCTCGTGGTGCTCGGGATGATCGGCGCGGCGACGCTCATGGTGGCGATGAGCCGATGCTGAGAAGAGGCTGACCATGAGCGAGCCAGACGAGCCCAGCAAGCTCACGAACCGAGCGAAGTGGCGATTCGCGGGCTGTGCTTTTGGCGCGTTGGCTTACTTGCACGGATTCCTGTCCGCCCTGCTCTCTCGAGCGGGGGAAAAGGAGCTCTCAGGATGGGCGGCGCTCGTCGCGTTTATCTGCGTGATTGGGGGCGGAGTCTGCTTGTCCTGTGCAAGCGAGAGCTACGACTAGAGCGAGTGGACGAACTGATCGGGAGAGGGGAACTTCGATGACCAAGACCGCGGCAGACACTCTCGTTATCTATCACTCGGACTGTCCTGACGGCTTCTGCGCCGCTTGGCAGGCATGGCGAGCGCTCGGCGCGTCTGCGGATTACCAGCCCGCGCACTACGACGAAGCGCCGCCTGATGTCCGTGGCAAGCGCGTCTATGTCGTCGACTTCTGCTACCCGTACGAGGTCACGGTGCAGATGATCGCCGAGTGTGCGCAGCTCGTGATCCTCGACCACCATAAGACGGCGCAGGAGGATCTGCGACGGTTGACGGACACTGAGACCACGACGGGCAAGGTGCGGATCACGTTCGACCTGAACCGCTCGGGGGCAGGACTCGCGCGCGACTACTGGTATCCCCAAGACCGCGAGAACTGGATCGTCAACTACACCCAGGACCGCGACCTCTGGCGGTTTGCGCTGCCAGATTCGCAGACGATCAACGCGTACCTGCATACGTTGCCGCGCGACTTCGAGGTCTACGAGCGCGTACTGCAGACCGTAAGGCTCGAAGAGGCCTTGCAGCTCGGCCGCGGCGCCCAGGCGTACCGCGACATGTACGTCGCCATGACCAAGCGTCATGCAGTCCGGCAACGCTTCGCGGAGTACGACGACATCCCGGTGGTCAACGCGCCCTACGTGGCGATTTCCGACCTCGTCGGCGAGCTGGCGAAGGACGCTCTCTTCGCCGTCGGGTGGTGTCAGCGCGGCGATGGGCAGATCTCCTACTCGCTGCGCTCGCGCGGTGAGTTCGACGTGTCCAAACTCGCGGAGAGGTTCGGCGGTGGTGGGCACAAGGGCGCTGCGGGGTTTCGACTTGGCTGGAAGGTGCCAACGGTGGCCACGGCGTTCGCGCCGGCCGAAGAACAGAGCCAGGCGGTGCCATGAGCTTGGCGATGGGCAGTCCTACTGCCGAAGGAGAGACCGTCATGACGATGGAGATCGCTCGTACAGGACCCGTCGAACGCGTCCTGCTGGCGCCAAAGGAAGTGGCGGAACTGCTCGGCGTGCATGAGAACACGCTCTACAAGTGGCGCGTAGCGGGCGAGGGGCCGCCGTACCTCAAGGTCGGTCAGCGTGAGCGCGCGTGCGTACGGTACGAACTTCCAGCGCTGCGTGCATGGATTGCAGCAGCGACTACTCGCTGACCTCGACGCCGGCTTCAGCTTCGAGCATGCACCCCGTGCCAACCGCCCTTCTTGGCGTCCTGAGGATCGGCTTTCGCCTTTTCACCGAGCGCTTGCTCGTTCACGTCCTGCTTTGCGCGTAGCCGTTGCCTTGTCTGCTGTGCGTCGAGCTTTTGGAGTCACCGCGCGTGCTGCGCGTCGTACGGCCTGAGCCTCTGCAAACTGCTGGACCCGCTGGTACGACATGCCTAGTAGCTCAGCGGCGTCGCGCCTGCTCAGGCCCGCTTGGGTCAGCAGTTCCGCAGCCGTCGAAGACGCCTTCAGGGAGGCTTCGAGCTGGCGCTGCGCCTCCTCGCGAGCCTGCAGCGCCCGCGATACAGCCGTCTTCGCGCTCCCCGGAAGCTTCACGTCATCCACCAGCACGGCGGCGTCGGCCGCAGCTTCGTCGTCCCAGTGAAAGGCCAGCGCGCCGCGGATGCGCTTGCGCGCTTCTCCGATGGAGCGGCCGCTCGCGATGCACGATTCATGGGCCGCGAGCTTCAGCACCGCCGTCCACATCGCATCTTCGTCCCGCTCGTAAGTCACCGTGTATCGCTTGGCCATCTCGTCGCCCCTTTTCATCGATCCAACCAGCCCTTGCCCAGGCAGGGCATCAGGTCGCGTTCGATTGCGCGCAGCGTGCCCTTCGGAATGTCCTTCGCCGCGTGATAGGCCACTGTCGTCTTGCACTGGCCGCACTGCACCGTGATGTGGCTGCCGGACTGACGAACCTCGATACATCCGTGGCTCTTCAAGACCTTCAGCAGCTCACGCGCCTTCATGTAAACAATGATAGAGGGACGCGCTCTGTCTGTCAACTGCGTTAGACAGACACATGAAACAAGTCCATGGAGACGTGGTCGCAGAACGAACACCCCGGGCATCGCCCGAGGACCATTGCCTATCGGGTCAACCTCCTTGTTGCTCCTTATGCCTCCCCTTGCGTGTCCGGATGGAGCAACTCCATGCCGATGGCGCATGATTTGCTCCATGACGAGGGGACGAGCGCGAATCCATTTGGACGCTAGCCGGGCGGGCGACCCACTACGGCGCGCGCGCTGCGGCTGGCTCGACGTCGATACGGAGACGGATGCGACGAAGGTCACCTGCAAGAGCTGCCTGGCGCGTGTTGCGGCGTCTCGACTCGAGGCTGCACCTCGCGGGCGCGCGGCAACCGCCGACCTGACCAAGGAAATCAAGGCGGCGTTTCAGGCGACGCTCGCGCCGACGGCAAGCATCTCGCCTCGCATTACGCCTGCCCTCTGGGCAAGCTCGTGCAAGACCGCGGTCCGGCGCTGCGGGGAGTGCGAGTTGTGCCAGTGGGAGCGCGAGGCGCAGCTCTGGGCCGCGGTCAGCCCCTGGACGAAGCACCATGCGCTCATCCTCCCGGAAGGAGCGCCGCGCTGGTCGAGCCTGACGGCAGCACTGGCGGCCTTCGTGGAGTTCGAGCGCCACGACCGAAGCTCCCCGAGCGCGCTTGGTGGCATCCTCGACCGTGTCCGACGTGGCGCGACTGGGGAAGCGACCAGCGCCCGCCCGGACGATCCGCTGCTCAGGCGCGCCGGCGAGTTGGTGCGCGTCCGGCAGGCGCTCGAGCTCGCCTACCCCGATGGCGCGCACAGCATCCCCGCCGAGAAGTGTCGGGCGCTCTTGCTGCTCCGGACGCCCGGGATCGTGGCGCAGGTGATGCCGGGCTATGAAGAGCTCGGCCAGCTCTTCGGGGCCGCCACTGGCGAGTTGCAGGCCCTGGTGCGCAATGGCCGCAAAGTGGTCGGCGACGAGCTCGCGCGCCGGGGGCTGATTCCCATCCCACGACCTGCACTGCGTGGCGGACTTCGGACGTCGGCGGCGCACTACGCAGAGGCGATTGGATGAGGATCGCGGACGCGCTGATCAGGATGCTCGTGCGGGGACGTGTGGGGCCTCAGGTCTCGTTTGACGACAGGATGCTCATCCTCGATCGATGTTTGCGCGTGATGCGCCGTGGCGCGCGCCGACACGAGAGCGATGCGGATTGGCGAGCGTTCGAGCAGGCACGGGCCGCGCTGATCGAGGTCTGCACGGTCGAGCGCCTGCTCGCGCTTGTGGTCTACCGTAATGGCGAGTCAGGCAGGGCCATGGTGCAGCTTGGCGAGGCGCGCATCGATCTCGATCAGGTGCGGTACGAGCTCGAGCAGAGCCGCCTGGAAGCGGATCGGTACAGGCAAGAGTTCGCCGAGCTGTTGCGCGCAAAGGCCATCACCCCCTCGAGTCCCTAAGCCATGGCCAACGAGGATCAGACCATGCTGACAACGACAGATGTGGCGGGCCGCCTTGGGGTGTCTGATGACAAGGTCAGGCGCATGTGCGAGGAGGGGGTGTTCGATGGTGAGGGGACGGCTCCGAGCGCATGGCGCGGGGGAGTCGGTCAGCACTGGCGGATCCCTCTGTCTGCAGTCGAGCGTTTCATCGACCGCACCCGGACACGCATCCTGCGGCGACCGGTGAAATGACGCGTCCAGGTGTCTGCAGACTCTACAACTCCGCAAGCCCCGCAAATACCGGGGCGTGCAGTTACGTTTCAACTTGCAGCGAACGATTGAGATCCCTCACAAATGGGCAAGCTGGCGCGAGTGCCCTAGATGACGTCGGGAGATTCCTTGGACGGCCTCGACCCGAACCCATCGCGGGGACTCGCGAGTCGGCTTTCCAGTGTCGAGAGATCGGCGGCGTCGGTCGAGCAACACGCCGATCTCTCGACGCGCTTACCTGAGAGGTCGCGTCGATGACGATCGTATCTGTCGACATGGCGCAGACGGAAGCGCTTGCGCAGAGCTTTGGGAAGCTCTCGAAGCGGGGCGCTGCCTATGCCGTGCGCGACACGCTGAATGACCTGGCGTTCGCCACGAAGGCAGCTTGGCCTCAGCGGATGGCGCGCAAGTTCATCCTGCGTAACAAGTGGACCATCGGCTCGATCAGGCTCGAGAAGGCTACGATCGGGCCGATCGAGAACATGCAGTCTCGTGTGGGATCGGCGCTGCCGTACATGCGGACGCAGGAGCTTGGTGGAACCGAACGCGCGAAGGGCAAGTACGGCGTGACGATTCCCACGACCAGCTCGGCGGGGCAGGCGATGAGGGCGCCCAGCCGTACGAAGCAAGTGCAGAAGAAGAACTGGCAGAGCGCGATCACGCTTGCGCGAACCGTCAGCGGGCGGCGCCAGCGTCAGAACGCGGTCGCTGTACAGCTCGCAGCGAAGTCGGGCGGGGTTGCCTTTCTGCGGCTCGCAGGCGGGCGCAAGGGCATGTTTCGGGTCAGCGGGGGCGAGGGCAAGAAGAAGCGCGTGCGCATGATCTGGGACCTCTCGCGCAAGACGGTCACCGTGAAACCTCATCCGACGCTGGAGCCTGCCGTCCGCGAGGTCGAGGTCAGAGGGCCCGCAATGGCGGAAGCGGCCGTGCGCAAACAGGTCGAGCTGCACGTGCGCAAGAGGTAGGGGGGGAGGCCTCATGCTCTCGCTCGCATGGCTGGCTCTATTTGCATGGGGGGATGTTCCGCCCACGCCGTGCAGGGTGCCCGCTTTCGTGGTCGAGGTTGAGCCGGCCGACGAGCCTAGGCGCACGTCGAAGCCCTGCCAGCGTCAGAGCAGGACGAAGAGCAGCTCGAGAGATCCGAACACGCAGACGTCGCGGCGACCCGAAGTTCGGGGCTCTAGGCGGCGAGGTCAGTAGACGGCCGGTGGTACATACATTGGGACGTGCGGAGGAACACTTTACAGAGAGCTGTCGATGGCACGGCGCGTGCCGACACGGACCATGCCATGCATGTGGGTCCTGTGGACCTACCCCCCACCCCAGGCGCAGTTTAGATTCGCCACCCCGCATTTCTCAATGATTTTGACATCTGTTAGGCAGTTAGGCAGCGACATTAGGCAGAGCGGCGGAGTGTGTTAGCTTGGGTTGGCCATGGCTCGTTTGGTGACAAAGTCACAGCTGGCACTGCTTGCAGGCGTAAAGAAGCCGTCGATCAGCCTCGCCGCTGTAAAGCAGTTCCCTGACGCTCTGATCGGAGGGCGGGTCGACCTCGACCATCCGGACGTGCGCAGATACCTGGCCGGACGCGATATCGACCCGACGCAGGTCGAGGATGCGGCTGCCAAAGCGGCTGCAGAGGCGACGGCGCCCCGACCCTCAAAACCTTCGGCGCTGGTCGATCCCTTCGCTGCACGCAATCCCGAGCGCTCTGGTGCGCTGCGGCGCGCAGTTGCTCGCATCTCCGTCGAGCAAGACGTCGATCGCGGCGATGTTGCGCTCTACCTCGACATGACGCTGCGCAAGATCGTGCTCGAGCACGGCACCGCGCCGGCGTTCGTCGACTTCCTGGACGCCCGCAAGCGTATCTCCGACATCACCGAAAAGGACCTCAAGAACGCCGAGCGCATCGGACGGTTGATCCCGCGCGAGTTCGTTCGGGCGCACGTCTTCGCGCACATCGACGCCGGATACCGGCGACTGCTGACCGATACGGCCGCTACCATCGCGCGCCGCTGTTACGCCGCCGCGCGGGCGGGGCAGACCATCGAAGAAGGCGAAGCCCTGGTGCGCGAGCTCATCGGCTCGCAGCTGCAGCGGACCAAGACTGCAATCGTGCACGCGCTGCGTGATGAGGCTGAAAAGGCGGGGGCGGCGTGAACGGTACGGCGATGCCTGTGTCCGTTACGGCTCGCTTCATGTACTGCGGCTGTGGGGAACCGGGCATCCCGTCGGGCTCATAACCCGGAGAAAGCGCGTTCGACTCGCGCCGCCGCTACCACTTTCCACCGGGGCACCCTGTGCACGACTTCCTCGCGACGTCAGAGCAGCGCGAATGGCTCGCGCAGCAGTTTGACGAGCTGCCGAGCGAGCACATTGTCGTCGCGCCGAGCGCGTGGGCCGAAGAACGCCGGTATTTGCCGGCGAGCGTGACGTCGCTCCCGGGGCCGTACCGCTTCGACGTCGTGCCGTACCTTCGCGAGGTCCTCGACTGCCTCTCCATCGACTCGCCCATCCGCGAGGTCGTGATTCAAAAGGGCGCGCAGATCGGCGCGACGGTTGGCGTGCTCGAGAACGCCATCGGGTACTTCATCGACCACGTCCGGTGTGCGCCCTGCATGCTCGTGACGGCGGATGCCGAACTCGCGAAGCTTCGCATGGACTCCTACGTCATCCCGATGCTGCAGAGCTCGGGGCTCGACCATCTCATCACGTCCCACGACGAGATGAGCCATCGCAAGAGTGGCAAGGCGCTCTGGATTTCGACGCCAATTCCCACCCCTGCTGGATTCAGGCCGATCGGAGATATTCAACCAGGAGACACGGTCTATGGAGCGGATGGGACGCCCGTCCGCGTTGACTGTGTCTCTCTTGTTCATGAACGCGAGTGCTACGAAGTAGCGTTTGCGAACGGCGACGTGATCGTTGCCAGTGACGATCACAAGTGGTTGGTGAGAACGACGCACGGATGCACCGACGAATGCAGAATCTATACGACGGCAGAGATGCATCGATCCGGCTCTCAAAAAGGGATCGAACACTCGTTCCGAGTGGATGTTCCCAGCGCAGTCTCTGGCACGCCGAGTGATTTGCCGATTGCGCCGTACACGCTGGGCGCGTGGCTTGGCGATGGCTCTTCGCGCGGAGCGAACATTGCAATCGGAGATGCTGGATTAGGCGTTTTGCGGCGCATCGAGCAGGACGGCTACGAGACGCGACAGTGGACCACATCGTTGGGAAAGTGCGCGGTGTTCGGGCTCTATGTCCCAGGCTGTGACGGCAAAGGGACGGACAACTTTTACTCGCGCCTTCGTCGACTCTCATTGATTGGCAACAAGCACATTCCGGATTCCTACCTGCATGCATCTTGCGAGCAACGTCTGGATTTGTTGTGTGGACTTATGGACACCGATGGCACGTGCTCCACAAATGGCGCGTGCCAGATTACCCAGAAGAACGAGCGGCTAGCGCGCGAAATCTGGTCGCTGGCAAACTCACTGGGATTCAAGGCGAGCTGGCGAAGCAGGAGCGCCAGGGCACAGACCGGCGCACCCATGACTGTGTTTGTCGTAGCGTTCTATGCGGACGTGAAGCGGCCGGTCTTCACGCTTCCATACAAACTAGAGAGGCTAAAGGCATCGCTGGCTAGCCGATCGTCTGTGAACGCAATCGTTCGCATTGATCCCGTCGGCAAGCGTCTTGTGAAGTGCATTGGCGTTGATCATCCGAAGCACTTGTTCGTCTGCGGTCGTGGATATATCCCCACGCACAATACCGACAAGAAGCTCGAGTGGAAGGGCGGCGGCTTCCTGATCCCGTTCGGCGCACAGTCCGCCAACAAGCTCAGGTCGATCTCCATCCAGATGCTGCTGCGCGACGAGATCGACGGCTGGCCTGACATCGTCGGCAAGGATGGCGACCCGCTCAAGCTGGTCGGGGACCGGACTGCCGCCTACGAGCTGAGCCGGAAGATCCTCGACATCTCCACGCCGACCGTGAAGGGGTCGAGCAAGATCGAAAAGCGCTTCGCCGCCGGCGACCAGCGCTACTACTTCGTCTGCTGCCTCAAGTGCGGCTTCCCGCAGCGCTTGCGGTGGCGAAGCCTTGAAGAGGGCGGGGTCATCACAGGGATCGTATGGGAGACCGAGAGTGGGCGCCTCGTCCAGGAGTCGGTCCGTTGGTGCTGCTCGAACTGCCACGCGGCTCATACCAACGACGACAAGACGCGCCTGCTGTCTCCTGCCCACGGTGCGGAGTGGCGACCGACGGCGATCTCCTCGTCGCCCTTTCTTCGCAGCTACCATCTGAGCGCGCTCTACTCTCCCGTCGGGATGCAGTCGTGGGGTAGCTGCGTCGCGAAGTGGCTCGATGCGTGGGACTCCGAGCGTAACCGACCACGCGACACGCGACAGCTGCAGGTCTTCTACAACAACGTCCTGGGCGATCCCTTCGAGATTCGCGGCGAGCGGGTGCGCTTCGAGGCCGTCAGCGGGCATCGTCGCAGCTGGTACCTCTACTGCACACCAGACGACCCCACGACGCTCCCGAACCTGATCCCCAACACGACGTGCATGCGCTACTGCGGTAGCCCGGTTCTGTTCCTGACCGCGACCGTCGACGTGCACAGCGACAACCTGAAGGTCGCGGTCTGGGGCTGGTGCCGGGATCGGCGTGTGCTGCTGCTCGACTACTTCACCTTCGAAGGCGACACGGAGCAGATGGAGGCGCCGCCGTGGAAGGCCTTGCGCTCGCTGATCGAGGACAAGAGCTACGAGTCTGACGATGGGCATGCGTACGCGCTCGGGATCACGCTGGTCGACTCGGGCTACCGGACCGATCTGGTCTACCGCTTCTGCGCGGAGTACGAGTCTGGCGTCTTCCCCGTCAAGGGTCGCGAGGTCTCGCCACGAAACCAGCGCGACAAGGAGTTCTCGGAGTTCACAACTCCGACCGGGCAGCGTGCGTACGGCATCACGGTCGACTTCTACAAGGACCGCTGGTCTGCCGCGCTGAAGGTCGAGTGGGATCCGAGCCTCGGGATTCAGCCCGTGGGACACTTCAACGCACCGCAGAACGCGACCGACAAGCAGCTGCGCGAGCTGACGGCCGAGACGAAGGTGGCGCGCGTGGATGCCCGTACGGGGGAGCGGATCGGTTGGGAATGGCGCCGACCCAGTGGTGCTGCCAACGAACTCTGGGACCTGCTCGTCTACGGCAATGCCGCGGTGGACTTGGTCGCCTGGCACTACTGCCGGGACCAGCTCGAGCTCGAGCAAACGAACTGGCCCGCCTTTTGGGACGCGATGGTGGCGGACGTAACCGGGAGCGGGTGAGCCATGTACCTGGAGCAGTGGCAGATCGACCACTACAAGCGGCGGCAGCTGGCGATCGAAGCTGAGCTCGCGGCGCTCGACGCCTGCCTGCTCGCCTTCATCGCGAACCCGACGCAGTCCTACTCGCTCAACACTGGGCAGACCTCACAGCAGGTTACGCGTGCCAGCTTGCCTGCGCTGCGGGCCTGGCGTGACGGGCTACATGTCGAGCTTTTCGACCTGCTCGGGGCGCTGAACGCGTCGCCGCGCTCGCTCTACGTCCGTCCTGGCTTCTGAGGAACTATCCATGCTTGATCGACTTCGCGGACGACTCGCCCAAGCGCGCGAGCGGATCGGCAATGCGATCGACGTGGCACTCGGGCAGCCTCCGCGAATTACCCTCGATGCACTCAGCCCCTACTCCGGCTTTGGCTTCGGCGGCTTCTCGAGGTTCGACAACGGGTCGAAGTTCGAGGGCGGGTTCGGTGAGACTGAACTGCTCACCGCGGACTACTGGACGCTGCGCGCACGGTCGGCCCAGCTCTTCGAGACGAACCTCTACGCACGCGGTCTTCTGCGCCGGCTCGTGACGAACGAAATCACGACGGGGCTCCACCTCGAAGCAACCCCGCGAGAGAAGCTGCTTGGCAAGCCTGAAGACTCGCTCGCTGAGTGGGCAGAAGACGTCGAGACGCACTTCGAACTGTGGGGCGATGAGCCTTGGCTCTGCGACCACATGGAGCAGCAGACCTTCGGCGCGCTGCAAGTCCAGGCGCGACTGGAGGCCCTGATCGAGGGGGATGTCCTCGTCGTTCTTCGTCAGTTTCAGCCGACCCAGCTGCCTCGTGTGCAGCTGATTAAGGGCGGCATGGTGCAGACCCCCTACATGAGCGGCGACTTCAAGCTCGCCACTGGACACCGCATCCTGCACGGCGTCGAGCTCGACGCCCTCGACCGGCCGGTCGGTTACTGGGTCACCCAGCGCGACGGCACCTCGAAGCGGCTCCCGGCGTACGGCGAGAAGTCAGGGCGGCGCATCGCGTGGTTGCTCTACGGGACGGAGAAGCGGCTCGACGACGTGCGCGGGAAGCCGGTTCTCTCGCTCGTTCTGCAGTCGCTGCGCGAGATCGACCGCTACCGTGACGCCACGCAACGCAAGGCTGTGATCAACAGCATGCTGGCGATGTTCGTGAAGAAGACTGAGAAGGCAGGGACTGGCAGTCGCCCCATGCTCTCCGGTGCCACCCGCCGCGGGACCGTCGAAACTCCGGACGCGGCCGGCCAGCCGCCCCGGCGTTTCAACGTCGCCGAGATGATTCCCGGCCTGGTCCTCGACGAGCTCGCCTACGGGGAAGAGCCGCAGGGGTTCGCGCCAAACGGTACGGATGCGAAGTTCGGGGAGTTCGAAGAGGCGCTCATCCAGACCATCGCGTGGTCCTTCGAGATCCCCCCCGAGATCCTGCGGCTGGCGTTCAGCTCGAACTACTCCGCTAGCCAGGCGGCGATCAACGAGCTCAAGATCTACCTGAACAAGGTGCGCGTGTTCTTCGGCTGCAGCTTCACGCAGCCGATCTACGTGGAATGGCTGATCGCGATGGCGCTCACCGGCAAGGTGACGGCGCCCGGCCTCTTGGACGCATGGCGAGACGTGCGGCTCTACGACCTCTTCGCGTCGTGGGTCTCAGCGGACTGGTCGGGCAACATCAAGCCCGCCATGGACATGCTCAAGCAGGCCAAGGCCTACGACCAGATGATTTCCATGGGCGTGATCACGCGTGACCGTGCGACGCGAGAGCTGACGGGCACGAAGTTCTCTCAGAACGTGAAGAAGCTGCGCCTGGAGAACGAGGCGCTGGCGCGTGCGCGTGTTCCCATGCAGCAGTTCGACACGTCGTTCGCGCCTGCAGCACCCTCTCCCGATGACGACGCGGACGAAGGCAAAGGCGGCGAAGAAGAAGACGCCAGCATGTCTTCGCTTCGCGTCGTCTCCTAACACCCAGAGCGGGGCATTCATGACGAGCTGGTTATTGGACGAGGGCGCGCTGCGGACTCTGCGCGAAGCGCGCCGCCTACAGATGCGACCGAGCGACGCACAGGCTCTGGTCTTTCAAGAGCGCGTGCGGGAAGAGGCACGCGCGGAGCTGCCAAGTATCATGGAGGTCGCCGGGGCGACGGCCGAGATCCGTATCGAAGGGATTCTGACGAAGGCCCCCGACATCCTTGCCTTCTTCTTCGGGGGCGGAAACACGACCTACGCCGAGATCATCGCGAGCCTGGCGGTCGCGCAGAGTGATCCGTCGATTCGGAACATCGTTCTGTGGGTCGACAGTCCGGGCGGAAGTGTTGACGGTCTCTTCGAAGCCCTTGCGGCGATCGAGATGGCGCGCTCGCAGAAGGCGAAGTCGGTCAGCGTCAAGGCAGCCAATGCACTGAGCGCGGCCTATGGGATCGCGGCTGTCGCCGGCAAAATCGAGGCGCAGAATATCGGCGCTCGCTTCGGCTCGGTGGGTGCCGCCGCGACCTACCTCGTAGAAGACGACGTCGTGGAGATCACCAACACCGACAGTCCCGACAAGCGCCCCGACGTCACGACCGAAGAGGGCAAGGCTGTCGTGCGGCGCGAGCTCGACGCCATCTACGAGTTGTTTATCGACGCCATTGCGCGCGGTCGTGGACTGAGTCCTGACGAAGTCCGCGAGACCTTCGGGCGCGGCGCGACGCTGCTGGCTGGGGACGCAAAGAAGCGCCGCATGGTCGATTCGGTGCTGCGGCCTGTGCTGCGCGCCGTCGGAGCCGCTGCAGAGCAGCTACCCAATATAGAGACGATCGGGGCGCAGAGCGCCGTCGACGACCAGAAACAGGAGATCACGATGGATCTGCGCACATTGAAATCACAGCACCCTGACGTGTATCAGGCTGCCTTCGCGGAAGGCGAAGCGGCCGAGCGCGACCGTGTCGGCGCGCATCTGACCCTTGGTCGCACGGGTGGCGAAGAGGGCCTGACGATCGCGTATCAGGCGATCGAGAGCGGGGCGGCGCTCAACATGACCGCGAGCGCCCGCTACACCGCGCTCGCCCTAAACGCGCGCGATCGCGCCGTCCGGCAGAGCGACGATCGCCAGACCGCCAGCGCAGTCGATGCGCCGGCGCAGATCACGCCGCCGCCTGCGCCGAGCGCGCCGGCAGCGCAGCAGACAAGCACGAGTGCACCGGCGGGTGCATCAGCGGTCGTGCCCGATCTCGGCGACAAGGTCGTCGATATTCTTCGGGCGCGGCAGGGGAAGGCGGGACGCTAATGGCAACCATCGAAACGACCACGATCCGGTACGGCGGGTCGATCGCCCTCAAGGATGAGCAGTTCCGCGATGAGGTGATCACCTTTGCGGCAGCGGCGACGCTCCTCAAGGGGACTCTCCTTGGCCGCGTCACCGCGGGTGGCAAGCTCAAGGCATTCGCCACGGGCGCGAGCGACGGAAGCGAGAAGCCGGTCGCGGTGTTGACCTATGACGTCGTCGCAGTCGGCGCAGGCGATGTCCTGGCGCGACCGCTTATCAAGGGCGAGGTCAACCGTAATCGATTGATCATCGCAGCCGACGGCAACGGTAACAACCTCACCCCTGCCATTCTCGACCAGCTTCGCAACTACGGCATCACGCCGGTCGATGTGCAGCAAGTCGGGCAGACGGCCTAACCCACCCTTCCACTTCGAAGTCCGTCGGCGACCAACGTCGCGCTTCGCTGAACTGGTTCAGCGCGCGTGCTCGGTTCGGTGCGTCCGCAGGAGGTCTAGACATGAGCACCGAATCAACACAGCACCTGATCAGGATGTATGTGGAGCGGGCGAGCCCGGTCCTATTCCTGACGAGCTTCTTCGACAGCCCGCCGCAGAACTTCCACACGTCGGAGATGGTGTCGCTCGATATCATGCGCGACTCGGAAGAGGTCGCAATCGTCGTGCAGGACTTGAGTGCTGGGACGCGCGAGAACGAGCTCACGCTTTGGCAGAACAAAGGCTTCACGCCGCCCGTCTTCGATGAGTCTGCGACGATCACGTCCTACGACATGATTCGGCGCATGCCGGGCCAGGACATCTTCACCGATCCGAACTACCTCGCGAATGCCACGGAGCAGGCCTTTCAGGTATTTCGTAAGCTCGAGATGAAGATCCGTCGCTCGGTCGAGCTCATGGCTGCGCAGGTGCTGCAGACTGGAAAGCTGACCCTGACCGACAACGCGGGACGACCGCTTTTCGTGCTCGACTTCGGACCACGCACCGCGCACTTCCCGACCGCCAGCGCGGACTGGGGGGCCGGCTCGGACAATCCGCTCGCGGACATTCAGTCGCTGGCGGACCAGGTGCGGCGCGACGGTCGCGGGCTGCCGAATCGGCTGATCTTCGGAAAGCGTGCCTGGCGCGACTTCTTCGCGAAGAAGGAAGTGCGGGAGCTCTTCAATCTTCTGCGGATCAATGTTGGCAACATCGAGCCGCGGCAGGTTCCGGGCGGAGGCTCCTACAAGGGAACCATCTTCCTGGATAACTACGAGTACGAGCTGTACGTCTACGACGGAACCTACGTCGATCCCCAGACGAACATCGTCAAGGAGTACGTCGGCACGGACAGCGTGATCATGCTGTCCGAAGGGACACGGCTCGACCTCACCTGGGGCGGCATCCCGCTGCTTCGTCCGCCGATCGCGCCTGCGCTCGAGTTTCTTCCGCCGCGCATCTCCGACGGCGCCTCGAAGCTGGACCTGACCGTCAACGCCTACTTCACGCCCGACGGCAAGCACTTGAAGCTCGAGGCGGGCACTCGCCCCCTCACGATCCCAACTGCGATCGACACGTTCGGTTGCCTCAAGACAAGGGTGTAAGGCGAGACCATGGCAAACAAGCAAGACAAGCAGTTGGTCGATCAGATCAATCAGCTCGCGGGAACCCTGCAGATCTCCGCGCCCGACCTGACGAACCAGAGCACGCAGCAACTCGAAGACACGCTCGCCGCGCTGCAGAAGCTCAAGGCCGAGCGCGACGGGGGCGGCACGCAGGGTACGTCGGGCGGCGCGCAGACGACCGATCCGGCCCAGTCGAAGTCCCTCCCAAGCTCCGAGCCTGGAGAGATCGCGCCCATCCCCGGGCAGGTCGCGGGCAAGGACAAGCCCGAGCCCTCCGCGAGTGGTTACCGGGTCGCACCAGGGAAGTCGCTCACGGGCGCCCGGGGTGACCTGCATGATGCGGGCGCCGAGATCGGCGAGAAGGACGTCGCCGGCGGGGCCGAGCGGCTTACGGAGCTCGAGAAGCTCGGATACGTCGTCAAGACCGAGAAGAAGTCCAGCGAGCCTGCGCAGCCCGCTGAGTCCGGACAGTCGCCTGGTGGCGGCACGTCCTCGCCCACGGGGTGAGTGAGCCTGCGCCTACTCGCGATCGCCGACCACGCGGCGATCCTTTCCGATGTGACGGCGTTCGCCACCGCGATCACCGTGACCAATCCCGCCGGCGTGAGCGTGACGCTTGCCGGGTTGGCGTCGGACGTCGGCGAGGTCGTGGACCCGGAGACGGGATTGGGAATCATGGGGCGACGCGTGACAGTGCAGCTGTTGCCCGCGGTGCTCGCACCTCTCGGCGAAGTGCGTGCCGTCTCGGAGGGGTCGTCCAAACCGTGGACGGTACGCTTTGCAGACGCGCACGGCGTCGAGCGCACGTACAAGGTGATCGAGGTGCTGCCAGACAACGATCTCGGGAGCGTCCGGTGCGTCGGCGAAGTCTACAAGAGCGGGTGAGCTGATGCTGGCTCCCAAGCTCACCGAGCTCGTCGACAAGGTCGACGTGTTCGAGCTGGTGCGAGATCAGATCGGAGCCCTGCTCTTGATCGAGACCGAGCAGCAGCAGCTCCTCGCCACCGCAGCCGCGCGCGACCCCACGCCTTGGGATCTGCGCGTGTACACGGAGCGGACCAACCCCTTCGGCGAGTTCGTTGACCTGGTCGAAGGGGAGGACCCACCTCGTCCCATCGTCAACGTCAGCTACTCGGGCTCGACCTACATCAAGTCGTCGTCCAACGTGGTCGAGCGTCAACGCGCGGACTCGACCTACTTCATCGACTGCTACGCAGTTGCTGTAAGCCAGGACGTCGCCGGGGGCGGGCACCGTCCAGGCGACGAGCTCGCCGCCCTCGAGGTGCAACGGGTCATCCGGCTCGTCCGGAACTACTTGATGAGTGCCGAGTACACCTATCTCGGGCTGCGCGGCACGGTTGGCGGACGCTGGATCGCCTCGATCGAAACGATGGATCCGCAGCTCGATGCGCTGCAGGTACAGCGGGTCGGCGCAGCGCGGATCACGCTCACCGTCGACCATTCCGAGTACTCGCCGCAGGTCCGCGGCGAGCCGCTCGAACTGCTCTCCCTCAACGTGCGACGCGCGGCGGACGGCGAGCTTTCCTATTTCACCGCGACCTTCCCGGGAGTCTGAACCCATGACCATCGACGCATCCGCCGTTGCCCGTGTGCTCGGCATTGAGACGACCTACAAGGACTTGCGCGAAGGCGCGGTGCTCTACCTGCCGCAGCGGATTGCCGTGATCGCGCAGGGCGCAACCGACGCAGCCTATGGCTCGACGAAGTTCGCGGCGCGCACCGCCGGCGAGGTGGGGAGCAAAGTGGGGTACGGCTCGCCCGCACACCTCGCGATGCTTCAGCTGCAACCGATCAATGGCGACGGAGTCGGCACGGTGCCCGTGACGGTCTATCCGCTGCAGCAAGCGGCCGGCGCAACTGAAGCTACGGGAGACATCACGGCCCTAGGAACCCAGACCCGCGCGGCCAGCTATCGCGTGAAGGTTGGCGGGATTCGCTCGTCGAGCTTCACGATCCCTGTAGGTGCGTCGGTCTCGGACATTCTGGGATCGGTGATGGTCGCGATTCAGTCGGTGCTGGAGATGCCTGTGACGGTCCTGCCGACCTACGGGGCGGCGGCTTCCACGCCAGGCACGAACACGGGAAACGGCACCGTGACCGCGCTGTCGGTTGTCGGGACACCCCGTCCTGGCTCCTACAAGCTGGCTGTGACTGGAGCCATATCGGATGGGGGCAAGTTCGTACTGAGCGACCCGGACGGGATTGCGGTCTCGTCGGTCACGCTAACACCTGCACCCGGCGGAACGACCGAGGTCGACGCGGCGGGGCTGCAGTTCACGGTCACCGATGGCACGACGGACTTCGTGGTCGGGGACAACTTCACGATCGAAGTGCCTGCGACGAAGCTCGACCTCACCTCGAAGTGGAAGGGGTCGAGCGCCAATGCCATCCGCTTGTCGGTGGAAGGGGAGTCCTACGGCGTCTCGTTCGCCTTCACGCAGCCCTCGGGCGGCGCGGGGAACCCCTCGGTGGCGAGTGCGCTCGGGCAGATCGTGGACGTGTGGGAGACCCTCATCCTGAATGGCCTCGACGTCACGGACACAGAGGCGCTCGACGAGCTCGCGACCTTCGGCGAACAGCGATGGGGCGAGCTCGTCCGCAAGCCCTTCGTGTCGTTCGTCGGCACAACCGCGGCCGCCGTCGCCGAAGCCACCGCCGTCTCGGCAGGTCGACGGACGGATCGGGTCAACGCGCAGATCGTGTCGCCAGGGGCCGAAGATCTCCCCGTCGTGGTTGCTGCGCGGGCGCTCGCGCGCATCGCACGGATCGCGAACAACAATCCACCGCGCGACTATGGTTCGCAGCGCCTGACGGGACTAACGCCCGGCCCTGACGGTGCACAGTGGGACTATCGGACGCGCGACATGGCCGTGAAGAACGGCTCGTCGACGATCGAGATCAAGGACGGGATCGTCTGCCTGTCCGATGTCGTCACGTTCTACCGTCCGACGGGCGAAGAGCCGCCCGGCTTTCGGTACGTGTGCGACATCGTCAAGCTGCAGAACATCATCTTCAACCTTTCGCTCATCTTCGAGAATGAAGACTGGGACGGGGCGCCGCTCGTGCCCAACGATCAGCCCGTCGTCAACTACGCAGCACGTAAGCCGAAGGACGCCGTTGCCGCTGCGAATGCGCTGATCGACTCGCTCGGGCTGTACGCGTTTCTGTCGGACCCTGCGTCGGCCAAGAAGAAGACGACCGCGTCGATCAACGCGATGAACCCGAAGCGACTTGACCTTCGGCTGATCGTGCAGCTCTCGGGCAACACGGTCCAGAAGGGAATCGAGCTTGGGTTCGGCTTCTACTTCGGAGCGAGCGCAGCAGCGTAACCCCACGACGCGGGCGCGCTGTCCGCAGGAGAGATGGACATGTCGACTGGCGGAAGCATCGAATCAGTGTCGATTCGCGGGCGCAACTTCAGCGTCGCGGCCGATGCGGACGTCGCGCGTAAGCTCGGCGGCTTCGAGAACGAGTTGCAGATGAACGGCGACAGCACCGCGCGGGTGATCAAGACGCGCACCGGCTGGTCGCTGAGTGGTGTCGTGATCGACGTCAACGACCTGCGGGCCGACCAAGAGTTTCTGCAGGAGCTGCAGAACGGGAGACGTGCCGACATCGACGGCTTTTACGCCATCGCGATCACCTACGCCTCGGGCGCCGTGTATTCGGGGCGCGGCACCGTCGTCGACGCCGTCGAATACGCGTCGCAGGCGTCCACCGCGGGGCTGTCGCTTGCGGGGCCCGGAGAGCTGACCAAGCAGTAGGAATGAGGGGGGAGGCATGGAATCAGCGAAGGTGCTCGACCTGGCGCGTGGGGTCGCACGCGAGGTCGCCGAAGCCGAGTTCGAGCGTTTCTGCGAAGCGATGGACTTGGACATCGACGCGTCACGCATGGACGCGGACGACATCAAGGGCTTCGAAGAGGTCAAAGCCGTGATCGTGCGCGCGATCGAGCGGCAGCATGTCGTCATCGATGATCGCGGCCAGCCCGTCTTCACGCCGCAGTCAGGCGACGGTCGGGCGATCACCTTCTACGAGCCAACCGGCGCCACCTTCATGGCGACCGATGCGCACAAGAAGGGGCATGACGTGGCGAAGATGATCGCAGTCCTGGCGGACATGACACGGACCGACGCCAAGACGTTCGCGAAGCTGGCGAGTCGCGACTTCAAGGTGTGTCAGACGTTTGTGAAACTTTTTTTGGGCTGAGCGTCTCGACCCCGCTCGTGCGCGGCGGCGAAGACGCAAGGCTACACGCCCTACGCGGCGAACCTGGGCACACGCTCCTGCCCGTCTACGGTGAGATGCTGCTGCAGGTCTGCCGCGACTACCCGGGCGTCCCTGATCCACGCACGCTGACCATGGCCGAGATCCGCTTCTTCTATTCGGGGCTGCGGGCCGAGCTGAAGAAACACACCAAGCCGTCGGGTGGCCCCGTGGCGCGTCGACCCATTGCTCGTCGCCGAAAGTAAGGTGGTTCATGGCTGGTCGCTTCAGCGTCGATGCGGTGTTCCGCGCGATCGACAAGATGACTGCGCCAATCACGAAGATGCAGTCACGCATGGAGCGCTTCACGAAGGCGACCGAGATGAGCTTCAAGCAGCTCGACGGCGTGGCGGACAAGTGGATTGGTGGGCTGAAGAATGCCGGGATCGGCGCCGCCGCGGCTGTTGCTGGTGTGGGCGCCACGCTCTGGGCGGCGGCGCAGCCGGGGCTGGAGTTTGACCAGGCTATGGCGAACCTCGGGGCGACGTCACTCCAGACACGCAACCAGCTCGGGGCGCTCGAGAAGGCAGCCAAGAAGCTTGGCGCCGAGACACAGTTCAGCTCGACCGACGTCGTGCATGCCATGGAGCAGATGAGCAAGGCGGGGCTTGATGAGCAGAAGATCCTGGCCGCGATTCCCGGCATGGTCTACGCGGCGTCCGCCGCCGGCGAGGACCTTGCAGAGACGACTGCAGCCGTCACGCACGTCATGAAGGGCATGGGACTCGAAGCGAGCCAAGCCGAGTCCCTCGCGGATGCGATGGCGCTCGCAAGCGTGAAGACCGACAGCAGCATGTCTTCCCTTGCGGAGAGCATGTCGAAGCTCGCCCCAACTGCGAAGCAGTTCGGGATTCACGTGAACGACGCGCTTGCGATGGCGGCGCTCTTGCAGGACGTGGGCATCGATGCGTCCGAGGCTGGCACGGCGGTTGCCACCATGCTGACCAAGCTCAGCGACCCGACGGATGAAGCGCGCGGCAAGATGAAGAAGTTCGGGATCTCCTTTCAAGATGCAGCCGGCAACATGAAGAGCCCGGTGGAAGTCTTGAAGGCGTTCACGCAGGCCGCGAAGGGTGCAGGCGGCAACATGGCGCAGGCAGCTTTCTTCGCGGAGCTGGTCGGCATGCGTGGACAGCGCGCCGCGATCAATTTGAAGGACGCGCTGGGAAAGGCGAGCGGAGGCTATCTCGACCTGCAAGACGCGCTGTCCAAGTCTTCAGGCACCGCCGAGAAGATGGCGAAGATCCGCATGAATACTCTCGGCGGCGACATCGACCGTCTCAAGGAAGGCTTCAACACCTTTTTGATCGATGTCTATGCGCTTCAGAGTGGCCCGTTGCGCAAGGTCATCCAGCAGATGGACGCCTGGCTCAGCAAGAACCAAGCGGCGATTGTCGAAGGCATCGGGAACGCCTTCAAGTGGATCGCGGACAACCTCGACACCATCCTTGCATGGGCGGGTCGGATCGCGCGCTTCATCGCGGTCATCACGGCGGTCGCAGTGGCGATCAAGCTGGTGACCGCTGCGGTGTGGTTGCTGAGTGCGACGCCCCTCACGATCTGGCTCGTCGCGATCACGGCAGCGCTTGCCCTCATCGTCGCGTTCTGGCCGGATATCGTCGCCTTCTTCGCGGCGATCTGGCAAGGCGTGGTCGACATGGCCGGCTTCATCGTCGAGAAAGTGGTGGGGGTATTCAGCGCTCTCTGGGGTGTCTTGAAACCTATCCTGATGGGCTATTTCGAATTCATCGTCGGCATGGTTGTGTTGATCTGGAAGCCAATCCTGGACCCGCTCTTCCAGATCTTGGCGACGGTCGGTGGTTTCCTGTACGACCGCGTGATCGATCCTGTCTTCGAGGCGTTTCGCTGGCTTTGGGATCAAGTCACAGCAGTTGCGAGCGTGGCATTTGACGCCGTCCTGGCGGTCGGCAAGGTCTGGTACGAGGGATTCACGACGATCTGGGGCGCGCTGACGGGCTTCTTTTCGAAGCTCTGGGCGGGCATTGCCGGCATCTTCGAGAGCGTGCTCGCTCCGATCTTCGACAAGATCACGTGGGCCGTGGACAAGGTGCGCGCGCTTGGGCGCTCGGTCCTCGGGACGGACGAAGAGCCCGGCGAAGGGACGAGTCCACCCACGACGGGGCCGCAAGTCGTCAGCCCCGCCGACCGTGTTGCCCGCTCGATCAGCGAAACCACCACGACCAACCAGAGCGAGCTCGTGATTCGCGACCAGACCGGCAAGGCCAGCTTCTCGAAGCATTCGCCGGGCGCCAACATGAGCCTTTCGCTCGCGCGGTCAGGCAGCTTCTAGTGGCCTGGCAGGATCGCGTGCGTGAGGGGGCCTATACGCCTCCGAGCGGAATCCGGATGACCTTCCTCTACGAGGACGTCTCGCGCGAGACCGACAAGCGCACCGCGCTGTTTCAGTTCCCGGGTGTCGACGGCGGCTATGTCCAGGACAACGGGTATGGCGTCCGGCGCTACCCGCTGCGCTGCTTCTTCACCGGCGAGAGCCATGACCTGGCGGCGACCGCGTTCGAGGTTGGGCTGCTCGAGCGTGGGATTGGTCGACTCGACCACCCCTTCTACGGCTCCTTCGACGCGATCCCCTACGGCACGATCACGCGGCGGGACGACCTCAAGACGGGCGCGAATCAGTCGATCGTGGAGGTCACCTTCTTCGCTACGCTGGAGGCGCTCTACCCGTCCGGGCTTGCGAGTCCGCGCAACGAGCTGCTCGCCGCGCTCGACGCGGTGGACCTTGCCAGCTCCGAAGAGTTTGCGGAGCAGGTCGACTCGAAGACGGCGGCCGCGCGCGCTGTGACGAAGTCGACCTCGCGCGATCTGGTTCGGCTTGTCGCTGATGCCATGGGCGGCGCAGCGGACGCAGTGACCGCCGCCGATACGGCCTTTCGGGACGCGCAGAGTGCGATCAACTACGGGATCGATCTGCTGGTCGGGCAGCCCCTGCAGCTCGCGCAGCAGGTGATCAATCTGCTGCAGGCTCCGGCCCGCGCCGCAGTGGGAATTGAGATGCGGCTCGCGGGCTATCGCGACCTGGCGGAGCGAATCTTCGCCCGCGCGACCCTCGACACCTTCACGAGCCCGGTGCTTGCGGATCGTCAACTGCGGCTGGCGAACGACTTTCGGACGTCGGACTTCTTCGCGCAGCAAGCTGTCGGCGGTAGTCTGCGGACCGTCTACGAGACCCGCTTCGAAGCAAAGCCCGCCGCGCTGAACGCCGCTGAGGAAGTGCTCATGCAGTTCCGGCAGCTCGTCGCCTGGCGCGAGTATGCGGTCGTCTTCCTCGGCCTCCCTGATCCGGGCCGGGCGCAGCAGGCGCTACAGCATGGGACGGCGCGCGCCGTTGGGTACCTCATCGAGGCGAGCTTTGCGCTGGCCACGGAGCGGCGACTCGTGCTCGACCGGCCGCGAACGATCATCGACGTGGCGGCAGAGGTCTACGGCGCAGTCGATAGCCGGCTCGATTCCCTGATCAGCACGAACGAGCTTTCCGGTTCGGAGATACTCGAGCTGCCGGCGGGGGCGTCGATTGCCTACTACACGTGAGCTCGACGAAGTCGGGATCGAGATCGGTGGCAAGACCTGGCGCGCCTGGGACGACCTCGAAGTTCATCTTGGACTCGATAGCCACCCGAGCGTGGGCTTTGCCGCGCCGTTCGAGCACACCCGGCTCGAGATGCGCGACGCCTTCCGGCCATGCTCGTTTACGCCGCTCTCGTGCACGCTTGGGGGCGTCCCGCTGTTTGCTGGCCTGCTGGTCGGAGTCACTCCGCATGCCGCGGCAGACTCGACCACGGTCAGTTGCAGCGCCTACTCGAGGGCAGCTCTACTCGAAGACGTTAACCTGCCGGGGAACCTCGTTCCGTTCGAGACGGCCGGGCTGACGCTCAGGCAGATCGCGCAGCGACTGGCGGGAATCTACGGGGTTGGTGTCGACATGCGCGCGCCCGAGGGGCAGGCGTTTCGCAAGGTCAACACGAAGAGGAAGCGCTCGCGCGTGGATACGAAGGTCGACCACGACACGAAGGTCGACGACTTCCTGGTCGAGCTCGCCAAGCAGCGCGGCGTCGTGCGAAGCAGTAACGCGCGCGGGGACCTACTGCTCTGGCAGAGCGTCAAGCCGGGCAAGCCTGTCGCACGTCTGCGTGAGGGCGAGGCGGGGATAGTGGAAGTGACGGCAACGTTCAGCCCGCAGGAGTACTACAGCGAGATCACCGGCTTCACGACGGCCAAGCGGGGAACGACGGGCTCGAAGTACACGCAGCGAAATGATCGACTCGCGGGGACGATCCTGCGCTCACTGTCGTTCACGCTCGATGACGTGGAAAAGGGCGACGCGCCTGCTGCCGTTCGCGCGAAGATGGCAAGGATGTTCGCGAATGCCGTCACGTACGTCGTGCAGCTTCCCAGCTGGCGTGATCCAAGCGGCAGGCTGTGGGAGCCGAACACCACGATCACGCTGCTCGCACCGCGGGCCATGGTCTACAGCGAAATGGAGCTGCTCGTGCGAGATGTCTACTTGAAGGAGAGCGAAGGTGAGCGCACCGCGTCGCTCGGGCTCGTGCTTCCAGGTGCTTTCAGTGGCGAAGCCCCACCTCGCATGCCGTGGGAAGAGGCATGAGCCGCGTCGCCTATCTCCTATCGTTCGATCGCGTGATCGAAGACGGGGCCCACGGAGCCGACGTGAAGTGCGATCCCGATGGAGGCAACATCGTCACGGCGCCGCACTTCGCCGACCCGGGTGACGACTCCGCCCCGCTGCCCGGGGATTACGTCGCGCTCGACGAATCAAGTGGGTCGGGAGGCGAGCACGCCACGGGTTACGCCGACGTGCGGAACGCTGGCAAGGCGGGTCCGGGCGAGAAGCGCCTGTACGCGCGCAAAGCGGATGGCGCGCCGGTCGTGGAGATCTGGTTGCACTCGGACGGCTCGGTCGTGATCGAGAACGCTTCGGCCATGTTCGAGATGAACGCGGACGGTAGCTTCAAAATCAGCGGCCGCGACGTCGTGATCAATGGCGTGAAGTTTACGGCAGCCGGCTCGATTGAAGCGCCGGGCGACGTGACTGCGATGACGGCTGGGCCCGTGAGCGTGACCCTCGCATCGCACGTGCACGCGACCGCCGCGCTCGGGACTCCATCCTCGGCGATCCCACCACCCGTACCCAAGCCTCCGGGGCCCTGACCATGGCATTCGTCTACACAACCAACGTCCTCTTGCCCGCACTTGAGGACAAGCTCGGGCACGTTCTGATCGCGCTCAAGAACGCGCTCGTGGCGAGCGGCCGCTGGCGCGTCCGTGGCTCGGGCGATGGCAAGGCTGCATTCCAGCTCGACGGACAGACAGCAGGACCGAGCTTCGACGTCTTCACCGCGAGCCCTGCCTGGTCGCAAGACGCGACCGCCTACAACGCCGTCCGCAACAACTCGATCACGCAGCCGCGTGCCTGGCTCTTGCTGGAAGAGATCGCCAGCGGTCGCGTCCTCCTGATCCAGCGCAGCAGCGCCACCAGCAACAGCGACGCGGGCGCGTGCGCGGCGATTGCCGTCGCGACCGGCGTGGCCACCACGGGCGCATCCGCGCTCGCTCCGCCAGCCTTGACCGGCAACGTGGGGTTTCTGGCCGGCACCCTCTGGAACGGCAGCAGCGGCAGCTTCGCGGAGCTGGCGACGGGCAACCAGGGCGACTTCGGCATCAACTCCACGCAGCAGTTCTGGCTGCAGATTGCCGTCGAGAACACGTCGCGCGCGGGCAACGTCGCGCCGTGGTTTTTCAGCGTCTGGAATCGCACCACGAACGCGCCCTGCACAGGCGGTCTGTGGGAGTCGCTGACCGATGTCGATGTGGGAGTCACGCATCCCCTTGCCTGCGCGTTCGGCTCCTGGCCTCGCGTCTGGGGCACGGTCGGCAACGGCACCACCGGAGCTCTCTCTTCAGGCGGCTGGCGTGGTGGAGACACGCTCGCAGCGTGCACGCTCGGCTACAGCCAGAACGCCGGCATCGGCGCAACCCCGCCCTTCTACCAGCAGCCCGGCAACGATGGGCGCTTCCGCACCGAGCGCCCTTGGCTGCTGGTGCCCTCGATCGGGAGCCGGCACATCGGACGCTTGGAGCACGCCTTCATGAATAAGGTGGCGAGAGAATATCCGACCACCTACGACCTGGCAGGAGCAGCGCCGCGCCTGACGCTCGGCCACTTGATCATGCCGTGGACGGCGGTCGCGCCGGAAAGCTCGCCGTAAGATGGCGGACTTCGTCGATAGCGTCTTCGCGCCAGCAGACGAGCTGTGGCTGCCGCGCATGGACGTCGCGTCGAATCTGACCAGCGCCATCTTCGAGGACGACCCCTGGCTCTCGCTGCGTCCTGACGACGCCCTCAGCGGCATCGACCAGCAGCCGCCTCTACTGACGATCATTCCCCCGAGCGGTAGTGCGCTCGCGCCGGGCGAGACGATCACGATCGAAGCCACTGACGATCGAGTCCTTGCGATTGTCACGGTCTATGCGGGTGATCGCGTCATCTACGATGGTGCGCGCTTTTCGACTGACTATCTGTCGAGCGTTCGAACGATCCTCACGGACGGAGTCCGACTGCAGGTCCGGCGCACGGGCGGCTGGAAAGGTACTGTCACGATCGACGCTGCCGTGATCGATAGTGGCGGGACCCTTCGGCGGGTTGTGACGGTCTACAATCCCCCATCGACGCTTCAGCCAGGAATCAACTCACTCTCGAGACGGGCCACCGGATTCACCGACGTGCGTCTTTTCCACGCGCAGGACGGTGGGGAAATCGAGCTTATCGGCGGCGAGCCGGTCATGGTCGCAGGGCTGGAGACAGCCGCCTATCTCTCGCTCTTCGGCGGGAACGAATCAGACAGTGGCCTGCCTGGCGACGATCTCAAGCAATGGTGGGGTAACTTCGGCGAGGCTGAGCCAGCCCGACGCTATCGCAGCGAGACGCAGCACTTGCTGGCGACCTTGCCGCCCACGACGGGCAACCTCCGCCGCCTGGAGTTTGCCGTCCGCAACGATCTCGCCTGGCTGATTGCGCGCAAGCGCGTGGCGTCGGTCGATGTGCGGGCGAGCATGCCTGCGCGGAACCGCGTGCAGCTCGCGGTATGGTGCGCACTTGTGCCGGGTGAGCAGACGATCACGTTCGCGCACGATCAGGCCTGGGGTGGATGATGAGCCAGCCGATCCCGACGACGCAGCAGCTCGCAGACGACTACATCGCGCAGGTCGACGCGTCGGTCGAGCAGAGCACGCCGTTTCTGGACAAGGCCTACACGCGTGTCGTCGCCAAGGTGCAGGCGGGCATGAACGTGCTGCTCTACAAGTACGCGAGCTGGATCGTGCTCCAGATCTTCGTGTCGACCGCGAGCATGCGCGAGACGGAGATTCTCGGGAGGATGGTTCGTCCGCTCGTCGAGTGGGGTCGCCTGATCGGCGTGGGGGATCCGATCGCTGCGACTCGCGCCGAGCTGCAGGTCGCAATCAAGGTGCAGCGCGAGAGCGCAACACCGCTGTCGGCTGGCGCGCAGCTCATCTATCCGGCCACGGGTGTCGTCTATGTGACGACTGCGCCCGTGCTGCTGGACGCTGCCTCCGTGGTCGCCACGGTGCGCGCGTCGAGCGATCAGCAGGGCGGCCATGGGGAAGGGACGATCGGCAACGTGCTGGCCGGCGCCACCCTGCAGTTCGCCAATCCCCTACCGAACGTGGCGCGGGACGTGGCTGTCGTCGCCCAGGTCGTCACAGGTGCCAACGCGGAGAGTGAAGCAGCCTATCGAGGTCGGGTGATCCGACGCTGCCAGCGCAAGCCCCAGGGAGGCGCCGTGGCGGACTATGCCGTCTGGGCAGAAGAGGCGGCGGGCATCACGCACGCGTACGTCTATCGGGGCGCACCGGGCGAGGTCGATGTGTACGTCGAAGCGACTCCCGAGAGCTCGGGCAGCGAGGACGGGGTACCCACGGTCGCGCAACGCAGCGCCGTCGACGAGCTCATCCAGCTCGACGTTGCGGGCAAGGCCACGCGGCGCCCCGTCGGCGCCGCGGTCAACATCCTGCCGATCAGGCGCGCAGCCTTCGACGTGCGCGTGACCGGCCTTGAGGGCGACGTAAGTACTAGACAGTCGATCGAAGACGCGCTCGACGAGTACCTACGGACGCGTGAGCCTTTCATCACGGGGCTGTCGATTCTGCCGCGCGCCGATCGCGTCACGCTCGCGGCGGTCTCGGGGATTGTCGACGATGTGGCGAGCTCGCTCGGCGGGTCAGTCGCGTCGGTCACCCTGTCGTTCGCCAACGAGGCGATCCCCGCATACACGCTCGGGCAAGGCGAGAAGGCCAAGCTCGGATCGATCATTTTCGTCTGACCGAGGTTCGCTCGTGGCCATCATTCCCAAGTCGAAGTACCCGGCACAGACCGAAGTCAACGACCCCGGCTACCCGAATGGCAAGGCGCGGAACGTAGGGACGCCTGGTGATGGCAGCGGGACGCCCTGGGAAGCGGACCTGGTCAACGACCTCTGGGGGTTTCAGCAGGCCCTGCTCGCCGCAGGCGGCTTGGCTCCATCGAACACGCCCGATAAGGTTGGCGCGTCGCAGTACCTGACCGCGGTCAACAACATCGTCAGGGCCGCGACTAGCCTGCTCGCGGGAACGCTGTATCAGACCGTCAGCTTTCTGGAAAAGTCCTATCAGTGGAAGGGGAGCCACGGCTTTGCGGAGAGCGTCGGCGTGTTCGATGCGTTCGTCGTCGGTGGCGACACGAACGAAATCACCTACGGAGATGACCTTGGCAGCGCGCGACCGCGCCTACGGACCAGGATGCTGCCGATTCTGAATGGGAGGGAGGGACTACAATCCGCGCAATGGAGCCACCTCGCCATTCTCGGCAATCCATCATCGATAGTGTCCGTGGTCGACAACGCAGTATTGGTCTTGAGCTTCAACCTGCCGCATGAATCAAAACTAACTCGTGTCCGAGTTGCGCTAAGCGATGGGCACGGCGCCGCATTCGACGTCCAGGCGAATCAGATTCGGACAGCACTCAGCCCGCCCTACCAAAACGCAGGGACCACCCTGGGAACAGACACGCAGACATTCGCAGCAGACGGGCTCATTTCGATTGATACGAGCGCGACGGCGCTTCTCACGAATGGCGCGCAGGACGTGTTTCAGGTGACTCTGGTTGCCCATGCAGCCGCGCAAGCGATTACATTCTGCGAAGTGCAGTTCGCCGATCCAGGGCCCCGGAACTTTTGATGTGCTGCGGCAGGTTCGACCTGACCTTCGTGACCGTGCCGCGCAGATCGAAGTGCAGCTTGAGGGATGTGTTTTCGATCGCGACCATGGAATCGCGCTGATCCTTCTCGGCGTCGAAGTGCTCGAGCGCGCGGGCTTCGGACTGCCCGCGATTAATGTTCTGTTCGAGCAGATGATGGCAGTGCCTACCGAGGTCGACCCACGGACCGACACGCGAGGCACGTAAGGTGTAGGCGCACGAGAGAGGTTGCTGATGCTCTTCTTCCGGATCTACCAGCACCTCCTACCGCAGGCGACCGCCTGGCGGCTGACGATCGAGACCACTCTCCGGCGGTACTGGCTCGGGCTGTCGGCCGCGCCGGCGGACGTCCGGGCGCACCTTGACCAGACGTGGCGCGGGATCTTCCCGGATGCGACCGACGAGCTCGCGCTGTGGGAGCGGCAGTTCGGGCTGCTGCCTGCGGCGACCGAAGCGGATCGACGGCTGCAGCTTGCCGTGACGTGGGCGGCACAGGGTGGGCAGTCCCCGAGCTATCTCGAGGGGCTCGTCCGATCGGCGGGCTTCGACGTCTACCTCTACGAGTGGTGGACATCGGGCCCGCCGTACATGGCACGTGACCCTCGCACATACACGACGCAGCCGGAGATCGGGACCGTCCAGTGTGGCGAACCGCTCGCGCAGTGCACGGCGGCCGAGATGCTGCCGCCCGACCCGCTGCCCGACGGAGTCACGCTGTCGGATCTGTACCCGCAGTGCAATCGCTTCCTACGGAACGAGCCAGGGTACCTGGTCAACGACAACCTCACACCGAATGCGCCGCCCGGTGTCCCCGACGACCCCGATGCGTGGCCCTACTTTGTCTACTGGTCGGGCTCGCCGATCAGCGTGAAGGCGCAGGTCCCTGCAACTCGTCGTGCGGAGCTCGAGCGCATGCTGCTGAAGTACTGCCCTGAGCACTGCTGGATCGTGACCCACGTCGACTACGTCTAAGGGGAAACCATGGCCAATGAACGCAGCTCGATCCGAATCGGACCCTTTCATCTCGGCTCGGGTGGGCCGAACCAAGCTCTTGCGAGCGCGGAGAGCTTCTCGATTCCGAGCAGTGGGCAGCTCACGGTGCAGTGCGTGGTCTATGACAGCACAGGTGGCAAGACGGCCGCGCCGACCGACGGGCCAGCGGGGACCTTTCAGCTGTGGATCAGCGGCGACGACAAGGAACCGTTCACCCGCGTCACCGAAGCGGACGGGGCGGAGGGTCTTGGTCGCTTTTCGCTGACTGGGAACAACGTGCTGTTGAATGCACTGGTCAACTTCGAGAACGTGCCAGGTGTCCGCGCCAAGCTGCTTTTTGTCCGCACCGCAGGTGGCGCCGCGGGCGCGAATGCACGGTGTCAATTTTTGATCTCGAGAGGCTGATCCATCATGCCGAATCTCGCGAAGAACCTCGCTGCCCCGAGTGGTACCAGCACCGGCGGCGGGGGGGCGGTTGATTCCGTCTTTGGTCGCACTGGCGTTGTGCTGCCGGTAGCAAACGACTACGCCGCGTCGGAAGTTCGAAACGACTCGGGGGTGGATGGCAACACGGTTGCCGAGGCCCTTGCAGCGCTAGCAGCGACAAGTGGGGATGGCACTGGCGCCAGCTCTTCGGACGACATCACCAATGAGTCCGATGTCGTCGGCGCGACGGTCACTCTCGCGCTCAATACCTTGAACGCAGACATCGCGTCTGCAGTTGTCGGCGGCAACGTCGGGTCCGATGCCGTCGCCAACGAATCGACTGTCACGGGGACGACCGTCTCGGATGCTCTGGAGTCACTAAAGACGAGTATTGGTACCACTGGCGGCAGTAGTAGCTCCGACGACGTCTCGAATGAGTCGGCCGTCACGGGCGCGACGGTGACTGTAGCACTCAACACGCTCAACGCGCGACCGGCTGGTGGCGAAGTCAACCAGGCAGTCAACACCTCCCTCGTAACCGCTGGCCAGGCGTCAATTATCAGCGGCAAGGTCGGCACGGACCTCGTCTTTAAAAAGCTGCGCCGAGGTGCCAACATCATCTTTGACGCCATCCCCGATGAAGTGATGATCGGCGCCGCGATCATCGCGGGCCGCACCCTCGCCATCACGCTGACCGGGCCAATGGACGCCGACTCCAGCGGGTCAGTGGTGGACGTGTCCGCCATTGCCTTCAGCGCGGCTACTCCGCAAACCGTGCTTGGCTTGGCGAGTCCTGGCCCCGACGGATACGTCCGCACTTACCTCGTCTACAACCCCGGCAACGTGCCGATCACGCTGAAGCACTCGGCCTCGACTTATGGCGCAGGCTCAAGCTTCGCGGGTCCCGGCAACGCGGACTATTTGCTGAAGCCGAATGCCGTCGTCATTGTCACGAAGGCTGACCAGGTCACGCCGTTCGTGATCCGTCCGCTCGCCACGCAGGCGGATCTCGTGGTGCCGGTGCCGAGCGTGTTCGGCCGGACCGGCGCGGTGGTTCCCGTCGCAGATGACTACCTCGCATCGCAAATCAAAAATGATGCTGGCTTTGGTGGCGCCACGGTGGCCACGGCGCTCAACGCGCTCAACGCCAAAGCCATCCCCACGGGCTCCAGCGACCTCGCGAATCAATCAAGCGTGACGGGCGGCGGCGCTACCGTTACGACCGCGCTCAACGCATTGCAGACTGCGGTCGCAAGCGCTGGCGGCAGCGACGTTCTCACGTTCAATGACCAGACCGGCACCGCCTACACGTTCGTGCTGACCGACGGCAAAAAGGACGTGCTCGTCCGAGGCAGCAACGCTGCATCGCAGACCTTCACCATCCCGTCGAACAGCACGGTACCGTTTCCGATCGGCACCGTGCTCGGGCTCCTCTGGTACGGCGTAGGCCAACCATCGTTCGCGATTGCCGGCCCTGACACACTCAACCCTGCTGGCACGACGCTCAAGCTGCGGCAGCGAAACTCGATTGCCTACGCAACGAAGATGACCGCCACGTCATGGATCGCCTCGGGAGACCTGGCCTGATGCGACCCGGCTATGCCAGACGTCCTAGCGGTGCCAAGGCATTGCGCCCGAATTTCCACTACTCGGCAGCCCAAGCCGTGACGGATGGAACGAACTTGATCTCGCTGCCGGAGCTTATTGGCGGCGCCTCGTCGCTAGTCGTCTCGGCCGGTGTGATCGCGGCCCCTGCGCCGGATGCGCTGTTCAACGGGGCGCCGTCGAT
>Ga0070678_100000008_pt1 | contig 64802 bp, 47 predicted proteins | sample KBSM73metaG_FD_65647 | JGI IMG/M metagenome (GOLD analysis project Ga0070678, IMG submission 65647) | Miscanthus rhizosphere microbial communities from Kellogg Biological Station, Michigan, USA - KBS M7-3 metaG | ecosystem: Host-associated > Plants > Roots > Rhizosphere > Soil ...
TGGCAGATGGTCGCGAGCTAGGCAGCTGCCCTCAAAGGCCGAATACCATCGTGGAGAGACGGGTTCGCGTTAGTCTGACAACCCCGTTGGCAGGTCAGTTGGATTGCGCTGATCGCAGTTAGGGCTCAATTTTACGGCGAAGCGATCTCGTGACCGTTACGGCCATCGCATGTCAGATCAGCTTGCACGCAACTCGCGCGAGGGCAGCCTGCGAGTGCCTGAGCTGTATCCAACTGCCGGTGGAGCATGGCAAAGATCGCATCGACACCTTCCGCTCCGCCTGCAGCGAGGGCGTAACCGAACGGACGCCCTATCAACACTCCGCTTGCCCCACGGGCGAGGGCGACGAGAACATCGGCGCCGGATCGAACGCCTCCGTCCATGAGGACGGGGAGGCGCACCGCCGAGGCAACTGCGTCCAGGGCGTGGAGAGCGGCTATCGATTGTTCGAGTTGCCGCCCGCCATGATTGGAGACGATGATCCCGTCGACCCCATGCTGTGCGCAAAGGAGGGCGTCATCGCTCCTCAGGATACCCTTGACCAGCAGATTGCCCGGCCATTCGTCCCGAAGCCGGGCAAGCGCTTCCCAGTCGAAGCTCGCATCCATCTTTCGCTGCATAAGCTGGGCCTGGGCGGCAGTATCGCTGGCGACGTCGGTACCCTGGGCTTTGAAATGGGCCAGTTCGGGAAGACCGTGCCACAACTGACGAACCGTCCAGGCGGGGTGCAGGGCAGCATCGGCCACAATCCGGGGCGTGTAGCGGAAAGGAACGCCAAAACCACTGCGCCGGTCTCGCGGTCGGTCGCCATTCACCGCGACGTCAATAGTCAAAACCAGCGTGCGACACCCAGCCACCCAGGCGCGCTTGGCAAGGGTCCGCGCCGCCTCGCGATTGAGGACATAAAGCTGGAACCAGACCTCGCCCTGGCTTGCAGCGGTGACCTCTTCGACCGTGCTGGTTGAAGCGGTCGATAATACAAATGGAACGCCTGCACGCGCCGCAGCCTTGGCCAGAATGATGTCGCCACCCGGACGGCACACGCCGTTCAAGCCCATCGGCGCCACGGCGAACGGGCTCTTCCAGAGAGAACCAAACAGCTTGATTGTCTGATCGCGCTCCGACACGTCAACCAAGCGGCGCGCTGGTAGCGTGGCTTCACGAAATGCCGCTTCGTTTCGGGCGATCGCGGCTTCGGAGCCAGCACCACCCTCCAAATAGTCAAACACCATTCGCGGCAGCGCGCGTCGGGCAGCGTGGCGTACATCCGTGAAATCATGCCAGTGGCTGCTGGAACCGATCATATCTGCCGCCCCTCGTGAAGGGGCCTCAGTATGTGACCTGCCTCCACCCATCTCCATGTCGCGGCCGTCATATAGAATGGCCTTTACGCGGCTATCAGATCGGAAAGTGCCCTGGCTGGGTTTCCATCGTGATCCAGCGCGTCTCGGTAAAGCTGTCGATCCCCTGACGCCCGCCGAAGCGGCCATAGCCCGAGGCGCCCACGCCGCCGAACGGCATCTGGGCCTCGTCATGGACGGTCGGCCCGTTGACATGACAGATGCCCGACCTGATCCGGCGCGCCACCGACAGCCCCTTGGCCGTATCGCGGGTGAAGACCGCTGCCGAGAGGCCATATTCGGTATCGTTGGCCAGTTCGATCGCATGCTCCATGTCGCGCGCGCGGATCACGGCGACGACCGGACCGAAGCTTTCGTCGCGGTAGATGTCCATGCCCGAGGCCACCCCCGCGACAACCGTGGCATGCATCAGCACGCTTTCGCCCTTGCCGCCCGCAACCACCTTGGCGCCCTTGGCGACGGCATCATCGATCAGGCCGTTGACGTGATTGATGGTCTTCATGTCCACCACGGCGCCCAATGGGGTCGTGCCTTCGCGCGGATCGCCCGCCAGCATCGAACTGGCCTTGGCAGCAAACTTCGCGATGAACTGGTCGGCGATCTCCTCGACCACAATGATCCGCTCGGTCGACATGCAGATCTGGCCCTGGTTCATGAAGGCACCGAAGGCCGCAGCCTTGACCGCTTCGTCAAGGTCCGCATCTTCCAGCACCACCAGCGGCGCCTTGCCGCCCAGTTCGAGCAGGCATGGTTTGAGGTGCTCGGCAGCGCGCTTGGCGATGATCCGGCCTACCCCGGTCGAGCCGGTAAAGTTGATCCGCTTGACCTCGGGCGCATCGATCAATGCGCCGACGACATCGGCGGCATCCTCGGGCGCATTGGTCACGACATTGACCACCCCTTCGGGGAAGCCGGCTTCGGCAAACGCCTCGACAATTAGGGCGTGGGTGCGCGGGCAGGTCTCGCTCGCCTTGAGGATGACCGCGTTGCCGCAGGCCAGCGGTACGGCAATGGCGCGCACGCCAAGGATGATCGGCGCGTTCCACGGCGCGATGCCGAGGATGACGCCCACAGGCTCCTTCAGCGCCATGGAGATGCAGCCAGGCTTGTCAGACGGGATGACCTCGCCCGCGATCTGGGTGGTGAGCGCCGCGGCTTCGCGCACCATGCCGGCGGCGAGCACTAGGTTGAACATCGCCCAACCCGCAGTCGATCCGGTCTCTGCCATCATCGCGGCGACGAAATCATCCTTGCGCGCCATCAGCGCATCAGCCGCTGTCATCAGCACGGCGCGGCGGGCATTAGGGCCCATTTCGGCCCATGCCGGGAATGCCGAGCTGGCCCTGGCGGCAATGGCCCGAATATCAGAAGCCTTCATCGCTTCTGCAGACGAGGCAACCTCTCCCGTGATCGGGTTGATGCGGTTGAACATGTGTTGTGCATCCCTCTTTCGCAAAGAACTATTATGCCAGATTTAGTTTGATGCCAAACAAAAAGCTTGATGCCCTTTGTTCCGACTTGCACCATGTTGTACGTCTCGGCCGGTCTGGTTTGATTCCCTTGGCAGGCTTCGCGCTTTGCGGAGAAAAGTCGGGCAACAACTTTCTTGAATTGGCAAATATGAAATCGTCAAAAACGGAAAAACGAAAAGATGGCCGTGCCCGGCTGAAGAGCCCACATGCACGTCGCGGGCTGACCAGCAGTCTTGATGACGTTCTGGCCTACCAGCTCCGCAGAGCTCAGGAAGCGTCGTTCGCAGCGTTCGCCGGGAGGGCCGGTGAGTCGACGATATGGCCGGGCTGGTATGCGCTGCTGACCATAATCCGTGACAACCCCGGCATGACCCAGACCGAATTGAGCAAGTCTAGCGGACGAGACAAATCTACGCTGACAACGTCCCTGCGCGAACTTGATCGCAAGGGACTGATTGTGAGAGATCGCGATCCAAACGATCAGCGCCGCGTCCGGCTTTCGCTCAGCCCGGAAGGAGAAACCCATCTTGAGGCATTGCGCGCGCATGCGGTTGCGCACGACGCCCAGTTCGAAGCGATCGTGGGCGTGGAAAATCGCGCAGCGTTGCTCATAATACTGAAGGATATCGCCGAACAGTTCACGAGGTTCGCCGAAACACTTGCCTCTCGCAGCTGAAACGACGCTGCGTTTCGTTCCAGATTGCTCCCAAATGATTCGCGGCTAGCTCGGCACCGCTGCCGCCACTTTGCCCGGACCAGACGATTCGTTGGAACAAATAATGAAGCAGCGGGCCTTTTGCAGGCCCGCTGCTTCGAAGTGAACTGCATCAGGCGCAGCTAACGTCAGATTACCAGCGCTTGGTAAGCCCGACCGTGACGGCTCGGCCGATCGGGTTCGCGTTGCTCACCGTCCCGAACGCATTGGCCTGGAATGGCGGTTGCTGGTCGAACAGATTTTCGACGTTCACTGACAAGCGCACTCCACCCAGCGCGCCGCCCTCTGGCAGGCTGTATGACGCGCGGAGATTGAGGGTGGTGAACCGCCCGACATAAGTGGTCTTGGCAACCGTCGTATAGAATCCGGCAAGATCCATCACGGTGGCGCCAAGCGCGACGCGGTCGTTCTCGTAATCCACCGAGGCCATCAAACGACTACGCGAGTCCGTGGCAACGATGTCGTTGATCGCAGCACCAGCAGCGCCCTGCAGTTTGTCCGTCAGGATGTAAGTTCCGGCGGCGCGCACCGTCAGTGACCCTTTCGCCAGCGCAAAACGCTTGGACACGTCGTAGTCGATGCCGCTCTGGATCTTGCGTGACACATTCACGCGCTGAAGTACCGCAATCCAGTAAATCTGCGGAGGCAGAATTCCGCCATCGACCGCTAAGACCGAGCTATACTTGGTCACTTCAGGCGAATTGGGCGTGAACGGCTGGATCGCACCCCCGACGATCGGAGCGAGGATACCATATTGCGAGAATGCAGGATTGGAGAAGGTCGACCCCGGTCCGTTGAACGGAAGTCCGATAAAATTCTTGAAGTCAACATGATAGTACGTCGCGGTCGCCTTGAAGCCATTCCACGACCTTGGGCTGAAGTCGAACCCGAACGCATAGTTCTTGGAGGTTTGCGGCCGGAGATTGGGCGATCCGCCCGCGACGATCAGACCCGGTAGTGCAGTATACTGGTTGAGCGTTGCATTGCCCGACGGCGCGAAGGCCGGCGATCCCGCACTGCTCAGCTGAAGGCGGGTGTCGACAGCACCCGCGGTCGTGTTGCCGAGAGTCGGCGCCTGGAATGCCGTACTGTAGTTACCGAAAAGGCGAAGGGCATCGACCGGCTTCCAGTCAACACCGATTTTCGGATTAAAGGTGCTGCCAGCGTCCGAATAGTCGTCAACGCGCGCGGCAAGTGACAGCGAGAGCTTCCGGGCGAGTGCGAACTCGTTACCGTCTCCGACGAGGGGTATGAACAGTTCGCCATAGGCCGATTTGACGTTGCGCGAAGCCGAGCCGTTGCCCTGCGATAGATAGCCCTTGAGCGTACCGGTGGCGTCCAGGATGCTGTTAGGTGATCCTACCCGGCGATAGCCGACTTGCGACTGCCAGAGCAGATCCGCGCCGACCGCGATGCGGACGTCACCGCCCGGAAGCGCAAACAGCGGACCGTCGACCTTGGCGCCGACCTCGTAAAGCCTTTGCCGCGAATGGACGACTTCATTGCCATCGGCAATCTGGGCCAGAACTGTTCCGGACGTGCGATGGTTGAACGGGTCGAACGCGGTAGCCGTCGTGGTAGCGCCCAGGGCGTTGCGATAGGCAACGTTGTCCAAGGACTGTCCGAAGGCATCGTTGTTGGTCTGGCCTGCGGTGGCGAACGCATTAAGTCCGAATTCGTGTGGAAGCTTTGCATTCAGGCCAAGGCTGCCCTGCATGGCCTCCATCGAGATACTGCGCTGGAGACCTTCGCCGAATTCGGTGATGGGGCGGTAAGCGAGCGTCTGGGCAGTCCCTGACGTGTTATAAGGGTTGGCAGCCGCCATGGTGAACGAGAGGCCGGGTTGGAACTCCTGCGAATTGCGCGTTTCCTTCGAATACAGCAGGTCGCTCCACAGCTCGACCGAAGGCGACAGGTCCTGACGGATGGTCGCGAAGACACTGCCACGGCGCTTGCGCGGCTGGATATCGGCGAGGTTGGCAGTGTCGCATAGGGGCGCAGCGCCGAATTGGGCAACGCCGCACTGGCTGCTGTCATTGTTGGTGTTCAGCGTATTGTAATAGTCACGGTCGCGACCACGCAGGCGAGAGCTCTCGATATAGGAGGCCGCGACGACTATGGAACCTGACGACCAGCTCGTGCCGATACGCTGGGCCAGGTCAAAGCCGTCGAACTTGCTTGCGCTTGTATAACGCGCGCTCGACTCCGCGCCGTCGCTCTTCTTGCGCGTAATGAAGTTGATGACGCCTGCAACCGCGTCCGAACCGTAGATCGATGAAGCGCCGTCGGGAATGATTTCGACACGCTCGATCGCGCCTGGCGTAATGATCGACGCATCGGTGACACCCGAGAGGATGCCGCTCGGCACGACGCGGTGTCCGTTGAGCAGCAGGAGCGTGGCATTATTGCCAAGGTTCGGGCGCAGGGCGGTCGCGGCGACGATGGAGCCGAACGTCGGCGTCCCGGTCGGGATGGTGCCGAACTGCGCAATCTGGGGAACCTTGGCCAGCACGTCCGAGAGGGTGCTTGCGTTGGATTTCCTGATGTCGTCGGCGCCTACGGAAAGGATCGGCGAGCCGGTCGGCGCAACGCCGCGAATGCTGGTTCCGGTAACGACGATTTCACCAACCGGCGCTTCCTCTGCATTGGTGGATGGGGCCTCCTGCGCGAATGCCTGGCCGCTGAGCGCCAAGATCGACGCAGAGCAGAAGTATGCAATCCCTTTAAACCCAATCATTGTTTCCTCCTCCTCCTAATTTGATCCATCTATTTTTAGAAAAGATCGCGAAAATTTAAGTAATATCAGATGAGTATTTTGAATTTTTCGGATTCATTTACTCGCAATGTGCCGGTGAATTAGGAATATCGTACCCGCAACCAGCGTCATCGCTGCCGCAATTGCCCAATGAAAGCCGGCGATCCCCCAGATTCCAGCCACCGCGGCCCCGAAGAAGGCGCTCGCGATTGCACCCAGCCGACCCACTCCCGTGGCCATTCCCACGCCTCGGGCCCGCAGGGGCGCCGGGTAGATGCTGGAGGCGAGCGCATACAGGCTGGTCTGCACTCCGTTTACGCAGCCGCCTTCGATTGCGATCAGCAAGTACAGGCCGAAAATCGGAAGGCTGACCGGTGGCAGGACGGCCAGTGCAGCAGCCGCTGCCAGCGCCGTGAGCGCCATTACGGTCATCACGATGCGGGAGCCGTAGCGCCCGATCGCAGCGCCTGCCATGAGGGCCACTACCACGCCGCCCATGTTGAACGCTGCCAGCCCCCGAGCGGACTGGGCTACGTCAAGGCCGCTTTCCGTCAGCAATGTGGGTAGCCAGTTGAACGCCGCGTAGACCGAGATCAGGGCAAAGAAAAATGCCGACCAGAGCAGGAAGCTGTCCCGCCGCCATTCCGGAGCGACGATGGTGGTGAGCGGAGGGGTGGGACCATCCGATTTCGGTACGGACGCCCCTATCACCGCGCTGTCTTCGGCAAACCCCATCCGACGCAGGCTGCGCTGTATCCGCGCCTCGCTGGCCCCTTGGCACACGAGGAAAGCGACGGATTCCGGTATGAACCACGCCAGAACCACAGCCAGAACGAGTGTGCATCCTCCTGCAAGGTAAAACAGTACTTCCCACCCCAATGCGGGCAGAATGACGGAAGCGCCCAGGCCGCCCAAGGCACCGCCCAGAGGCACGCAAACGATGGAAATGATCACTGCCAGGCTGCGATGGCGAGCGGGGGTGAACTCGCTCACCAAAGCGGCTGCATTCGGGAAAGCCGAGCCCAGGCCCAAGCCGGCGATAAAGCGCAACGCAGCAAGCTGATCCGGCGATCTGGCAAGACCGATCAGGACCGTTGCCGCGCCGAAGAGCACGACGCTGACGATAAGCGCCAGCTTGCGGCCGTTCCGGTCGCCGAGCACGCCGCCGCCGATCGCACCGATCAGCATGCCCAGCTGCGCCGCTGCGAGGGCGCCGGCCAATGCAGACTTGGGAACGCCCCAGTCCTTCATCAGGCTGGGCAGGGCAAAGCCAAGAGCCTGATTGTCGAAGCCATCGAGCAGGATCGCGAGCGATACCAACGCCAGCAGCGTCTTCTGTGAGATGCTCCATGCGTGCTCGTCGACCAGTGCAGGTGTTTTAGCACTGGCCAGTGGCAGTTCCATCTTTGTGCCCATCAGTCGAGCCTCGCTTCGACGACGACGGCTCGCCCTTCGTTCTTCAGAACCGCAAAGGCCCGGGTAAATACGTCGGCAAGGTCGCTGTGACGGTCCACGACGAAGGTAGCGGCCCCGCCTGCTGCGGCAGCGATCGCTCCGTAATCCGGAGCCGGCGAAAAACTGAGATCGAGATCGCCGGCCTTGCTCGCATGACCGTCGGGATGCACAGCCAGCGCCGAATGGCGCGGCGCGTTCCAGCCATCGTTGTTCAGGACGACCTGCAGGAACGGCGCGCCATAACGGCGTGCGATCCAGTGGACCGTGGACGGTGTCGTGAACATGTAGCAGCCATCGCCCGAAATGGCGACGACCGTGGCATCGGGCCGCGCCATCTTGGCGCCAATGGCCGCGCCGCCATTCCAGCCCAGCGACCCGCCTCCGCTGGCGAACATCGCGCCAGGGCGAACGGGGGCCAGGTGGTCAAACACCGGCTGGTAGTTGGTTATGCCCTCGTTCATCACGATGCTCTGGGCGTCGATGTGCGGGCGCAGCGCGGCCATAAGACGCGCTATGCTGAGGCCACTACCCCGCGTTTCGGCCGCTGCCAGCCGTGCCCGCCGCGCTTCGCTGCGCGCCGCATAATGCGCCTTTTTTTCAGCCACTTCCTGCGAAGAAAGGTCAAGCTCGCGGGCGGCTTCCGAGATTGCCCGGATCGCCAGTTCGGCATCGGCCCGGAATGAACGATGCGCCTCAATGTACCACAGCGGCATCTGTTCTTTCAGGGGATCGACATCGACGTGATAGACTTGGCATTCCGGCCGGGGGCTGTTCTTGCTCGGAATCCAAGGCACGTCGCTGTCGATCACCAGCACGAGATCGGCTTCGGCGAGATCGTCGTTCCGCTGTGGATCGTTCCAGAAGTTGCCCAGATAGAACGGACTGTCGTGGGGCAGGTTCACGTAGCTGGGCACGGATTCCATCACGCCGATGCCCAGTTGCGCGCATAACGTCTGCAGCGCATCCACCGCGTCCGGATTGCGGCCCAGATAGGAGGTCACGATCAACGGTCTGCGGGCAGCAGCGAGCTTTTCTGCCAGAAACTTCGCATCCTTGTCGCCCAGGGCAATTGGAGCCAAAGGCTGCCAGCGCTCCATGTCGATCGTGACCGGCTCGCACGGCGCCTCAAGCACCTCACGGGGGGCCATAAGGTAGACCGGGCCTTTGGGATCGGACTTCGCAAACTGCATGGCACGGTGCACGAGTTGCTTGACGTTCGCCCCGGTGCGGATTTCGTTGTCATACCGCATGTAACCGCGGACCAACCCGCGCTGATCGTGAACGTCCTGAATCCATTGAATGAATTCATTGCGGCTGCCGAGCAGCTCCCCTTCCTGGGTGTAAGGCGATGAACCGGCGAGGATCAGTACGGGGATCCGGGCCTTGGCGGCATTGTGGACCGCACCGCCCAAGGCCTGTGTTCCGCATTCGACGTGCACAATAACTGCCTGCGGCTTGCCGCTGATCTGCGTGTGGCCATGCGCAATGGTCAAGGCCACCATTTCGTTAGGACAGGTGATGATCGCAGGAAGTGCCCGGCCTTGCGCCCTTGCTTCGGCAATGGCTTCAACAAGGCCAGGATGATCACTGCCGAGATTGACGAAGACATGGCTGATGTCCTGTTCGGCAAGAGCCTCGAGAAAGGCGGTTGCGGTGGTGTACATCAGTTGCTCCGGAGGGCGTGGTCGCTGCGCGGCTCGGGCGCGCAAAGGACAGGGACAGGCGAAACCTCAACCTGCCGATATGCATGGCGCAACGGTGAGCTGCCCGTTTGTTGGACCTGAAACATGGCGCCGTGTCTCACTCGCGCGGCCCGGAGACAGCCATGACCGTCGAACCGGCGCGTCCCGTCCGCAGCCGTACGGAATGCACATCCCCGCAGTGATGCGCTCTCGTTGCGTCTGAGCCGACGACCTTCACCGTCATGACACGCCTTCCTGCCCGCCAATCTTCCCGGCCAGTCACCGGTCGCTTGCGCAATGGCTCGCAAACGGCCGTGGCGGATCAGATTGCCCTCTCCCGCCGCTGATTCGTCGATCAGCGGTAAGGTGCTCCTATACGCGTTATTTGTTTTGCGTCCAACTAAAAATGGCAGAACGGACTGGAGATATCGCGACGGGGCGCGGTGCTAGAACACGCTCGATCCATTCTTCGAAGGAAGAAGGTTCGCGCGCGCCGTTGCATGGCGGTCGGGTCTGGCGGGGCGGGGTTACGAGGGCATCAAGGAGCGACGGAGGGATGAGCTGAAGTCCCGCATACGCCCATAAAATATAGCAAAATTAGAAGGATAATGGCACATCGCTCCGTCGATGCCATCCTCTCTGGCGCGGCGAGAAGGGCGCGCTTTCCGCACCCCTACTTCGAGCGCCAACCCGATCTTCCATGGATGATGCAGCCAAGCCCGGACACGACCGGACCTGGAATTTTTTGTTTGACGTAACACCTAATTACCGCGAGAAAAGTTGACTACGCGCGCTGTGATCGTAGCGGAAGGGTCCGAAAAACAGATAATCGATGCCGGCCGAGGCGCGATAACCGGCTCATGTCGGAGGAGAGTGTTGGGATGGAAGACTTTGCGGATCTGCGGCGCAGCCAGACCCTCGTTTAGCGCCGACCAGGCAGAACGGGGAACCCATTGCCGAAAGCGTTTGCCCTGATGGACTGCCGCCCAGTCGTTCGAAGCGCAAATGCGCCGGTCTTAAGGTAACGCACTTCAGCAGGGTAAGGTGAACCTCTGAAAGTCAAGTTTGAACCACAAGTCTGATGTTCCCGAAAGGATTTGCCGTTGACCGTCAAACGCCTGCTGTTTGCCACCGCCCTTTTGGCATCCACTGCGCTTCTGTCGGCCGCGGTCGAGGCCTCAGACGGGCAGATTGCAGTCGACGGGGCGGTTCAACCAGACGGGCCGGTATCGGCGCAATCCAGTCTCGAAGAGCAGTTCCGCGACCCGCCGCAATCAGCCCGTCCAAGGGTGTGGTGGCACTGGATGAACGGCAATGTCACCAAGGACGGCATCGCCAAGGACCTCGCCTGGATGAAACGGGTCGATATCGGTGGACTTCAGAACTTCGATATCGGGCTTTCGACGCCGACAATTGTTGAAAATCGCCTCGCTTACATGTCTCCCGGCTGGAAGGACGCCTTTCGCTTCGCCGCCTCGGAAGCCGACAGGCTCGGGCTCGAACTGGCTATCGCGGCATCTCCGGGCTGGTCAGAAACCGGCGGGCCATGGGTGAAGCCCGCCGATGCTCTCAAGAAGGTTGTTTGGAGCGAGACCATCGTCGACGGTGGCACGCGTTACGTCGGCAAACTCCCGCTCCCGCCCCGCAACACCGGAACCTATCTCGACCTTCCGGTTGCGGAAGGAATTCCCATCCTCAAGACCGCTCCGTCGTTCGTGCCGCCGGAGCTTTATTCCGATTTTGCGGTACTCGCGGTACCCGCCACGCCGGATGCCGGGCCTGCACCTGCATATGCGATGGCTGGCGCGTCCCTTGATGCCGCGGCACTTTCCGACCGGAGCCTGTTGAGCGGCGTCTCGCTCCCTGGCAGCGGTCTCAATGTGCCGGTCATCGTCACCGCAACCTATGCCGCGCCGCGAACCGTCCGGTCCGCCAGCCTGTTCATCGCGGGGGGCAAAACCATGCACGCCACGCCGAACTTCGCGGCAGTGCTTGAAGCCAGCCGCGACGGGACCGTCTGGCAGAAGATCGGCTCGTTTTCGATGAATCCGGCTCCGACCACAATCAGCTTTCCGGCGATTACCGCGACGCGCTTTCGGCTCTCCATAACCCCGCTGGTGTCCAAAGCCTCCAATCCGCGACAACCTGTGCCCGGCCTTGTTCAGAACACCCCGAACGGGGCCGCTCCGGGGTTCAAACCCATCGATTTGCGCCAGTTCTCTCTTTCGTCCGAGGCAAAGGTCGATCAATTCGAGGCCAAGGCGGGGTTCGCTGTCGAGCCGGACTATTATGCGCTTGGAAACCCGGACCCGGCGACGACCGGTCCGGCCCCTGCGCAAGTCATCGACCTGACTTCCAGAATGAAGGCGGACGGGTCGATCGATTGGCTCCCGCCCAAGGGTGCGCGCTGGAAAATCCTACGGTTCGGCTCGTCCCTGCTGGGTACGACAAATCACCCTGCGGCGGCAGAGGCTACAGGACTCGAGGTCGACAAGTTCGATGGCGAAGCCGTTCGGCGCTACCTAGAGCATTATCTCGCGATGTACCGCGACGTCACCGGTCCCGCCCTTTTCGGGCAGCACGGCGTGAGAGCGCTGATCACCGATTCAATCGAAGTCGGCGCGGCGAACTGGACCCCGGCCATGCTCAGGCGTTTCGAGGAACTGCGCGGGTATGATCCAACGCCCTGGCTGCCCACCCTGGCCGGAATGTTGGTCGGGACGCGCGAACAATCCGATCGTTTCCTGTGGGATTACCGCCAGACTCTGGCGGACCTTATCGCAGCCGAGCACTATGGTACGATCGCCAAGGTAGCCCATGAGCAAGGCTTGCAGGTCTATGGCGAGGCGCTGGAGCTTGACCGGCCTTCGTTGGGTGATGACATGGCTATGCGCAGCTATGCCGACGTGCCGATGGGCGCGCTATGGACTTTCGACCGGTCGCAAGGCCCCAACCTGAGCCACATCGCCGATATCAGGGGCGCGGCCTCCGTCGCGCACCTGTTGGGAAAGAAGTTTGTCGCGGCAGAGTCTATGACGTCCGCTTCGGCGCCGTGGTTCAATGCGCCCAGGGACTTGCGGAGGATTGTCGACCTCGAATTCGTCAACGGAGTGAATCGTCCGATCATTCACACCTCGGTTCACCAGCCGGTTGATGACCGGGTGCCTGGACTCTCCCTTTTGATCTTCGGGCAGTATTTCAACCGCCACGAAGCTTGGGGCGAGATGGCACGCGCATGGATCGATTACATCGCCCGAAGCTCTCTGCTTCTGCAAAGCGGGCGCAACGTGGCAGACGTTGCTGTATTCTACGGCGAAGAAGGTCCACTGACCACGCTCTTTGGGCATTCGCCCAGTGCAGAGTTGCCGAAGGTTCACGCGTTCGACTTCCTGAACCGGGATGGTCTGCTTACGGCTCTCCACGTCGAAGGTGGGGAACTCGTCAGCAGCGGCGGCGCTCGCTACAAAGCGTTGTATCTGGGCGGCGCGAGCCGCAGGATGACTCTGGCCGTGTTGCGCCGGATCGCTGAACTTGCCGATGCTGGTGCGACCATCATCGGCACGGCTCCAACCGACTCGCCTTCGCTCGACGATGACCGGGCAGCATACTCGGCGCTCACCGCGCGCTTGTGGGGGCCAGGCCGGGTGACCAAGGTTGGCCGCGGTCGCGTGATTGCTATGCGCGATGTCGATGGCGCGCTCGCACTTATGGAGATACGGCCGGACTTCAGGTTGGAAGATGCAGCCTCCGACGCTGACATCCCGTTCGTTCATCGTTCGCTTCCCGACGGTGAACTCTGGTTCCTGGTTAACAGGAAGGACCGCAGGGAGCGCTTCTCCGCCAGGTTCCGGGTTGCCGGCAAGGTTCCCGAACTTTGGCACGCCGATAGCGGGCGCACGGAACCGGTCAGCTATTCGATCAAGGACGGCGAAACAGTCGTTCCGCTTGATCTCGCCTCCGAGGAATCCGTCTTCGTCGTGTTCCGCAAGCCTGCCGCCAAGGCAGATTTCGCAGTCCGCCAGGAGCACTTGCAGACGGTGATGAACCTCAACGGACCTTGGGCCGTGCGATTCCAAGCTGGGCGAGGAGCCCCACCCGCAATTACGTTGAATTCGCTCCATTCCCTTTCGGATGATCCCGATCAACGAGTGAAGTATTTTTCGGGCGAGGCGACCTACAGCCAGACATTCGTTCTGCCGAGGCGCAGCCGGCCGGGGCTGCCAATGTGGCTGGATCTGGGTGAAGTCTCAGAACTTGCCGAAGTCAGAATCAACGGCAAAATCGCGGGTAACCCCTGGCACGCACCATACCGTGTCGAAATTGGTAAATTGGTGCACAAAGGGAAGAACAGCGTAGAGATCAAGGTTGCGAACCTATGGGTGAACCGGCTCATTGGCGATGCCCAGCCCGGCGCGGATAAAATCACCTGGACCGCGACACCGACCTATCGAGCTGATGCGCCGCTGCGGCAGTCTGGTTTGATTGGTCCGGTAAGACTAGAAGCTGAAGGGCGGTAATGGATGCTGCCAAAGGGTGTTGTCAGACCAAACGCACGGTCCGTTAGGGGGCTGGCGCTAGGGTCGCTGGATGCCCCGCCCACGCAAGCCCGTTTAGCTACTTCAACGACATTGTCAGACTAACTGCACCTTTACGATTTCCGGCTAGCTCGACCCCGCTGTCAATCTAGCGAGCACGTTCGGCATGTTCCCGAATAAGAAGGCGTTTGCTCCAAACAGGTAAGCAAACCGCGGTAGCTCTGGCTCGGGCCGGTGCAGTTACTCTGACAACACCCCATCATCGCGCGGCCGGATCGATAATGCGCCTTATGACGAGCGATGCAGTCGCTCACGGCGACGTGTGCGCGAAAGAGAGCAGTTCACCCTCGCCGGACTCCGCCAACCGGTCTCCAAACTCAGAGCCTCCGCGCCTCGACGGGCCATAAGCCTGCAGTTCTGTGCCCTTTGCGGGAGGATGGTTGACCTCCGGCGCGCGGTGGACCTTAAGGGCAAGATCCTCGAAGGCGTCGTCAGAACAATTGCACCACGGTTATTGCCGATCCCACGTGCGAGCGATGCTCGTCACTCGCCTCCATCCCCCTTTAGGCGATATCTGGCTTGATCCTGCGGCACGTTTGGCTGGCCACCGGACAGGAAGGTGCGGAAGTTGGCCAGTTCGGGGTCGGCCGTACGAACCATTTCCGCCAACAGCGCGGCCTTCATGCGCTCGATCCGCGCCTTGTGCCTGGGGTCCGCAAGCAAGTCATGGCGCTGACCCGGATCCTGTTCCAGATCGTAGAACGCGAGCGGGACACCCGTGACGAGCTGCTTCACGCGCGCCGCCGTGGCGGAGTCACGCTCAGCCGCGGCCTTCATTGCCGGAAAGGTCAAGCCGATCATGCTTTCGATATGGAAATTCAGCTTCCCATCGGCCCAGGGTGAAAAGATCAACGAATATCGTCGATCCTGGATCGCCCGCATTGGGTAGGCCATTCCGCTCGACACCTGGTTCACATAGGTAAACTGAAACTCGGGTTCAGCGACCTTTTCACCACGGATCAGCGGCATCCACGACCGGCCGTCCAGCACGGGAGGCAATGCTACGCCCAGCAGCTCGAGCAGCGTGGGCAATATATCCACGCTGGTGCTCAAGGAATCGAACGCGCGTGGCGTACCCATTCCTGGCCACGACAGCAGCACCGGTTGGCGCGTGCCGTGATCGTAACAAGTTGCCTTCGAGAACGGAAACGGCATGCCGTGATCGGCGCAGAAGACAATCGCCGTGTTCTCGGCTTCGCCGCTACGCTCCAATTCTTTCAATATGCCGCCGACCGCGATATCCAATCGCTGGATGCTGTTCCAATATTGGGCAAGCTCGGTACGCACGTCGGGAAGGTCGTCCAGCATTGGCGGCACCACGACCTCGGCCGGCGTTATCTCGCGCGCGACCTTGTACGGCCCTTCATTCCCATGATCTACGCGTAGCGCTGGCGGACTGCCGTAAAAGGGACGGTGCGGATCGTTGATATTGCACTGAAGGAAGAACGGCCGCATCTGGGCTTTGGCCTCGGCGAACACGACAGCGGCGCCCGCCGCGTGGATCAGGGCGTTGCGGTCCTTCCCCTGCTGTATATAGTCCCAGGGGAACGAGCTTTGCGGCTGCATGTGATCGATCTTGTGGATCGCCGCGGTGAAGAAACCCTGTTCTTTGAGCAGCGTCGTCAGCGTCGGCACGCCTTCACGCATCGGGATGAAGCCCGTCCCGCCATTGCGATGCGGCAATAGTCCGCTCATGAATGCCTCGCGCGACGGCATGCAGATCGGGGCCACGGTTCTGTTGGAGACAAAACGGTGCGATCGCGCCGCCAAGGCATCCAGATTAGGCGTGATCCCGGTGCGACCGCTCATGAAGCCGGGGATCGAACCGTCCATATCGTCTGCGGTAATGAAGAGAAGATTCATGCGCTTGGGCGGCGGCGCCTTCGCCACCCGCTGCGCGAATAGCGGCGTCGTCAACGCGGCAAGGGCTGCTACCGAGACGGTACCCTTGAGAAAATCTCGTTTACGCATGGTTCGTTCCTTGCTCGGGCAAGATCAATATACCCACTCGGTATCGCGCCCGTTGATGGTGATGTGACGGGTGGAGCGAAGCGGCCAGATCGGGGTCGGCAAGCTGCCACGCCAAGCCTCCAGCTTGCGTGCCAATCGATCTCTAATCTGCGGCTGGCCGTCGCTCAGGTCCTTCATCTCCGCCGGGTCGGCGTCGAGATCGTAAAGGTATGTCTTGTTCCAATCACGGGAACGCCACAATTTGTAGCGGCCCTCGCGAACGGCGAAGACCGGATCCTGGCCCCAGAGCAGCGTGCGAGGGGCGGCGTCGGGGCGGCTGAGCAGATGAACCAGGTCTTCTCCGTCGAGACCTGCCGGCAAAGGCTTCGAGGGTGCGGCGGCATGCAACGCGGTCGGCAGGATATCGAGTGAACTCACCGGCGTGTGCACGAGCCCACGCTTCTTGAGACCCGCCGGCCATGACAGGAGGAAAGGCACTCGCGTGCCACCCTCCAGATAGGTGAACTTGCCCGCTCCCCAGGGATGATCGACGGTACAAAATCCGAACTGCACCGGGCAGCCGTTGTCCGACAAAAAGAAGACCATCGTGTTGTCGCGGATTCCCTGCTTGTCCAGCGTATCGAGGATGTGTCCGACGCCGTCGTCGAGCGCCGAGATCATTGCGACATAGGTTCGACGCACCGGGTCTTTGATCGAAGCGAAGCGATCATAATATGTCTGCGGCACCTGCAACGGCCAATGCGGAGCATTGTAGGCGACATAGGCAAGGAATGGGCGCCGTTCCCGTGCCGAACGCTGGATATAATCAACCGCGCGATCGGTAATCTCGCTCGTCAGATATTTGCCGAAATCATTGACCGGCGTGGCGTTGGGTCCCTCGACGACCACGCCACCCCCGGTGCGCTGGTCGATTGCATAATGATCGGCCTTTGTCGGCGTTGTGACAATGCCCGGGGTCTTGGGATCGACATAGACGGTCTCACCGGCGACGAACCCGAAAAACTCGTCGAATCCGCGCCGCGTCGGGTAGAAAGACGGGCCGTTTCCCTGATGCCATTTGCCAAATATGGCGGTGCCGTAACCGAATGCCTTCAAGCGGTCGCCGATCGTTTTCTCGCTTAACGGCAAGCCGATATTAGGAGCCACATCACCGCGATCGTTGATGTTATAGGTAAAACCAAACTCCATCGGCCGCCGCCCCGTCAGCAGACCGGCGCGCGACACCGCACATACCGACGCGGCAACATAGCCGTCCGTAAACGCAACGCCCGATTTGGCGATACGGTCGATGTTGGGCGTGCGAACTTCGGTACGACCATAACTCGAAACATCAGGCCAGCCGAGATCGTCGACCAGAATCACCACGATATTCGGACGTTCCGGAGCCCTTGTTCTTGGCGACATTTTCCGATCCGCATAGGGTGCGGGATGCGCAGGTTGAGGCAAGGCGGCGAGAGTGGTTGCACCAGCCAGCAAAGCAACCGTCAGGAATCGTGACATCTGGCCTCTCCCTTGTTCAGCGTCGATCGGTCGCCGGGGCGAAGCCCGACGAAATGCAGCGACTGAAAGGCAAGCGCTCTCGATAGCCGTGCAGGATCGGTTCAGTCATTCGCACGAGGCCCAATCGTCACGACGCAATCGCTGAGGCCCGCCACCGATGCGACCAAGCGGTTCCCCTCTACAACCGGTCCGACGCCCGCCGGCGTGCCCGTGTAGATCAGGTCACCGGGCTCGAGCCGATAGAAACGCGATATGTAGGCGATCACCTCCGGTACGCTCCAGAGGAGGTCCGCAATATCCGCTTCCTGACGCACGCCTCCGTCAACGGTCAGCGCGATACGGCCGCCATGGGGGTGCCCGACCCGCGCCGCGGCATGGATCAGGCCAAGCGGAGAGGATTGTTCCACATTCTTGCCCGCGTCCCACGGGCGGCCGACCTGGCGTGCCTGCAATTGAAGGTCCCGCCGCGTCATGTCGAGCCCGGCCGCGTAGCCGTAAACGTGATCAAGGGCGTCGTTCTCGACGATGTTGCGCCCGCCCTTGGCGATCGCAACCACGAGTTCAGCCTCATAGTGAAAGTCGCTGGTTTCACTCGGGTAGGAAATCACAGAGCCGGTGGGCACCACCGTCTCCGCCCATTTGGTAAAGAAAAACGGCAGCTCTCGATCAGGATTCTGACCCATTTCACGCGCGTGGGCAGCATAGTTGCGGCCGATGCAGAACAACCGCCTTACGGGATAGCCCAAGCCTTCGTCAGTTGAAGCGATAACCGGCTGCTGCGCTTCGAATAGGAGATTCATTCCGCCTGTTCCCTGAAGAGATCGAGTTTCTGTTGAGCGGCACGGTCGGAAAAAGCGAACAGCACCAATGCGCGGTCGGCCGAGAGCACCAGTTTTTCCCAAGAGGGCACGACAACGATGTCGCGCGGCCGCAGGGGCAGTTCCCGGTCTCCAACGACGGCGGTCCCCTCACCTTCGACCACCACGAAAATCGTTCCATCGGTGGCCCGGCGCGGGCGGGTGTCGAAACCCGCCGGCAACAGCCGGACATGCGCCGCTATCGTCGGCATGACGGCGCCACCATCGGCCGGATTGAGAAACTCCAGCGCATGTCCCAGATGGACATCGATCTCAGCGGTCGCGGCCATCGCGTCCAGGGCAGATCGCCAAATGCTATAGGGGTAGTGGAACAGAGGCTGGCTCGCCGGGCGGCGATCCGCCGCCGATCCGCGCAACGGCCGCATGTTGAGGCCGTAGCGCACCCGGCTGTCGCCCGGAGGCACCGTCTCCCGATGCACTTTCTCGCTATGTTGTTCGGCGAAGCTGGCGTCGAAGTGACGCACGGTCGGGATGTCCAGGCCATCCAGCCATATCATCGGCCGATCGGTCGGATTGCCATGATCGTGCCATTGCCAACCGGGAGTGAGCACCAGATCAAAGGCCGACATAATCGCCTTCTCACCGTCGACGGCAGTGAAGGCGCCTTCACCTTCCATCACCAAACGCAGCGCGCATTGGCTATGTCGATGGCTTGGCGCCACTTCGCCTGGCAGGATGAGCTGAAGGCCCGCATAGAGACTGGGGGTGATCGAGGCCGTACCGGGCAGGCTCGGATTCTCCAGAATGAGGACGCGGCGCTCGGCCTGTTCCGCGCTGATCAATTCGCCGGCGCGCAACAGATGAGCCCGGACATCGTCATAGGCCCATCGGTGCGGTGATGCCGGAGAGCGCGGCTCGGGACGAACAAGCTGCGCCAGCGACTCCCATAAAGGCGCGAGATGTTGCGGCGCCATCTCGGCATAGAGAGTCTCGAGGCGCGCCCGCTGTTCGTTCGACATGGTGATCATCACGCCACGGCCCATGGCGGCGTCATTCTCGAAATCATGATCAACCTCCCCGCCGGACGCAGCGGAAGCCGATATGGCTCGTTGACGATTCGACATCCTGGGCATGCCGCGCCGCGGGGCGATAGCGTTGGCAGTAGTTGGCCGCGCAGAGATGAGAACCGCCCTTGACCACCTTTCGCGGAATTTTACCTGGCGCATAAGGATCGTGACTGTCGCTCCGCCGGCCGCCCCGGGGGTTGGCGATCACGCAACAGCTACCGGTACGCTTTTTCGGTGCCGTCGGTTGAGACCACCAGTCCGAGGTCCATTCCCAGACATTGCCGATCATGTCGTACAGTTCATACCCGTTGACGGGAAAGCTGCGCACGGGCGACGTTCGCTCCCATCCGTCGAGCAGTTGGTTGGCGAAGGGAAAGGCGCCCTGCCAATAATTGGCCAGCATCAGGCCGTCGGGCGCAAGCTCGTTTCCCCAGGCATAGTCGGCGCCATCGAGTCCGCCGCGTGCGGCAAACTCCCACTCCGCTTCGGTCGGCAGGCTCTTGCCTGCCCAGGCCGCATAGGCGGCCGCGTCTTGATAAGCGATGTGCACGACCGGATGGTCGGGCAAGGCGTCAACCACACTGTCCGGTCCGACCGGGTGTCGCCAGTTGGCACCGAAGCGGAAATGCCACCACTGGCTGGGATCGTACAGATCGACGGGACCGCTCGTCGGTTCGAATACCAGCGAGCCGGGCTGCGCCATCTCCGGGAGCATGCCCGGATAGTCGGCAGGATCCGGGGCGATCTCCGCAACGGTTTGATATCCCGTTTCCGAGACGAAGCGCGCAAACGCAGCATTCGTGACCGGCACCTGATCTATCCAGAACGGGTCGACCCTGACGTGCCGAACCGGCGCCTCTTCCGGATAGAAGCGGTCGCTGCCCATCACGAACGACCCGCCGGGCAGATAGCGCATCTCCTCCATCACACGATTTCCCGTGCTGGCTGCGATGTTGCGGAGGGCAAAGACACCCGCCCTACCATTTCAGCTGCTCCTCCCCGCAGAACGGGTCCACCGGGCTCTTTCCCGTGAAGGCGACCTCACCGTTCAACCGCCGCACCAGTTCCCGCTGGCTGGAGGGCAGCGAGCAATAGCCATTGACGTACGTGCCGAAGTTCGGCGCGTCATACAGGTAGTAAGGCTGTCCGAACGAGATAAGAAGCGTGGGCAACTCACGATTGAATTGCATCATCGCCATGCGCGAACCGCCGTGGAGCTCGGCGAAATCAAGATGGATCGATCCAAGGCTCGGCGTCGCCTCCTGTCCGATCAGGTATATCACCAGATCGGTATCGCTCATGGTCGGCGGATTGGCCGGATCATAGGCACGCAGATCAAACCCGCGCTCCCGCATGGCATCTTCGAAAGGTGCAAAGCTACGTTCGATCGCACCCGAAAAGAAACTCCAGCCAGGCTCGGAGATGACGACGACGCGCCGGTGGCGAGAGGGATCGAGCGGGAGCAGCGACGGCACGTCCTTGACGAGCGTCAGCGCGCGGCCCGCGGCCTCCTCCGCCACGGCGAGATGTGCGGGCGTGCAGAGCGCCGCCCGCACTTGTTCGACGGAGCCGATCCGTTCGTCGACACTACGCCGGTGCAGGCCCAACCGCGCCTTCAGCGTCAGCATGCGCGTCACGGCCTCTTCCAGCCGGTCCTCCGACAGGCGTCTTTCGCGCAAACCTTTCATCATCAGGGCCATGTCCGCGGCAGCGTCGCGGCTGAAGAGAAAGACGTCACAACCTTCCTCGATTACGGCCGGCACGGCCTCCTCGCGATCCATCCAACTCGTAAGTCCGCCCATCACGGTCGCGTCCGACACGATGAGACCACGAAAGCCCAACTGCTCTCGCAGCAATAGCTGATTGAGCAGTCTGGATACCGAGGCCGGGCGAAACGCATCTCGTCCGGCATCGGGTAGCAGGCGGCGCATGATGGCGGGCAGCGCGATATGAGCCGACATGACGGTCATCACCCCTTCCTCGATCAATCCACGATAGATGTGACCGAAGGAGGCGTCCCACTCAGCGCGATCGAGCGGATTTACGGACGTGACCAGATGCTGGTCCCGATCGTCGAGACCGTCACCGGGCCAGTGCTTCGCGGTGGCCGCCAGCCCGTGTGCTTGAACGGTCCTGACATAGACGCGCGCCTGTTCGAGCACGGTTTCGACGTCGGAGCCATATGAGCGCGTACCGACCACGGGATTGCGGAATGAGCGGTTTATGTCGACGACCGGCGTGAACGTCCAGTCATAGCCGAGCGCCCGGCTTTCCCGCGCGATCACCCCGGCGATCGCTTCCGATAACCCAAGGTCGGCGCACGCCGCGATCCCAAGTTGGTTGAGCACGGGGGTCGCGAATGCGTAGCTGAGCGTGCCGCCTTCGATATCGCCGCTGATGATCGGCGGAGTCTCCGATCGTTCCAATATGGCGCGGGTCTCGGTCACGGCGGCGGCGAGGTCCCGGCCCGGGAAACGGTGGACGCCGCCCGGTTTCAGCCCGGCGAGCTCCGTCGTTTCGTCCGCCGAGTCCTCGCGACTGGACAGTACGAAGAGCTGCGCCACCTTCTCCTCGGTGGACAGCGCATCGCGAGTGCGATCGACCCATGCGCGATCCGCCGGAGCGAGGGCGAGCGGGTCGCGCACGTTGTCGGTCGTCTCGATCGGATGAATGGAGACGTTCATGCCGAGCGCGGTTCCAGAGCGGCGGCGGCAGCGACGCCGCGCGATCCGATGAGTAGACAGACAACCGCGAGCGGCGAGAAAACCGCACAGCTGAGGGCTATTGCTTCTGGCAGCTTCTGCGGATCCTGGAAAACATAGTCCGTCAGGAGCGCGACGACCGTTGGTCCCATCGTGGCGCCGACCAGATTGACCATCAGCATATAGCCCGCCGACAGCAATGCGCGCATGCGGTTGGGTGTAAGCTCCTGCAGGCTCGCCAGCCCGCCTCCGAAATTGAACCCGGCAAAGAAGTTCATCGCCCCGATGAGGCCAAGCGCCACGCGCGGGTCGCCGACCAACGGAAAGGCAATGGTCAGCGGCACCAGCGCAGAGAAACCGATGACGGCGGCAATCAAATTTCCCTGCCGGCCGTAACGCCTCTGCAGCCAGCTGGCCGCGAACCCGCCGATCAACGCGCCGCCGGTCCCGCAAAAGAACACAACCGTGCCATACCGCGCGCCTATTTCAGCGGTGCTCCAGCCGAATTTTCGTTCGAAGAAGGCAGGAATCCATGCCCCGGTGCCATTGCCCACCAGGATCATCAGCGCGAACGCGATACCGATGCCGAAATACGCCGCCTTACGCTGCCCTACATGGTCGAAGAAGACCGCTAGCGGTGCGACCTCGCTGGTCGCGCCGCGTCGGATCGGCTCGCGGATCGATAACAGACACGCCGAGAGGATAAGCCCCGGCACGCCCAACGCCAGAAAGACGACGTGCCAACCCTTGAGCACGCCCAGCACTGGAACAACGATTGTGGATGATGGGGGAATAGCGGTGGCGATCAGACCGCCGATCAGCAGCGCCGCGGCACCGCCCAGGTAGGTGCCCATCGTATAAATGCCCATCGCGGGCGCCAGCCGCTCCCGCGGAAAATAATCCGCAAGGAGAGAATAAGCAGCGGGCGATAGACCAGCCTCGCCGGCGCCGACACCGACGCGAGCGACGAACAGCGTACCGAAGCTCCGCACCATCCCGCATATCGCGGTTGCCAGACTCCAGATAAATACCGCGCCGGCAATGATGTTGCGTCGATTGGAACGGTCGGCAAGGCGCGCGACCGGAATGCCCACGAGCACGTAGAACATGGTGAAGCTCAAGCCGTAGAGCAGGCTCATACCCGTATCGCTGGCGCCGAGATCTTTCTTGATCGGCTGAACCAGCAGAGCCAGCGCCTGCCGATCGACGAACGCCAGGGTGTTCGCGAGCATCAGCAAGATCGCGACAGTCCACGCCTCACGAGCGGGAGGCCAGGGATCGACGGCGCCGGCGGGCGATATCGTGTCTTGAGCAGAGGCTGCCATAACTAATCCTGTAATGCCGGCGCCGGGCGCGCGAATGCGGCCGGGATCGTGGCGGACTTAAAAGGCGCGAAAGTAGCGCGCGCACGGGCCAGCCGCGCACGCATGTCGGCCAAGACTTCGGGCTGACGGTCGGCGAAGCTATAGCTTTGCGACGGATCGACCATCATGTCGTATAACTGCGGATATTTTGCATCGGTCGGAAACAGGCGTCCGCGATAATAATCGGAATCGATGAACGCCCATCGCTGGGTGCGCACGCCAACCACGTCTTCATTATCGAACAAGAGCAGTTCGTCGTGCGGCGAGACCGATGCTCGCCCAGTCATCAACGCCGACACGTCGCGGCCATCGAGCGCAACACCCGGGGGGGGCGGCATGCCGGCCAACGAGCAGAAGGTCGGCAGGAAGTCGATCGCGCTGGTTATCGCATCGGTCGTGCGCCCGGCCGGCACGACACCTGGCCAATATGCGATCATGGGCACCCGGTAGCCGCCGTCATAGCCGCCCCCGCCCTTGCGCTGGCGCAACCCGCCCGTCGCCCCCTCGAACCAGGGTCCGTTGTCGGAGGTGAACACCACCAGCGTGTCATGCTCCAGCTTGAGCGCCTTGAGCTTGGCGAGCAGACGGCCGACCAGGTCGTCGATCTCGGTCACGACGTCGCCATAGGCCCCCGCGCTTGATTGCTTCTGGAACGGCGGATGAGGATATTCGGGCAGGTGTGGCGCGCTCAGCGCCAGTTCGACGAAGAATGGCCGATCCGCGTTGGCATCGATGAAACGCTCCGCCTCGGCGTAGAAGCGCTGCTGTAGCTCGGAATAAACAACCGGCTCTTGTTGGACTTTTCCCTTGGCGTCGACGTCGAACAGACTGAGCGGCGACATGTCATGGCTGTAAGGAATGCCGAAGAAGCGGTCGAAGCCATGATTGGTCGGCGGCCATGCCGGGCCGCGATGGCCCAGATGCCATTTGCCAAACAGCGCCGTCGCATAACCAGCCGGCTTCAGTGCCTCGGGGATGGTGACTTCCGAGAGCGGGAGGCCGCGCTCGTCGTTCTGCAGGATTACCTGGTATCCGAGGCCGGTACGTATCGGATATCGCCCGGTAAGCAGTCCGGCGCGTGAAGGCGTGCAAAGGTTGGCGGCTGCGTAATAGTTTGTGAACAGCGTACCCTGTGCAGCCATTTTATTGATATTAGGCGTTTTTATAAGACGACCACCCGTCGGCTCTATATCTCCATAGCCGAGATCGTCACAGAGAATGACGATGATATTGGGCGCACGGCGCTTCGACGCGTACGTGACTGGCGCGGCTGCCACGGCCAGCAAGGCCGCCCCCGATGCCAATAGGTCGCGGCGCCGCAACCTTGTGCCTGACCAGCCGCTATCGGCCATCCTGAATCCTTCGAACTGATAAGTCTAACTGAACGCCAGCTCCCGAGATGGAAGCGCAATGGCCATCAATCACCGGTGACCTCGAGGGCGCGTGCCGCCTCGTTGAAGTCGGGCGTCGGATAAAAGGGCGGCGTATCGCGGGAGTCCTTGTCACGCGGCGGCACACCGGTGGTGTTGATGTAGCGATTCATCAACCTCACCTGCATGTCTTCACGAACCTTATTGTGCGCGCGGCTGTTGATCAGATTGACCGTCAGTCCCGGATCCTTTTTCCGGTCGTAAAGTTCACCCTCGGCGCCAGGGCGCGCGGTGAAGCTGAAGCGTTGCGTCTTGACGGACGCGACCCGGCTTACCGATGCAGGCTGATCGTTCTGCAGGTTCGTCTTGGGGCCATATAGCCCGCCGAGTTTGGGCTCGAAGGCCTGCGGCTCGTACACATTGTACCCGCCCTCGACGAAGGCAGCGCGCAGCGGGTCGCCGGGGGCGCCGCGAAGCTGGGGCACCAGGCTGCGTGCGAAGTGGGTGTGGGTCGCGCGCGTTCCCGCGAGTTCGAGCATGGTCGGCATAATGTCGAAGAGCTCGTTCACCTCGTCGACGACGTGACCGGCCGCGCCGCCAGGCATGCGCGCAAGAAGCGGCACATGGGTGAGACAGTCTTCCTGGCCGCTGGGCCATTTCTCGACCAGCCCATAGTCGCCGGCATAATCTCCGTGATCGGAACTGGCGATCAGCGCGGTGTCGTCAGCATGGCCCGTACGGTCGATCGCGGCCATAAGTTCGCCAAGCAGCCAATCCGTATAGCTGACCTGACCATAATAGGTTGCCCGCACACGCCGCAGTTCGGCGTCGGACACGTTATCCAGTTGATAGGACTTGCGGATCGCGCTGTGGAACAGCGGTTTTCCCGCCAGCGCGGGAGAGATCAGCGGTGGAAGCGTTTCCGGATCGTACATCGCTTCAAACCCGGCCGGCGCTCGATACGGCGGATGAGGGTTGGCCGTCGCCAGGAAGATGCAGAAGGGACGCCCGGCCGATCGGCGCTCGAGAACCTCGATCGCCCGTTGGACGAGCAGATAGTCGTTGGTCGAACGCCGGTCGGGCGCCGCCCCTTCGGTTAGAAACGTCAACGGCGGCGCGGGCTCGCTCGCCGCACCGCGACGCGGCGTCGCCTGAGGCAAGCGCGAAGGGTTGTCATACCATTGCGTGACGCTGTCCGCGAAGCTGGCCTGCGAGAGTGCGTCATTCTTGCCGAACCAGTAAACATCGTAGCCCGCCTGGCGAAGGTAGCGGAACATGTTGGGTTCGTCGGGACGCAGGAAGTAATAAAGGCTTCGGTGACCGTGGACGCTCGTCGGCCACCCCGTCAACAGGCTGCAGCGGGAGGCACCGCACACGGGGAACTGCACGTGGCAATCCCGGAACATTGTGCCTTGCGCCGCCAGCCGATCGTAATTGGGCGTGCGGCAGACCGGGTTGCCATAGCAGCCGAGCGCGTCGGCACGCATTTCATCTGGAAGAAAGAGGACAAGGTTGGCGCGCTTTCCCGTCCCGCGCGCGGCGGCATCGCCCGAAGCTGCCCGCTGCGCCTCCTGTGCGACAGCCGAGCCATTGAGGCCCGTCGCCACAGCGGCGCCTGCCGCCATGCCCAGCAACGTGCGACGATCGCACACTGATTGCATCTCGCCTCTCCAACGATTTGGTCTTGAAGGAGCGAATATACCGCTAAACTTACGGATGCAAGTTTGTCGTGGGCCTCGACACGGATTCGCGATGGATGATCGTATAGGGAAGGTAATGCGCCGTCGGCGCCTCGGGTTGAGACGCGTTGCGCAGATGATCGATCAGCGCCGATATGCCCTGCTCGGCAATATCCACGATCGGTTGCCGCACCGTCGTAAGCGCCGGCCAGATCTTGACCGCGATCGGGCTGTCGTCGAACCCCACCACGGAAAGATCGTCGGGTATATGAAGGCCCTTGCGGTGCGCGACCGACACCACCGCTGCGGCGAGATCGTCGTTGCTTGATACGATCGCCGTCGGACGATCCGGCTGCCCGAGCAGTGCAGAGGCGGCAGCCAGGCCGGAATCGAAGCTAAGCGTGCCGTCCGCAACCAGATCGGGATCGGGAGATATCCCCGCCTCAGCAAGCGCCGCGCAAAAGCCGTCGAAGCGCGTTCGGCGGATAAGCAGCGTTGCCGGCGCACGGATAAAGCCAATCCGACGGTGCCCCATGCTGAGCAGATGACGTGTGATGTCGCGCGCCGCGGCGAAGTCGTCGATCCGAAACGACGGCAATTGCCGCAGCTCGTCACCCGGCGAGAGGGCAATCATCGGGACACGGATCCGTTCGGGAATATCGCTCCGGTCGACCAGTTCGCAAAGAGGTGGTGGCAGCAAGACGCCGTTGGCGCCGCTGCGCACGAGCGCTTCCAACTCCGCTCCGGCAGCTTCTATGTTGAGCACATCGTAAGGACGGATGATTAATTGCGCTCCCATCCGCGTAGCGCCCGAAAGCGCGCCAACCAGCAACGCACTGACAAAAGCATTTTGGACGTTGTGATAGAGCAGCCCGACCCGCATCGGTGTCGCGCTGGCGAGCGCCTGGGCGGCCAAATTGGGTTGATAGCCCAGTTCCTTGATCGCATCCAGAACCGCACGGCGGGTCGTCGCCTGTACCTTGTTGCGCCCATTTATCACGTTGGAGACGGTCATCGGCGAGACGCCAGCGCGATCGGCCACCATCTTCATTGTTATCGCTTGGTTCGACCGTCGCGAAGCGCGAGCCACTGTGCCTCCACTGAAAAGTTAGCCGCGCCCTCTCTTCCACTGTCCCGCAAGCTTTGACAAGGCATGAGCGCAGCAATTAGAGCGGTAAACTAAAGGAGAGAGAGATGACTCGCAATGCCACTCGACGCGACGTTTTGGGCGGCGTCCTAACCGCCGCCGCTCTGGGCCCCACTGCGACCCGAGCCATCGCTGGCAAAGGCTCCGCCCGCAAACCAAATATCGTCATGTTTCTCGGCGAGGGCCTCAGATGGGACGAATTCAGCGTCGCTGGCCATCCTCTGTTGCGCACGCCGCACATGGATCGCATCGCGCGCGAGGGAGCGAGGTTCCGTAATGCCTTTTGCACCAATGCTCTGTGCCTGCCGTCGCGTGCGACGTTCCTGACGGGTGCCTATTCGCATACGACCGGCGCCGTAACGAACGATCAGAATCAGGTCCCGGCCAATTTCCGCATGTTCACCGACGTCCTACGCGACGCGGGCTACGAAACGGCCTTCATTGGCAAAAGTCATGTCGGCGGCGCCTTGCTCGACCACAGCTGGGACTATTATTTCGGCTTTAAAGGCCAGGCAGACTATCTTCACCCCCGGATCGTTGAGGGGCGTAACGGCGTCTACAAGCCCGAACAACAATATGACGGCTATGTCGACGACCTGCTGACCGACAAGGCAGTCGAGTGGGTCAATTCGCGCACCGACAAGCCCTTTTGCCTGCTCTTGTGGTTTTATGCACCACACGCGCCATTCTACCGACCTCGCCGGATGTTGAACGACTTCAACGGCGTGCCAATTCCGATCCCGCCGAACTTCGACGACGATCTGACCAATTATGCCGGCCGCCCCCGCGCGGTTGCTTCTGCCGACAACAAGATCGGCACGAGCCAGGTCTTCACCGACGACCCTCGTACGCTCGAGGAACTAGTAAAAAATCACTATGCCGGCGTGCAATCCAACGACGAAGATGTCGGTCGAGTCATCCAATCGCTGGAAAAGAAGGGTCAACTTGACGACACGGTGCTGATGTTGAGCTCCGACCATGGCTTCTTCCTCGGGGAGCATGGCTTCTACGACAAGCGAATGATGTACGAGCCTTCGATCCGCATCCCGATGATGGTCCGTTACCCGAAATTGATCCGTGCGGGTACGGTGCGGGACGAAATGGTGCTCAACGTTGATGCCGCGCAGACCCTGCTCGATATGGTCGCGCTTCCCGCCCCTTCCACGATGCAGGGCCGAAGCTTCTTGCCTCTGGCGCGGGGACAACACGTCACCGACTGGCGCACGGATTGGCTGTACGAATATTTTGAATATCCCGGCTTTGAGAATGTGCGGCCCCAGCGCGGCGTACGGACGGAAAGGTTCAAGTTCATCCACCACTTCGTGCTGCCCGAAGAATTCGAACTCTATGACCTGCTGAACGACCCGGGCGAGAACAATAATCTCTACGGGAAGCCCGGATATGATCAGGTGACGGAAAAGCTGAAGGCCCGGCTGGCGGAACTGCGCCGGGAGACTCGCGACAATTACCGCTGGCAGGCGACCCGCGAGGCGAAAATGCGCGTGATCTACGATCCGGCGCCAACCAACTTGCAGGCCGCTCCGGGCAATTGACGCCGTAGACCCGGATGGAGTTGCAACCAGGTTCCCATAAAAAAGGGGCCGCCGTTCGGTTGAACGGCGGCCCCTTTTTCGATTTGGCAGCCTACTTAAAAGCGGAAGGAGAGGCTCCCACCGATATAGCGATCGGTGTCCTTGTTGTATGTTCCAATCACGTCATACGGATTGGCCGCGGTGGCGAGCAACGAATTGTGCGCCAGCGACGTAAAGTAATGCGTATTGAACAGGTTCTTGACGAAAATCGACGCGGTGAAGCGGTTGTCGATCGGATGCACGCCGGCACTTAGATTGACCAGCGTATAAGCGCGCTGAACCAGGAGCGGGTCCTGCTCCAAGGCCATCTGCTGCTTGCTTTGGAAACTCAGGTCTCCCTGGATGAAAGCCTCGAGATTGCCGACCACCGGGTATTCGAACCTGGGAGACAGCAGAACTCGGTACATCGGCGAGGAAGGAAGGGGCGCGTTCCGCAGGTTCTGCTGCGGCGTGGCGCCCGCGGCGGTTCGATAACAAAGGTTTACAGGCGAGTCGGTTCGCACCGGCGCCGCTGCCTGGAATTGAAGCGGGCAATTCAGGCCATCGATGTTGATCCGCGAGTCAGAAAGCGTGAAGGCCGCATTCAGGCTGAAATAGGAGTTGGGACGGATCGTCGCCTCCAGTTCCACGCCCTTGGTGCGGGACGAGCCGGCATTGGTCGTCACGAATTGGGTAATACCGAGAACCGGATCCGATCGATTGGCCTGAACCTGAAGGTTCACATAGTCCGCCAGAAATGCCGCGGCGTTAAGGCTGAATACACCGTCAGCCGTCCGGCCTTTGAAGCCGATCTCGTAAGCATTGACATGCTCTGGCTCCAGCACCGTCTGGTTCGCATAGTTGGTGGCCAGCTCCATATTGTAGCCCACACCCTTGTAACCGCGGGTGTATGATCCGTAGATCTGGAGATTGCGGTTGAATTCATATTGAAGCCCCGCCTTCCCCGTCACCGCGGTGTCGTTGCTGCGAATGCTTCCTTTGTTGTTCGAGTTTCCCGGCTGCGGCGCGTCTCCGGCCTGGATCGGAGTGTACTGATAGCCATAATTGTAGCCGCTCTCATTCTGCACGCGGAGACCGGCAATCGCCTTCAGCCCTCCGACCAGACGGTATTGAAGCTGACCAAAAGCGGCAATGCTGTCGGTATGGAGCATCGAACGGCTGCCTGCCGACTGATATATCGGCGTGACAGGGCACGGAGCCCCAATGACCCCAGTCGTCGCGCCGCACACTGCCCGGCGCCGCTGAAACGGGCGGTCGACATATAGGTGAGCATAGTAGATCCCGGCGACATACGTCAGATCGCGATTGCCGTTCGATCCGATGCGCAACTCCTGCGAGATCTGATTGAGATTGAGCGTGCCGGAATTGAAATCCCATGCTGCATAAGCCGCGCCGCGGCCGACGAATGGCACAACGGTCGTATTGATACGATCGATGGGCTGATTAACGATCAGATGATATTCCTGGTACGCCGAGATGGAGGTGACCGTCGCCGCGCCCAAATCCCAATCCGCCTCCAATGAATATGTCGACTGACGCGAGTTGGCATAGGTGAGCGCGTTTTCGGTGATCTTTCGGTTATCGTATGAAGCGACGACCGGCGCGTTGAGCGTTATGATCGCAGGCGTCACCGCCGACAGCAATGTCGAAGCGCAACAATCGGCATTTTGCTTGCGGTAATCCGCACTGGCAGTAAAAGTCAGATTGCTGCTCGGGCGCCATTCCAGCTTCCCGCGTACACCCCAGCTCTTTTCCCCGTTGACATACTTACCCGTCGTAACGTCGTAAGTAATTCCCTGAACATTATTGTAGAAGCCGGTCACGCGCGCGCGCAGGCTATCGGAAATAGCCCCGGAGACCGTCCCCTTCACGCGATATTCGTTATGCTCGGCGATCGTTATGTCGCCACGCCCTTCAAATTCTTTCGAGGGGCGAGCGGTAACCACGCTGACCACGCCGGCGCTCGCGTTGGCGCCGAACAAGGTTCCTTGCGGCCCGCGCAATACCTCGATGCGCTCGATATCGGCGAAGTCGGTAAACCCCTGGGCCTGGCGAGCCTGCGGCACACCGTCGATCACGACGGCGACCGACGACTGCGTTCCCTGCCCGAACAGCTGCGTACCGACACCGCGAATACGCAGGCTGGTGTTCGTTGGATTGGCGCCCTGGTTGAACGTGAGCGACGGCACTGCCTGGGTAAGGGCGCTGGTATCGTTGATCTGGCGCGATGCCAATGCATCGCCGCCAATTGCCGTCACGGCAAGGGGCACATCCTGCAGGCGTTCGGAACGCTTTTGCGCAGTGACTACGATATCGCCCGCCTGATCAATATTAGCGGTAACAGACGAAGATGGATCAGCCTGCTCTGATGAAACACCCGAGGTCGGTGCCGCGGACTCGCTCGGGGCAGCCTTTTCCGCAGTTTGGGCAACCGCAGATTGCGGAACCACTGCGGCCGCTCCGGTCAACGCTGTCCCAGCAAGCAAAACCAACATCGATCGTGTCATTTATTCCTCCGCTCCGTGCCGCGATACGCAGCTTTTTCCAATTGCTAGTACGGGTCATTGTCGGAGCGGATCACGCGGACGTGATCGTGATCTCCTCCCCAAGTCGACCGACTAACGCAGTCTGTTTAGCGCTCCACTAATGTGCGGCTGCTTGCCATTTGTCAATATGGGCGAGCGGGAGTGATGTCCGCTGAACCTGCATGGCAGACGATGGTCGTAGCTCCGTCAGACCAACCTGGCGGCGAGAGCGATGCTCAGATCCAGGCGAACGAAACCCCTCCAGAGATTCGCTTCCGTCCATGCCAAACTTCAGTCTCGAACGCCGTCTCGTTGATCGTCAGACTTACAAGGAACGCCGCTCAGCCGCTCTGCCTGAGCGGTGGTCGCTTGCGAGCTAGGTGGCCATCTTCCAAGACTCAAACTGCGTCGCGTGGAGAGCGGTTCGCTTTAGACAGACAGCATTTCGAAATGGAATTGGCGGCGATCAATATGAGGACGACCTCCAGACCGACAAGCTGCCCGCCGCGACGACGGTCGACCTGTTCGGCAAGCTGCCGATCGCGCGCGGTTTCAGTGCAGTCGTCCGCGCGGAGAATGTGTTCGACGTCGATGTCGTGACTCGCAACCAGGCCGGGTCGATCGACCTCGGCACACCCCGGACGCTGTGGATCGGCGTCCGTTTCGGAGGATAGGATGGACGACATGGCGGCGCTGCCCGACTGGGCGACGTCCTTTCGGCATCAAAAACGGACCACCGTCGGGCGACCGGTATAAATAATATGCTTGGTGGCTGCGGCGGGCGCCAGCCCGCCCTGGCCGGCGGCGCCAACGAGCACGACATCAAGCCTCCGCGTCTTCACCATGCCGGGAAACGCCCCCCGCCGCGCACCGACCGTCAAGGTGCGGGCCTTGTCATTCCAGACAAGTTCATAGGTCGCGCGCTGGCCCTTCTCGTAATTGTAGGTCTCGTTGTCGTCCTCATAAACCGTGAACCGGGCATCGGCGCCCGGATAGATGCGCACCTCATAAGGGGCGTCGGCCTGGGCGGTGGCATATTGCACTTCCGGCCCCATCGGCACGATCGAGCCGGCGCGGACATAAAGCGGCACTAGGTCGAGCGGCGCGTCCCGCGTGACCGTTCGCCCGCCAGAGAGACGCTGGTTGTTCCAGAAATCGAACCAGTCGGCGCCCTTGGGCAGATAGGTCGAAACCGAGGTGTCGAGCGCACGGGTAGCGCTTCCCGCCGCGTTCAGCTCGCTCGGCGGTCGCCAGCCGAAGCGTAGCGAACGATCGCCGCCGCCCTGAAAATATTCGATCGTGACGGCAGCCTGCTGCCCCTTGCGGAAGGACAATTTGGCGCCCTCATAGCGCGCGGCTCCAGTCTGCCAGCTCGACACTAAGGTCTTGCCGTCGACGATCAGGCGGAACCCGTCGTCGCCTTCCAGCCCAAGCTCGTAGGTGCCGTCCTCGGGCGCGGTCAACGTGCCTTGCCAGCGAACCGAAAAGTCGCTGAGCTTGGTGAGACCACCGGGAATGTCCGCAAGCGGCGGATCGGGCCAGTTGTGATCGATCTTGGCGTCGACGAAGCGACCTTTCGGCGTCTCGAATTCTTTGCCCTCGAAATACTGGCCGGCAAGCCCCGGCTGGCCATCCGGCGCGCGCAGATACTCGGTCGGCACGGTCGCCGCCGGCGGCGACTGGATGTGATACATCGCGCGCGTTACCGGATGGACGAGCAGCGACGGCCCGAACATGAAGCTGTCGTCGATCGTGTCGGTCGCCCGATCGTCGGGGAAGTCCATCATCAGCGGCCGCATCAGCGTATAGCCCGCAGAGGTGATCTTCCAGCTCAAGCCATAGATGTAGGGCAGCAACCGATAGCGCAGACGGGTGCTGTCGAGCAGCGAGGCATAGACTTGCGGGTCGAGCGTCTTGAAACGCCAGGGCTCGCGCTCGACGTCGGTGCCGTGAATGCGCATGATCGGGTTGAACGCCGCGAACTGCAACCACCGCGCGAACAGTTCTCGCCAGGCTGGATTCTGCTCGCCACCGGGAAAGCCCGAGACGAAAAAGCCGCCGGTATCGTTGGTCCAATAGGGGTTGCCCGTCACGGTCACGTCGACGCCGCCGGCGATCTGCTGCTTGAGCGTTTTCCAGCTCGAGGGGATGTCACCGCTCCACGACGCCGCGGCCGTACGCTGCGCGCCGGCCCAAGCCGATCGGGTGAGCGTGAAGACGCGCTTGTTGCTCGTCGCGCGCTCGCCGTCATAGGTCCCCTGCGTCGTCAGCAACGAATAGGGGTTGAGATAGCGCGAGAAGTCGCCGAGCACGTTTGAGCCGAGCGCCTTGGTGTCGCGGATATTGTCGGCCGCGTTCCACATGGCGCTGCTCACCTCGACCTCGGTGCCGTCCATCCACAATGCATCGACGCCTTGGTCGAGCAGGCCAGACTTGATGTACTTGAAATAGATTTGCCGGCCGAGCGGGCTATAGGCGTCGTAGACTCGCGCATGCTTCGAGATCCAATGCAGCGGCTCGAAGCGGAGATGGTGCGCGTCCAGCTCGCGCGCGAGCGCGGTGTCGTTGCCGATTGACGGCCAGATCGACACCATCAGCTTCAGGTTCATGTCGTGGAGCTGGCGAGTCATCCCGCGCGGATCGGGATAGCGGGTCGGGTCCCATATCATCCCGCTCCAGCTGCCGTCCTTGTCCGAGCCCCAATATTGCCAGTCCTGTACGATGTAATCGAGCGGGAACTTCTCCTCACGGAAGGTGCGCGCGATGTCGAGCAGCTGCGCCTGCGTCTTGTAACGTTCCTTGCTCATGAACAGGCCGAACGCCTGCTTCGGATACATCGGCGCCTGTCCGGTGAGCGCACGGTAGTCGGCGACCACGTCGTCCGGCGATTTGCCCGCCATGAAGTAATAATCGACGCCTCCCGGCGCGCTTTCGGCCCAGAGAGAGGCGCCGCCCACGTCATCCTTGAAGCGCATCTGGGAATAGGTGTCCCACATTATGCCGTAACGCCGGGTCGACATCATGACGGGAATGATGATGCCGACATTGGTCTGGACGAGGAGCAGGTCCTTGCCGCGCCGGTTGCTGGTATCGTCGCCCGTAAAGCCGAAGCCGTAGATCGCCTCGTCCGGGCGCAGGGTGAAGCTGTTCGTCGCCTCATAGCTGGGCGCGCCCGCGATGCTGACTTTCTTCAGCTCCTGCGGCGCTTCCGCCTTTTCCTGAGTGAAAAGCCGTCCCTTCGGATCGAGGAAGCGTAAAGCCCCGGTCGCCTTGTCCACCTCGATCCGCAGCTTCTGACCAATGATCGTCAAGGTGCTCGGCGTCTCGGCGATCGTGAAGGGAACCGGCTGAGGCTTCCTGACAACGACGATGCTGGGGGCCGTCCAGTAATTCTCGCCCAGATTGGCGTTCACTCGTACCGTGTCGGGGCCGTAGAAGATGATATTCTTGGTGACACCATTGACGCGCAATTGCAGGCCATCGGCGAGGCGTTGGTAAGCGAAGGCGCGGCCATCCCGAGGCGAGACAGCCTGGAGGTGCCCATTCGCGTCGAGTCCTGTCGGGATCTCCTTCGCGTTGACCGCCCCGCTACCGGCGAGCAACGCTATCGCCACCACACGGCGCGCGAAAACCGCAATACCGCCACCGCCCATCCACTTCTCTCCAATTCAATTGTTGTCACGACCCCGGTTATCAGGGCGAGCCAATTGTGATAGCGCTATCATTTTGCCAAATATGCGTCGTATGGCAACCGCCAATCGTACTTCGAAGCCTTCGCCACCTGGGGGCTGCACTAGCCCCGTATTCTCAAGTATGAAAATCTATGATCATAAATGGTGGCTTCGGGGCGACTCGATAGTATAAGGCCACAGCAAAGAGAGGATGTTTCCATGAGCCTTTCGCGGCGCGATTTTGTGAAATCCCAGCTAGCCCTGGCGGGGGCTTCGGCGATCGGCCTGGGCGCGGCGGCCGAGGTGCAGGCCCAGGCGGGTTCGGCGAACGCGCGCGAGGTCATTGAGCTTTGGCCGCATCCGCCGGCGGGCGCCTTGCATCCGGACATGGCCGAGCTGGTCGAACAGTCCTCGTCCAACCCGGCCTATAGCAGTCGGCGCATGAAAGGCATCTCAAAGCCTCATATGGTCGTCTTTCCCGCGGCCCAGCCCAACGGCTCGTCCATGCTGGTCATTCCGGGGGGCGGCTTCGCCTGGAACTATTTCGAGCACGAAGGCTATTACATCGCGGACATCCTGAACCGCGCCGGCATCACCTGTTTCGTGCTGTTCTACCGTCTGGCCCAGGACGGGTGGAGCGATCCGGCGAGCGTCGGCCCCGCCGACGCCCAGCGCGCGATGCGCGTCATCCGCGCCAATGCTGCGCGCTTGCGTCTCGACGCGGCACGGGTCGGCGTGATGGGCTTCAGCGCCGGCGGCTTCCTTACGGCGAGCCTGGCCACGCGGCATTCGGCGCCATTCTATGCGCCGGTCGACACCACGGACCAGCTCAGCGCGCGGCCACTGCTCACCGCGCCGATCTATCCGGTGCAAAGCGTCGATCCCGCTTATGCCTATGGCGGCGCGGCGCCCTCGCTATTCGGCGGTCCGCCGACGGCCGCCCAGATCCGCCAGTGGTCGCCGGATCTCAACGTCACGCCGACCGCCGCGCCGACCTTTCTGGTGCATGCCGAGGACGATGACACGGTGCCCGTGGCCAATACCGTGCGGCTGCGCGACGCCATGGTGGCGGCCAAGATCAGGGTCGAGACCCATCTGTTCGCCCATGGCGGCCACGGCTTTGGCGTGCGCTCCCGGCCAGGCAGCCCCGATGGCCTATGGTTGCCGCTGTTCCTTGATTTTGCCCGTGAGCAAAAGTTGTTCGGCTAGGGTCGGTTTCAGCGAGGCCGAAAACGATCCTCGGGGGTCGCCCGGCCCAGATAAGTGCGGCGTGCCGAAACGGTGGCGTTTGCAACAGATTTCATGATGAGCAAAGATTGGGAGGCACAATGACGCGATTTCCTAAGGCGCTTTTCGGCGTCCTCGCCTGTTCATTATGTTGCGGTAGCGGCGCCTATGCTTCGAACGATCCGCTGGCGCCGACTGGGCGCTGGACCGCGATGGCGGCAGGCCAAGCGGCAACGCCGCCAATGGGCTGGAACTCGTGGAACGCCTTCCACACCGACGTCACTGAAGCAAAGGTCCTGGATTCCGCCAAGGCCATAGTTGACAGCGGCCTGGCCGCGAAGGGCTATCGCTACATCAACATCGATGACGGTTGGTGGCTGAAGCGCCGAACCGCGGACGGCCGCATGGTCGTGCGCACCTCGATTTTTCCGTCCGCCGCGGTCGGGGGTACCGAACAGACCAGCTTCAGGCCGTTTACGGATCGTATCCATGCCATGGGCCTGAAGGCCGGAATCTATTCGGATATCGGCGCCAATAACTGTTCCCAGGCCTTTGTGCCCAATGCGCCGAACCTGCCCGAGGGCACGGTCGCCGAGCGCGAAGTCGGACTGTACGGCCATATCGACCAAGACATTGAACTCTACTTCAAGGACTGGGCGTTCGATTACATCAAGGTCGATGCTTGCGGCATCCGCGCCTTCGGTCCGGGCAGCGAGCGCGTCAAATCGGGGCAGTATCGCGCGCTCGGCCCGCTGATCGACGTGCAGGAAATTCGCCGTACCGATATCCAGGCCGTCCGCGAGCTCTACCAGCATGTCGCCGACGCGCTCCGCCGGACAAACCCGGATGGCGATTATGTCTTGTCAATCTGTGCGTGGGGCTCCGCCGATGTCCGCGCCTGGGCCAAGGACGTCGGCAATCTGTCGCGGACGAGCGACGACATCACACCCAGCTGGACGCGGATGCTGGCCAATTTCGACAGCGCGGCCGACCGCCCGCTTTATGCGCATCCGGGCTCCTGGAATGATCCCGACATGCTCTTTGTCGGTCACGGCGACTTCGACGAGCACCATCTGTCGGAAGCGAAGTCGCACTTTGCGCTATGGTCGATGCTGTCGGCGCCGCTTCTGATCGGCTACGACCTGAGGAACGCGCCGCAATCGCTGATGGATATCCTTGGCAACAACAACATCATCGCCGTCGATCAAGACCCGGCCGGCAACCAGGCGGTGCTCGCCTATGATACGGACGACGTACAGATCCTGGTCAAGACGCTGAGCAATGGCCACAAAGCGGTGGCGATCTTCAACCGCGGACTTGCTCCGGCTGACGTGACATTGACGGCCGGCCATATGAAATTCACCGCCGCGGCGCCGGTTACGCTCAAGGATCTGTGGACCGGCGCGACCCTGCCCGCTTTTTCCGGTGAGACGAAAGTGCATCTCGATCCGCGACAAACGCTCATCTTCGACGCCGCCGGCACGCGCACGCTCGCCGACGGCGTCTATCTGTCAGAGATGACCGGACGCGTGAATCCGGCCGTCGACGGCGTGGTCATTCCCCAGCCCGATCCGACGATCCATCGCATGATCAATCCCTGGGGCAGCACGACCGACACCGGCGAGCCGCCCGCTTACACCGGATGGGGCGGCGCGCAGGCCGACGCCACACCCTATCGGCAGGCGCTGCGCGTCGACGGCAAGATGTATCAGACGGGGTTGGGCGTGCTCGCCAATTCACGATTCGAAGTCAGGGCCGATGGCCAGTTCCGCCGTTTCGTCGCTGAGGCCGGCGTCGACGATTCGACGTTCGATACGGACGATGTCGTAACGTTCTTCATCTATGGAGACGGCAAACTCCTCGCGACGTCGAAGCCGACCCGTTTCGGTCAAGCGGCGCAGGCTCTGAGCGCCAACATTGCCGGCATAAAGATCGTCGAGCTGGTGGCGCGCGGCAAATCCGCCGGGAACAAGGCGCCGACCGTCGTAACATGGGGCAATGCGGCGTTGCTCAGAGACTAGAGCGGTTTGGTCTTTGCCAGACCAACGTGGGAGGCGGCGGTAGCGGCACCGTGGAAGTTGTTGCTCACAGCGTCTGGCCGTCATCGATCGTGAAGATCGATCCGGTCGTCTGGGCGCTGGCGTCGGAAACGAGGTAGAGGACCATCGGATCGAGCGCCGATTCGTCCATCACGCGCCGACGCGCGAACCCGTCCAGCAACGTCTGGCCAGCCGAGGTTTCCCAGATGGCGTCGTTCATTTCGGTCGCGACATAGCCGGGGCACAGGACGTTGACGTTGATTCCCTTCGCCGCCCAGTCCTTGGCGAGCGACCGGCCCATCTGGGCGACCGCGGCCTTGGTCGCGCTGTAGGGCGCGATCCCGGCCGAGGGGTGATGCGCGGTGATCGAGGAGATGATCACGATCCGGCCATGGCCTCGATCGGGCGCGCCCGCCGCGACCATGCGCCGGGCGCCTTCGCGCACCGTCAGGAACACGCCGCGCAAATTGACTGCCACCATCTGGTCGAACGCCTCGACAGGAAGGCCGAGCGCGCTGCCCGCGACGTTGAGGCCGGCATTGGCGACGACCGTGTCGACCGGCCCAAACCGCGCCGCCGCAGCGTCATAGGCGGCAATGATCGACGCCTCGTCGGTGACGTCGAGCGTCACCGCCAACGCTTCGCCGCCCGCCGCCGCGATCTCGTCCGCCAGCGATTCGAGCAGCGCCGCGCGGCGCGCGCCGATCACGACCTTCGCGCCGCTCGCCGCGAGAATCGTGGCGAAACGGCGACCCAGCCCGGACGAGGCACCGGTGACGAACGCAACCCGACCGGTGAGGTCGAACGAAAAACCTTCCATCTGTCCCCCTTGCTGGCGCGGCTAGCCTCGGCCGAGCGCCGATGCGGCGCGCGCGGCCATCGCCTTCTTGTCGAGCTTGCCGGTCGCGCCGACCGCCATCTGCTCGACGATCAGCAGATGCTCGGGCCATTTCTTGCGCGAGAGGCCTTCGCGTTCGAGATGGTCGACCATTGTCGCGAACGCGAACGGTGCCGTGCCCTGGCGTACCCGGCAGACCGCGCAGGCCTGCTCCCCGAGCTTGGGCTCGGGTACCGCGACCACCGCGACTTCGGCGATCGCAGGGTGGCGCAACAGCGCAGCCTCGATCTCGGCGGGATCGATGTTGAACCCGCCGCGAATGATCTGGTCCTTGATCCGGCCGACCACGGTGACGAATCCCCCTTCGTCGCGGACGATCTCGTCGCCGGTCAGGAAGAAGCCGTCGCGGCTGCGCCGCTCCTGGCCCGATCCGAGCCCCTCGGCATAACCGAGGAACAGCGACGGCCCGCGCACGCCCGCCTGCCCGCGCGACCCGCGCGGCAGTGCGACGCCGTCGGCATCGAACGCTTCCTCCTCGGTGCCCGGAAAGGGTACGCCATCCGATCCTTGCCGTCGCGCGAGCAGATCATCGGGGCGCGTAGAGCAATGCCCCATGCATTCGGACATGCCGAACATCCTGAGCGCCTTGAGGCCCAGCAGCGTTTCGGCATCGGCGATCAGTTCGGCGGTCATCACACTGCCCCCGACCGCGGCGGCGCGGAGCGGCAGGGTTCCCGACCAAGCCCTCGTCTTCGCCGCCTCGACCATTGTATAGAGATGGGTCGGCACCATGATCGCCCAGCCGCAGCCATGCTCGACCCCACGGCGCATCGCAGCCGCCGGATCCCAGGGATCGACGAACACCAAAGGCCGCCCCTGCGACAAGGCGAAATGCGCGGTGAAGGTGAATCCGGGCGCGCTATCCAGGGGCACGATGCCGAGGATCGAATCCGCCGGTTGCAGTCCCGCGATCGCCGCGCAAGCGCGGGTCGCATAATTGAGCGCGGCGGCGCCATGCATCACCGCCTTGGGCACACCGGTCGACCCCGAGGTGAACCCAATCAGCACGGTATCGCGATCGCGCGGATCGGCGGTACGCCCCTCGGGTGTGGCTTGCGCGACGACGATCGCGCCATCGCTACCGATCATGACATGCGCGGCGTGGCCGAGCCTCGCCTCGAGCACCTGGCGGTCCGCCTCGGACAATTTCGGCGAATAGGGACAGAAGGTCGCTTCGCAAGCCGAGGTCGCCAGCGCCGCCGCCAGCGTCTCGGCACGCTTTACCCCGGCGACAAGAACCCGGCTCCCCGCCATCACGCCCGTCGCGGCGAGGCGCTCGGTAATGTCGAGCGCGAGCCCGTAGAGTTCGCGCCGTGTCCAGCGGCGATCGTCGCAATCGATCAGCGCGAGCGCGTCCGGGTCTGCACCCGCATGGGCCGCGAATTGCGGCCACAGTCGGTCGTCGGTCCAGGTCAAATCGTCGGCACGAAACTCAGCCAAGCGACTGCCCTCCGTCGACAAGGAAAGTCTGCCCGGTGATGAAACTGCCGGCATCCGACGCCAGCAGCGCGAGCGTTCCGCTCACTTCCTCGGGCCTGCCGAACCGGCCGAGCAGGATGCCGGCGCGCGTCTTTTCCTGGATCGCGGGGTCGAGCGTCTCGGTCATTCCGGTCTCGATCGATCCCGGCGCGATGGCATTCACACGGATGCCGTGTCCGGCCCATTGCGCGGCGAGGTCGCTGGTCAAATGGACGATCGCCGCTTTGCTGGTGGTGTAGGGCACGACTTGGCCGTCCTCGGGCCGGTAGGAGATGAACGCGCCAACCGAAGCGATGTTGACGATCGATCCGCCACCGTTCGCGATCATGTGCCGCGCGGCGTGGCGGCAGGCGAGGAAGGTGCCGGTGACGTTGATATCCATCACCTTGCGCCAGCCCTTGAGCGGAATGTCCTGTGGCAACCCCCACCATGACGCACCGGCATTGTTGACGAGCAGATCGAGCCCGCCGAGCTCGGCGACGACCCTGGCCACCGCCGCTTCGACCGAGTCCTCATCGGCGATGTCGCATGACAGGCCGATCGCGGGGACGCCGAAACGCTCGGCAATACCCGCCGCGATCACCGCGCATTCCTCACCGTTGCGCGACGCCAGCGCGACCGCGCAGCCGAGATCGGCAAGCGTCGCCGCCATCGCCTCGGCCAGCGCGCCGCGCCCGCCGGTGATCAGCGCACGCTTGCCGTCGAGGCGGAACGAAGCGGTCGCGAAGCCGGGGAGGAGATCAGGCATCGCCGCCCCCGGCAAGCAGATCGACCTCATCGGTGATCAGGATGATGCGCCGACCGCCCATGCCTTTGGTCTGCGCGGTCGCCGCCTTCCATTCGGGCGAGGCGAAGGCCGCGTCGAGCGCGGCCTGGTCGGCGAAAGTCAGCACGGCATGCCCGTCCCAGCCCGGAACCTCGGGGCTGTCATAGTCTTTGGTGACCACGCCGTGCCGATAGGCGACGAGTCCGGGCAGCAGCTTCGCCGCGTCGGCGTGCGGCCCGCGCCACCATTCGGTGAAGCGCTCCTGCGTCCAGTCGCCGGGGCGGCTGGCGAGCACGACCATGCTGACCGACATCGCCTTAATTGCCCGTCCAGACCGGCTTGCGCTTTTCGAGGAACGCCGCGACGCCTTCCTTGGCATCGGCCGAATGGTGCACGACGTTGCAGGTCATCGTCTCAAGCGTGATCAGCGAATTGGTATCCGCATCCATGCCGCGGTTGAGCGCCATCTTGGTCATCCACATGCAGAACGGGCTCTTGTCGATTAGCGGCGCACAGAAATCGGCGATCAGCTGGTCGAACTCGGCCATCGGCGAAGAGGCGTTGCACAGGCCCCATTCGACGGTCTCGTCGCCGGTCAAGAGCTTGCCGGTCAGCATCAGCTCCTTCGACTTGCGCATGCCGATATAGCGCGGGAGGCGATAGATCGGCCCGGCGCCGCCGAACAGCGCGCGGCGGATGTGGAAGTCGCCGATCTTCGCCTCGGACGCCGCCAGCGCGAAGTCGCACGAGATCATCAGTTCGAACCCGCCGGCGACGGCATAGCCCTCGACCGCCGCGATGGTCGGCTTACCCATGTTGTAGATCTTGTCATAGGTGCGCGCCGAGTCGATCGCGAGCTGCAGCGAGGTGGTCGATTCGTGCAGCACCGGGCCGACCAACTGGTCGAGGTCCGCGCCCGAGCAGAAAGTGTTGCCGCGTCCACGAAACACCACGGCGAGCGCTTTCTTGTCGGCCGCCGCGCGATCGACCGCAACTTCCAGCTCGCGCAGCAATTGCGGGCTGACGCAATTGCGCTTGTGCGGGCGATTGAGCCAGATCGTGCAGATGCCATTGTCGGCCAGTTCATACTGGATGACGTCCTTTTCGAGTTCCATGAGTATCTCCTTCTATATTCAGTTGAATCTTGTGCGGCGGTCTATTGGTCGGGCGCGAGCATCGCGCCGACGCCCATCCAGGCGGCGATGCCTGCGGCGGGAATGGCGCAGAGCACCGCCTCGGCGATTTCCTGGTCGGTCGCGCCCGCCATGCGCGCGCCGCGGACATGCGTCGCGGCCATCGGACTGTAGCCGGCGGCGAGAATCGCCAGTAGCAGCAACTCGCCATGTTTGGGCGACAGCGGGTTGGCGTCGATGCTGCCCCGGCGCATCAGGTAATAAGCGTCGGCTGCGGCGGGACAGAGCCGCATCAGCTGGGCAAGCGGCACCGGGATCGTGCCGAAATAAGCGAGGAAATTGGCTTCCGCCTCACCCGGTTCGGCGTGCGGCAGGTCCTGCGGCGGCGGTGCGCTGGGGTCATCGAAGACGCTTGCGATGACGTCGGCAAATTCGAGCGCCGCGCCTTCGCCGCGCAAGCTGCCGAGGACGATGAGCCCCGCGCTCGCATCGCGGACGGTCAGCCCGAGCGATACCCCCCGCGCCAGTTCACGCCGCGCCAGATCGGGATAGCGGCGATCGATCGCGGCGACCGCGGCGAACAGCGCCTTGAGCCGGGCCGGCACTGCGCCGTCGGTATCGATGACCGCACGGAAACCCGCATAGCCGGCAAGCGTGTATGGCGCATGGCCGCGCAGCAGCGCGACATCGCCCAATGGCCCAAATGATCTTGGCGTCGTCATCGACCTCTCCTGCCTTAAACTTGTCGACCGACTGGTCGGGCGTCAACCGTCACCCCACTGTCCAATTTGACAGCCGACCGGTCGGTCGGGAAATAGTATAGCCGACCGACCGGACGAACGATCCGAGAGAATCGACAGGAGGGATATCCGCGCCATGGCGTTCGAACAGTCGCCGCGATCCAAGGAATGGATGGGCCGCGTCCGCGCGTTCATGGACGAGCATATCGTCCCCGCTATCCCCGTCTATCACGCCGAACTGGCCGCGATCGACCGCTGGCGCGACATCCCGCCGGTGTTCGAGGCGCTCAAGGCCAAGGCGAAAGCCGAGGGGCTGTGGAACTTCTTCATGCCGCCGTCCGAGCATGACGACGCCTATTTCACCAGTCCTGGACTCAGCAATCTCGACTACGCCCCGATCGCCGAATTGATGGGCCGCGTCTCGTTCGCGAGCGAGGTGTTCAATTGCATGGCGCCCGACACGGGCAATTTCGAGGTGCTCCATCGCTACGGCACGCCGGCGCAGAAAGAGCGCTTCATGGCGCCGCTGCGCGACGGCGTCACGCGGTCGGCGTTCCTGATGACCGAACCCGCCGTGGCTTCGTCCGACGCGCGCAACATCCAGACCGGGATCCGGCGCGACGGCGGGCATTATGTCATCAACGGCCGCAAATGGTGGTCGTCGGGCGCTGGCCATCCCCGGTGCGACTTCTTCGTGCTGATGGGCAAGACCGACCCCGACGCGCCCGCCTATAACCAGCAGTCGATGATCCTGGTGCCGCGCGACACGCCCGGCGTTACCCTGGTCCGGCACCTGCCCGTCTTCGGCTACGATCACGCCCCCCACGGCCATTTCGAGGTGTTGCTGGAAGAGGTGCGCGTCCCCGCCGAGAACCTGCTGCTCGGCGAAGGACGCGGGTTCGAGATCGCGCAGGGCCGACTCGGCCCGGGCCGCATCCACCACACGATGCGCAACATCGCGACGATGGAGGTCGCGCTCGAGAAGATGTGCCGCCGGCTGGTCGAGCGCCATGCCTTCGGCAAGTCGATCGCCGAGCATTCGGTGTGGGAAGAGCGGATCGCCCGCGCGCGCTGCGAGATCGAGATGGCGCGCCTGCTCTGCCTCAAGGCGGCGCACATGATGGACACGGTCGGCAACAAGGCGGCGCGCGCCGAGATCGCGATGATCAAGATCGCCGCGCCGCGCATGGCGCAGCGCATCGTCGACGATGCGATCCAGGCGCATGGCGGCGGCGGCGTCTCGGACGATTTCGGGCTCGCCGAATTGTGGGCCAACACGCGCATCGTCCGGCTGACCGACGGGCCCGACGAAGTCCACGAACGCCAACTCGCGCGCATGGAACTCGACAAATATCGCACCGCAAGGAACGCGGCATGAACGCGCCCGCCGCACAGATCGGCGCGACCGTCGCCGTGCCTCCCGGCAGCCAGTTCGACGAGGACCGTCTCGCGCGCTACCTGCGCGGCACTATCCCCGGCCTGACCGGCGACATCGCGGTCCACCAGTTCCAGGGCGGACAGTCGAACCCGACCTTTCTGCTCGAAACCAATGCCGGCAAGCTGGTCCTGCGCCGCAAGCCGGCGGGCGTGCTGCTCGCCTCGGCGCATGCCGTCGACCGCGAATACCGCATCACCCACGCGCTGTTCGGCGCGGGGCTGCCGGTGCCCGAACCGTTGGTGCTGTGCGAGGACACCGACGTCATCGGCACGATGTTCTACGTCATGCGCCACGTGCCCGGCCGCGCTTTCTGGGACCCGAGGATGCCGGGCCTGTCGCGCGACGACCGCGCCGCGATCTACGATTCGGCCAACGCCACGCTCGCGGCGCTCCACCGCGTCGATTACGAAGCGATCGGGCTCGGCGACTATGGCAAGCCGGGCAATTATTTCGCGCGCCAGATCTCGCGCTGGTCGCGCCAATATGACGCCTCGCGCACGCGCGACATTCCGGAAATGGACAGGCTGATCGCCTGGCTGCCCGGCGCGATCCCGGCTTTGCCCGAGCGCACGACGATCATCCATGGCGACTATTCGTTCCATAATCTGCTGGTCCACCCGACCGAGCCGCGCGTGGTGGCGGTAATCGACTGGGAGCTGTCGACGCTCGGCGATCCGCTCGGCGACCTCAGCTATCACATGATGGAATGGACTCGGCCCGAAGGAGTCGATGTGCGCGGCACCTTGGCCGGCGCCGACCTCGACGCGCTCGGCATCCCCAGCCCCGCGGATTATGCCCGCCGCTATCGCGAGCGCACTGGGTTCGACGCCGACCCGACGCATCCCTTCTACACCGCGTTCAACCTGTTTCGCGTCGCCGCCATCCTCCAGGGGATCGCCGGGCGCGCGCGCGAAGGCGTGCAGACTGCGGCGAACGCCGGCGAAATCATCGAGCGCATCGACCCCCTGGCCAAGGCCGCGTGGCGCGCGGCCGAGCAAGCGGGCGCAACCTGACATCACAACGAAACGACTTCGGCGAGACCGGGGCGATCACGTAAAGGGAGAGGGAAACGATATGGACAAGCTATTCTGGAGTTCGGCGCTCGGCGCCCTTGCCACCGCCCTGGCGACGCCCGCCGTCGCGCAGGAACAGCCGGCAACTGCCGTCGCCGCGGCCGCCGTGCCGCAGGCCGCACCCGAAACGACCAAGGCGGCTCCCGTCGATCAGGCGAACGACGCGGACATCGTCGTGACTGCCCGGCGGCGTTCGGAGCGCCTGATCGACGTGCCCGTCGCGGCCACCGTCATCACCCCCGCGCAGATCCGGCAATACGACCTGACTTCGGTCGCCAATATCAAGATCTTGGCGCCGCAAGTGTCGCTCGATCGCGGTTTCACCGGGTCGGGCACGTCGATCACGATGCGCGGCGTCAGCTCCGCCAGCCTCGATGCCGGTGTCGAGCAATCGGTGCTGCTCGATTTCGACGGCATGGCGATCAGCCGCGGACGCATCCTCAACGATGCCTTGTTCGATATCGAGTCGGTCGACGTCCTCAAGGGGCCGCAGGCGTTGTTCTTCGGCAAGAACTCCCCGGGCGGCGTGGTGTCGGTCAAGTCGGCCGATCCGACGTCGACGTTTTCCGGCTTTGTCCGCAGCGGCTATGAATTCAACGCCGATACCGCCTCGATCGAGGCGGCGGTGTCGGGGCCGATCACCGACAAGCTGGGCGCCCGCCTCGCGCTCTTCGCGAGCCAGAGCCAGGGCTATATCCGCAACATGAACAACGGCGTGCCCGATCTGCTGCGCAGCGCTGCCACCGGCAGCATTTTCGTTCCCGCCGCGCAGGGCCGGCTCGGCGCCGAGAAGAAGCTCGCCGGCAGGTTCACCCTCAAATATGAGGACGGCAATTTCGACGCGACCTTCAAGATGCTGGTCAGCCGTTATCAGGGCCAGAGCCTGCAGAGCTTCGACGAAGTCATGGGCTGCCCTGCCGGCCGGGCGCGGCCGGGTACCGGCGCGGCGCTGCTCGATCCGACCGGAGACTGCAAGCTCGACGACCGCTCGTCGCAGGGCTGGCTGTCGCCGACCATCATCAATCTGTGGCCACAGGTGAAGTCACACGACAATGGCCGTCCCTATTCCAGCGACGATACCTATCTGCCGACGCTGACGCTCAACTACACCGCCGGCAAGATCAAGCTGACCTCGGTCACGGGCTATTACGATTATGCCTATGTCAGCCAGGGCAATGCCGACGGCACGGCCTATTCGCAATTCTGGTCGTACAGCAACGAGAAGAACAAGAGCTTCTACGAGGAGCTCCGCGCCGTCACCTCGTTCGACGGCATGTTCAACGTCGCGTTCGGCGGCCATTACGAACAGAACAAGCGGACCTTGTATGTCGGCGGCGCCAACGGCGCGTTGCTGCCCGATGCGACAACCGGCAAATTCCACGCCTATGACAACGAACAGCACAACGAGAGCACGGCCTTTTCCGGGTTCGGACAGCTGATCGTCAAATTCACCGACTCGCTCGAGCTTGCCGGCGGCGGCCGTTACACGTGGCAGAAGAACAAGATCAACAGTTTCAGCACGTTCGTGAACTCCAACGCCGTCGGGATCCTGCCGGTGGGGACGGTGATCAACGGCGAAAAGAGCGCGAGCAATTTCTCGCCCGAAGCGACGTTGAGCTGGCATCCGCACCGCAACGTGCTGATCTATGGCGCGTACAAGACCGGCTATCTGGCGGGCGGATATTCCAATCCCGGTATTCTCGCGTCGACTGCAACGAAGAACACGTTGAGCTTCGACGCGGAAAAGGTGCGCGGGTTCGAGATTGGGACCAAGGCGTCGCTGTTCAACAACAAGCTGACCACCACGCTCACCGGGTTCAGCTACAAATATACCGGCCTACCGCTGACGTCGCTGCTGGTGCTGCCGAACGGAACCCCGGTGTTCGTCACACAGAATGCCGCCAGTACGCTGACCAAGGGTGTCGAGTTCGAGGCGACCTATCGCCCGATCAAGGGCACCACGCTGCGCACGACGGCGTCCTATAACGATGCCCATTTCCAGTCCTTCCCGATCGCGCAATGCTATGCCGGACAGACCGCGGCGCTCGGCTGCATTCCGGCGGCCGGATCGATCCCGGCGCATCAGGATCTGTCCGGGAAACCGGTCTATCGCGCGCCCGAATGGGTGTTGACCGCGGGCATCGCGCAGGACGTAGATCTGTCGTCCAACTTCAAGATGACGCTCAACGCCGACCTTCGCTACACGTCGGGCTATTATACCGGACTCAATCTCAACCCGGTGTCGTACCAGCCCGGTTTCACGATGATCAACGCGGGTGCCCGGATCGCCACGGTCGACGATCGCTGGGCGCTGTCGCTGATCGGCCGCAACCTGACCAACCGGCGCTACGGCACGCTCGGCGTCGACAAGCCGGGTGGCGTGGGCGAGGTCTTCACCGTCGCCGGTGAGCCGCGCGCCGTCCTCGTCCAGGTCGAGATGAAGTTCTAGGAAAGCGACCACCCGCCCGGGAATGCTTATGAGCGATGAAGAGACGATCACGTGCGACCTGCTGGTCATTGGCGGCGGCATGGCGGGAATGTCCGCCGCCGGCTGGGCCGCGGAGCGCGGCGCGCGCGTGATCGTCGTCGAGAAGGCAGCGGCGCTGGGCGGGTCGGCGGTGCTGTCGGGCGGGGTGTTCTGGACGGCATCGTCGCGGGAGAAGATCGACCTCTACGGCGGGGGCGATCCGGCGCTCGCCCATGTCGTATTCGATACCTATCCCGCGGCGGTCGCCTGGCTGCGCCGCCGCGGGATCGACATGTCGCCGCGGATCGACGTGCTCCATGGACAAGGCTACCAGATCGACATCCACGCCCATATCCGCGGCTGCGCCGATCTGGTCGAACAGCACGGTGGCTTCGTCATCCTCGAGACCGAAACGACGGAATTGCTGCGCGATGAGGACGGCCGGGTAACCGGCGCGCGAACCCGGCACGCCGATGGCGAGGTGACCGTCCGCGCGGCGGCCACGTTGCTCGCGACCGGCGGCTATCAGGCGTCGCCCGAACTGCGTGCGCGCTATATCCATCCCCAGGCCGAAACGATGCTGCTCCGCTCCAATCCGGTCAGCGACGGCGCTGGCTTGCGGCTCGGCGAGGAAGCAGGCGGCGAGGTCGCGGGGACCAATGCCGGCTTCTACGGCCATCTGGTCAGCGAGCCGCGCGTCTGGGACGACGAGCGGCTCTATGTCGCGCTGTCGCAATATCACTCCGAGCACGCGTTGCTGATCAACGAACGTGGCGAGCGGTTCTGCGACGAAAGCTATGGCGACCACGCCAATACCGTCCACACGGTGCGGCAGCCCGGCGCCCGCGCCTTGTGCTTCTGGGATTCGCGCGCACATGCGAGCTATGCGACCGTCCCGGTCGTCTCGGTTGGCGTGCCGGTCGACAAGATGCAGGTTGCGATCGAGAATGGCGGCAAGGGCATCGTCGCGGAGACGCTCGACGAGGTGACGAATTTCGCCGATGCGGAGGGGTTCGACGGCGCCGCGACGCGGGCGACGATCACGGCGTTCAACCATCAGGCGCGCCACGGCTGGGAAGTGATGGACCCGCCCCGGACCGACGATTTCGCCGCGCTCGACAAGCCGCCTTTCTATGCGCTGATTGTCCACCCGGCGATCACCTTCACCTTCGGCGGGCTGACGATCGATCCCGGTGCGCGCGTGCTGCGCGGTGACGGTACGCCGGTCCCCGGACTGTTCGCGGCGGGCAGCGATGCCGGCGGCGCGTTTGGCCACGGCTATGCCGGCGGGCTGGCGCTCGCCGCGACCTTCGGGATCACCGCCGCCCGCTCCGCTGGCTGGGCATGACGACGATGGCCGCGCTCGATCCGCTCGCGACCGGGCGCGCCCGCACCCGACGCCTGGCGCTGCTTGCCTTGTTCCTGGTTTCGGCGTTCAACTATATCGACCGCACGATCGTCTCCCTGCTGCAGATCCCGATCAAGGCCGACCTCGGCCTGACCGACGCTCAGCTCGGCGCGTTGACGGGGCTCGCCTTCGCCTTGTTCTACGCGACCCTGTCGCTACCGATCGCGCGGCTCGCCGACCGGCTCGACCGGCGCTGGATCATCGTCATCTCGCTCGCCATCTGGAGCGCGATGACCGCGTTGTGCGGCCTCGCCACCAGCTTCGCGATGCTGGTCGTGCTGCGCATCGGGGTCGCGATCGGCGAGGCGGGCAGCGTGCCCGCCAGCGTATCGCTGATCGCCGATTATTACCCGCCGCATCGCCGCGCGACCGCGATGTCGACCTGGGGACTGGCGCTGCCGGCCGGATTGATGGTCGGCTATGCCGGTGCCGGCTGGCTGGGCGCGATGCTCGGCTGGCGGCTCGCCTTTGCGGTGATCGGCGGCGCGGGGCTGGTCCTCGCGCCGATCGTCCTCGCGATCCTGGCCGAGCCGAAACGCGGTAGCGCCGATATTGTGACCGCCACTCCCCCGGTTCCCGCGTTGTCGATCGGCGCGTCATTAGGCGTGCTGTGGCGCGCCAAGGGCTTTCGCTACGTCGTTATCGCCGGGATGCTCCACGGATTCTCGCAATATTCGATGATGACGTGGAACGCACCGTTCTTCTCCCGCACGCACGGCCTGTCGCTCGGCACGGTCGCTGCGTTGATGGCGCTGCTGAGCGGCGGCGCGGGCGCGGTGGGCATGTTCGCCAGCGGCTGGATCACCGACCGGCTGACAAAGCGCGATCCGCGCTGGCGTGTGTGGATCATGGCATTGGTCGTCGCCATCACCGTAGCCGTCGCGCTGCTGCAATATCTCACGCGCTCGACCCCGGTCGCGATCGGTGCGGCGACGATCGCGGCGGCATCGATGATCGCTTATTACGGGCCGATCCTCGCCGCGACCCAATCCGCCACGCCGCCGAACATGCGCGCATTCGGCAATGCCGTGCTGCTGCTCTGTTTCAACCTGTTCGGCCTCGGCCTGGGGCCATGGCTGACCGGCCTGCTGAGCGACGCGCTGATGCCGTGGGCGGGTCCCGATGCGCTGCGCTTCGCGCTCGCGATCATGCTGGTCCCCTCGGCGATCGCGGCGCTGATCTTCTTCTATGCGGCGCGGTTCTTCAGCCAGCCGCAGACTGTCGTGACGGAGTAGGACGCACATGCACGATTTCGAGGGCAGGACCGCGGTCATCACCGGCGCGGGCGGCGGGATCGGCGCCGCCTTGGCCCGTCGCGCCGCGGCCGAAGGGATGAACGTCGTCCTGGCGGACATCCAGGAAGCGCAGGCGCAAGCGGTCGCGGCGGCGATCGGCGCCGACCGGGCACTCGCCGTGCGCTGCGACGTGTCCGACGAGGCCAGCGTGGTCGCGCTCGCCGATGCCGCTTATGCGCGGTTCGGCGCGGTCGACCTGCTCTGCAACAATGCCGGCATCGTGCCCGGCGGGCGGCATCGCAAGGTGTGGGAATATGGCCTGGGCGACTGGCAATGGTCGCTCGGCGTCAATCTCTACGGCGTGGTCCATGGCATGCGCGCGTTCGTGCCGCGGATGATCGCCGCCGGTCGGCCTGGCCATATCCTCAATACCGCATCGGTCGCCGGCGTCGTCAGCGGCTCGGGATCGGCCTGCTATGGCGCCGCCAAGCATGCGGTCGTGCGCGCGACCGAAGCGCTCTATGCCGGCCTGAAGGAAGTCGGCGCGCCGATCGGGGTGACGATGCTCTGCCCGGGGCTGGTCAAGACGGGGATCTATGACGCCGAGCGCCATCGCCCCGCCGCCTTCGCCGATGGTGACGGCCCGGTGCGCGAGTCCGCCGAGCTCGAGGCGATGCGCGAGGAACTCTACCGCAACGCCACCACCGCCGAGGAAGCCGCGGATATCGCATTCGACGCGATCATCGCGGATCGTTTCTATGCCTTCACCACGACCGCCTTCGATCCCGCGATCCGGCAACGCGCGGACGATATCCTGGCACGTGCCAATCCCAATTTCGACGACATCGTCGCGATGAGCCGCCGCGACGCCGGCCTCGATCGCGAACCGTCGGCCGAGGAGCCGCACGCGGCATGAGCCGTTTCGCCGGTCACATCGTGCTGGTGACGGGCGCCGCGTCGGGCATCGGTCTCGCCGCTGCGCGGCGGTTTCTGGCCGAGGGCGCGCAGGTCTATCTCGCCGACCGCGATGCCGACCGGCTCGCCGAGGCCGCTGGCGAGCTGGCGGACTCGGGCCGGCGCAGCGCCGTGACCTTCGACGCGACCGACGAAGCTGCCTGGACCGCGCTGGCGGACCGTATCGCGCAGGAGAACGGCCGGCTCGACGTGCTGGTCAACAATGTCGGCAACGCCGTCGTGCGCTCGATCGCGGAAACCACGCTGGCCGAGTGGCGCGCGACCATGGCGATCAATCTCGACAGCGTCTTCCTCGGCACGCGCGCGATGCTGCCGCTGCTGGCGGCATCCGGGCATGGCGCGATCGTCAACCTGTCCTCGGTCCGCGGTATCATCGGCGGCGTCGATATCGCCGGCTATTGCGCGGCCAAGGGCGGCGTGCGGATGTTCACCAAGGCGACCGCGCTCGAATGCGCGGCGCTCGGCAACGGCGTCCGCGCCAATTCGGTTCATCCGGGCCTGATCGAGACCCCGCTGGCGGCGGCGGTGTTCACCGACCCCGAAAAGGCCGCGCAGCGCCTCGCCAACATCCCGCTCGGCCGGATGGGCCGAGCGGACGAGATCGCCGATGCGATCCTGTTCCTGGCAAGTTCGGAGTCCAGCTACATGACTGGTGCCGAGCTGGTGATCGACGGCGGCACGATCGTGCAATGATGCCGGCCGAGGGCGCGCCCTTTCCGCGGCTATTCTCCCCGCTCGAGATCGGTTCGGTCACGCTGCGCAACCGCATCGTCATGCTGCCGCACGGCACGTCGATGGTCGTGAACGGTGCTCCGACCGACGACGACATCGCTTATTACGAAGACCGCGCGCGATCGGGCGTGGGGCTGATGATCACCGGCGCGGCAGTGGTCTCGCCCGACACCGCGCGGCGCGGCCGCAAGCTGATCGAGACCTATAACGACCAGGTCCTGCCAGCACTCGCACGGCGCGCGGCGGCGGTACGCGCGCAGGGCGCAGCAATCGTCGGCCAGATCATCCATCTCGGCCGCGAATCGATCGGCATGGAAAGCGATCATCCGTTGCTCGCGCCAAGCCCGATCCGCTCGCCGCGCGATCCGTTTCCACCCCACGAGATGGACGAGGCGGACATCCGCCGGGTTATCGCCGACTTCGCCCGGTCGGCGGCCAATCTGGAGGCGACCGGGCATGACGGCGTCGAGATCCACGGCGCGCACGGCTATCTGGTCGGCCAGTTCCTGTCGCCCGCGACCAATCGCCGCGAGGATGGCTGGGGCGGCGATCCGGTCCGGCGGATGCGTTTCCTGTTCGAGCTGATCGATGCGATCCGCACCGCGTGCGGCGGCGACTTCATGCTCGGGCTGCGGCTCAGCGCCGACGAGGAACTCGCCGATGGCCTCGAACTGTCCGACACCAGGCGCATCGTCGAGGCAGTCGCGCGCGACCATCCGGTCGATTATCTCAGCGTCACCCTGGGCACGCGCGGCGCCTATGTGAAGGACGTCACCCAACCCGAAGCCGCCGCGGCGCGCGCCGCCGGCGTGCTGCGAGATGCGTCCGGGCTGGTGACGATCGTCGGCCAGCGCTTCACCTCGCCGGCGCTCGCCGAAAAGGCGCTGGCCGCCGGACAGGCCGACGCGGTCGGGTTCGCGCGCGCGTTCGTCGCGGACGGCGATTGGGTGGCCAAGGCGGCACGCGGCGAGGCCGATCGCATCCGCCCGTGTATCGGCCTCAACCAGGATTGCCGCGCCTTCGCGCCGCATCTGCACTGTGCGGTCAACCCGCTGGCAGGGCGAGAGCGCGATCCTACCTTTGCGTCGTTCAAGCCTGCTACGGAGCCGCGCCGCATCGCCATTGTCGGCGGCGGACCGGCGGGCATGGAGGCGGCGCGGATCGCGGCGCTGCGCGGGCATCGGGTCACGCTTTACGAAGCAAGCGACGGGCTGGGCGGGCAATTCCTCTACGCCGCCGCGATCCCCGAACGTTCCGGCCTATTGCGGCTGATCGATCACTTGCAGAGCGAGCTCCGCCGCCTGCCGGTCGATATCCATCTCGGCCGGCGGGTCGACCATCCCGGCGATCTCGTCGGGCAGGCGGATACGATCGTGCTCGCCACCGGTGCCGTGCCCCGGCCGCTGGACTCCGAGCGCCATGGTACCGGCGTGTGCGCCTGGCTCGACATCCTCCGCGATGGCCCGCCCGCACCGCGCGGTTCGGGGCAGGCGCTGGTCCAGGACGACGGCAGCGGCTTCTGGTGGACCTATGGCGTCGCCAATGCCCTGGTCGACGCGGGGTGGCAGGTCACCCTGTCGACCCCGTCGGCGACGATCGCGGGGGCGATCCCGGCAGAAAGCGTCGCGCCGCTGCTGGTGCGGCTTGGCATGGGCGGCACTCGCTATGAAGTCCTGTCCGAATTGCTCCAGGCGAGCGAGGGCACCGCCGATCTGATGAGCCTGACCAGCGGCATCGAGCAGACGATCGCGGCGGATCTCGTGGTGGTGCAGACCGGGCGTTCGGTCGCTGGTCCCGCGCCGACTGCTTTTTCGGACCATGGGCGGGAAGTCCACACGATCGGGGATTGCGTGGCCCCGCGCCGGCTGTCCCAGGCACTGTTCGAAGCACACCGGCTTGCCGTCCGCCTCTGAGAGCCGAACACCGGAGGTCGTGAGCCTATGTCTGCGGCCGGCGATGCCGCGGTCCGAGCCCTATTTCCTGGGGATCCGCGTCGCGGTCGGCTCGTCGACCCATTGCCGCTCCATGGCTTCTCCGGTCAGCCGGATGCGGAGATGGTCGTCATAGCCCTCAACCGAGAACAGCGCGTCGGCGGTCAGCGGCACTAGCTTGACCACCTCGCCATTGGTTCGCTGATAGGTCAGGCCGCCGTCCTGAAATCCGACGCGGTTTGCACCATAGACGCCGGTCAGCGACCGGAGCTTCGCCTCCGGGATCACCGGCGGTCGAAGGCGGGCGTCGATGGCGATGCGCGCCCATTCCCAATCGGCGCGATCGCCGGCGTCCGCGGTGGGCCTCGCCACGAGCGATGCCAGCGCCAACGATTGGGCGGTCTCCAGCGCGCGGGCGGGATCGATCGCCACGTCTGGCGACACGCCGGTCTTCTCCCAGTTCGACTGCGATATCGGATGAACCGGCCGGCCGAACGAAACGCTTAGCATGAATTCGGGGGCGACCGGTGAAAAGCGGTTGTTGTTGGCGGCCCCTGCGGTCGCGGCGCCGATCAACGTTCCCAGCCGAAATTGCTGCACGTCATAGGCGAAGGCTTCCGCCGCCGACCCGACATATCGGTCGATCAGCACGTAGAGCGGCTTGCCCTTGAGCCGTCCGGCCGGGAGATATTCCAGCGTCCGCGACTGCGAGGGCGGCGCTCCCGCCTGGAGGAACGTCATGTCGAGCGTGTCGCCGTCCATGAAGTGGCTGAGCAGATAGCGGACCGCGGCATGCGAGCCGCCGCCATTGCCGCGCAGATCGATGATGACGGCATCGCCGTCGCGCAGGAAGCGCATGGCGGAATCATAGGCCGCGCCGGTCTGGTCATCGACCCACTCGAATCCGGTGATCTTCAGATAGCGGACATTGCCCGGCAGGATATCCATCCGGGCCAGGCCGTGATTCCCGCGAACTGCGGCCCGCCGATGGATCGCCTCCAGCTCGGGGCTTTCCTTCTGGTTGTTTGTGGCGGTCCCGGCGCTTCCCGCAGCGGCGAATTCGTCGGGCGCATAGTTGAGATACATGTGCCGGTCGCCGCTCGCGGCGCGGAGGTCGGTCGTCACGCGTTCGGCGAAGACGCTGGGATCGGCGGTATCATAGCGCTGGGCGAGCCCCTCCCTCAGCTTGGCGACCATCGCAGGCACGCGGTCCGGGAAGACATAGGTTTTCTCGATCGTATTGACGATCTGATCGATCGCGGCACTACGTGTCGCTGGCGTCAACGCGATCGCGGTAGCGGTGCGCGCCACTGCGGCGGGGGCCGCGCGTTGCGCTCCGACCGGCATAGCCACCGACAATGCAAGCAAGGCGGCGATCGCAGAGCAACGGACGATCATTCTCAAGTCCCCGACGAAGGAAGATTCGCCGGCAAGGTATATCGACTACATATGTAGTCAATAATATTTCGTGGCGGCGCGATGATTTCGCGAACGCACGGTCGGCTCCAACGGTCAGTCCGCCGCGACGATCAGCGTCCCGGCATTGCGCCCCGAGAACAGGTCGACGAATGCGCCCGGAATCGCGTCAAAGCCGTGACGCAGGTCGACGCGCACCTTGAGCGCGCCGCTGTCGATCCACCCGCCGAGCGCTGCCCGCGCTTCGTCCGCGCGGTCGACGAAATCGCCGACGACAAAACCTTCCATCCGGAGTTGCCGATAGACCAGTTTCATCATGTCGCTCGGCCCACGCGCCGGCGCATCGCCGTCATAGGCCGCGATCTGGCCGCACAGCACAATCCTTCCGTGCGCCGCCATCCGATCGATCGCGGCATCGAGGATCGCGCCGCCGACATTGTCGAAGAACAGGTCGATCCCGGCGGGGCACAGTTCGGCCAGGCGCGCCGCGACATCCTCGCCGCGATAGTCGATCGCCGCGTCGACGCCGCAGGTGTTGCGCAACCACGCGCATTTGTCCGCGCCGCCGGCGATCGCGATGACGCGTGCACCCAGGATCCGCGCGATCTGGCAGGCTACCGAACCGACCGATCCCGCCGCTCCCGATACCAATACGACGTCGCCGGCCGAGAGGCGTCCGATTTCGGTCATCCCGAAATAGGCAGTCAGGCTGTTGAGCGACAATGGCCCCAGCGCCTCGGCGAAATCCATGTTCGGGGGCAGCCGGAACGGCGGCACCGCTGCGGCGTCGGGCGCGATCACGCTCCAATCCTCCCAGCGCGCCATCGCGATCAGCCGGTCGCCGACCTGCCAGTCGGGATGGGACGAGGCGACGACGTCGCAACCCGCCATCCCGGATATAACCCCGCCGATCGGGATCGACCCACGATCGCTGCGCCCCGGGGGGTTGAGCCAGTTGCGGATCGTCGGGGCGATCGCGAACACCCGATTGCGCACCAGCACCTCACCCGCGGCCAACGGCGGTGCGACGAACGGGACCTCGGCCAGCGCGAAATCCTCGGCCGCAACCGGTCCGTCGGGACGCCGCGCCAGCGTCCAGCGACGGTTGATGGTCATGCCGCCAGCCTGGCTCGGGCGTCGGCCGCGCCGCCGAACAGGCGGCCCAGCACCATCACGCGCCGCAATCCCCGCCCGACCGGCAGTTCGTCAGTGACCCCGATCCCGCCGTGAAGCTGCACCGCCTCCTCGGCGAGGAATTGCGCCGCATCGGCGGCATAGGCCTTGGCCGAGCGCGCGGCGCGGACGAAACCCGCATCTTCCCGCCCGGTCGCCGCCGCCCTGATCGTGAGCGAACGTGCCTGTTCGAGCGCGACGAACATCCGCGCCAGCTTGTGCTGCACTGCCTGGAAGGTGCCGATCGCCGCGCCGAACTGGCGCCGCGTCGCGGCATAGTCGGCGGTCTGCGCGTAGAGCAAAGCCATCACCCCGGTCATCTCCGCGGCATGGGTCAGGTCGACCATCGCCAGCGCCGTTTCCGCGCCGCCAGGCGGCAGCGCGATCCGCGCCGCCTCGCAATCGGCGAGCGTGATGCAGGCGGCCGGCGTCCCGTCGGCGAGCCGGCGCGGCGTCAGCGCGGCGCCATTCGCATCCAGCGCCACGACATGAGCCGCGTCATCCCCCAGCACGACGAGGGCCGAGGCCTGGGGCGCCCAGCGCACGAAGTCGAAAACGCCCGAGACCCTGCCGGCTTCCTCGCGTGCGGACCCGACCGCCAGCGCCAGGATCGCCTCGCCCGCCATGGCCGGCGCGACGAAACGTTGGACGAGCTCGTCGTCGCCATGGCGCGCGACGATGTCGGCCGCGCCGATCACGCCCTCGCCCAACGGCGTGATCGCCAGCCCCCTGCCCAGCGCCTCGGCGACGATCATCGCATCGTCCGACCCGCCGCCCATGCCGCCGGCGCGTTCGGGCAACAGGAAACCGAACAGCCCAAGCTCGGCCATCGCGCGCCAGTCCGCGGCCGGCATCGGCGCGGCACCGATCGCCGCTGCCTCACCGCGATCGGCGAGGAACCGCGCGACCGTCTCGCGCAGCATCGCCTGTTCCTCGCTCGGCCCCAGCCGCATCAGACCCGCTCGACGATCGTGACGTTGGCGATGCCGCCACCCTCGCACATCGTCTGGAGGCCATAGCGCCCGCCGCGCGCGTGGAGCGCATGGACCAGGGTGGCCATCAGCTTGGTTCCCGTGGCGCCGAGCGGATGGCCGAGCGCGATCGCGCCGCCATGGACGTTGAGCCTGGCGGGATCGGCGCCGAGCGCCTTGAGCCAGGCCAGCGGGATCGAGGCGAATGCCTCGTTGACCTCGAACAGGTCGATATCGTCGAGCGCAAGGCCGGCGCGGTCGAGCGCACGCCGCGTCCCCGGGACCGGTTCCTCGAGCATGATGACGGGATCGCCCGCGGTGACGGTCAGGTTGTGGATGCGTGCCAATGGGATGAGGCCGTGCGCCTTTACCGCTGCTTCGGAGGCGACCAGCACGCCGCTGGCCCCGTCGCACACCTGGCTCGCCGTCGCCGCGCTCAAGCTGCCGCCTTCGGTCAGCAGTTTGACCGACCCGATCGATTCGAGGCTGGCATCGGCGCGGACGCCCTCGTCACGCTCATGCATCAGGCGCTCGCCCTTGGGAGTCGTCACCTCGACCGGCACGATCTCGCGGGCGAACGCCTCCGCGTCGATCGCGGCGGCAGCCTTGCGATGGCTGTCGAGTGCGAACCGGTCGAGCGTGTCGCGGTCGAGGCCGTATTTGTCGGCGACCATCTGCGCGCCGGTGAACTGGCTGAACGCGGGCACGCCATAACGCTGCTGGATGCTCTTCGCGAACGGCCCCTCGCCCATCCCCGCCTGCGCCGCCAGCGTCACCGGCGAGCCCATGGCCACGCGCGACATGCTTTCGACGCCGCCCGCGATCACCAGGTCCTGAGTGCCCGACATCACTGCCTGCGCGGCGAAATGCAGCGCCTGTTGCGAGGACCCGCATTGGCGGTCGATCGTCACCGCCGGCACGCTGTCGGGAAGCGAGGACGCCAGCACGACGTTGCGCCCCAGCGCAAAGGTCTGCTCGCCGATCTGGCTGACACAGCCGATGATGACGTCGTCGATCGCCGCCGGATCGACCCCGGTTTCCGCGACGATCGCGTCGAGCACACGCGCGCCGAGATCGGCGGGATGGATTCCGGCGAGCCGCCCGTTGCGGCGGCCGCCGGCGGTGCGTCGGGCGGAAACGATATAGGCGTCGGGCACGAAGGCGATCCTTTCGCGAAAGTCAGGGCGCGGCCGGGGCGGCGCGCGCGATCAGGTTGAGCTGGATTTCACTCGTCCCGCCGAAGATCGACCAGGCACGAGCGTTGAGATAACGGGCAGCGGCCAGCCCCGCCTCGGGCGGGCCGACCAGCGGCGGCGCATCGTCCGCATGGAACGGGCGTTCGGTGGGCAGCTGGAGTCCGGCGAGGCCGAACGCGTCGACCGCCAGTGCCTCGATCCCCTGGCGGATTTCCGACGCGATCAGCTTGACCGCGAGGCTGCGCGGCGCGGGGGGCTGACCCTCCTCGATTTCCAGCAGAGTCCGCAATTCGGTCATCTCGAGCGCCTCGGCCTCGAGCCGGAGGCGCGTCGCGCGGTCGGCGAGCAGCGCGCCGAGCGGTGAAGCCGCGGCGACCAGCCGGTCGAGATCGGCCAGCAATTGCGGGGCATAGCCCGTGCCGCCGCGTTCGTTCTCGAGCAGGAACTTGGCGATGCCCCAGCCTTCGCCTTCAGCGCCGATGCGGTTGGCGACCGGCACGCGGACGTCGTCGAGGAACACCTCGTTGAGCTCATGATCGCCCGACGCGCTCAGAATCGGGCGCACGGTGACGCCGGGCGAGGTCATGTCGATCAGCAGGAACGAGATTCCCGCCTGCGGCTTGACCGCGGCATCGGTGCGGACCAGCGCGAACAGCCAGTTGGCGAACTGTGCCTGGGTGGTCCAGATCTTCTGCCCGGTCACGACATAATCGTCGCCGTCGCGCACCGCGCGGGTCCGCAGGCTGGCAAGGTCGGAGCCCGAACCGGGCTCGGAGAATCCCTGCGCCCAGACATGCTCGCCCGACCGCAACGCGGGTAGGAAGCGCTCCTGCTGCTCGGGCGTGCCGTAGGTGTAGAGCACCGGGCCGACCAGCTTCAGGCCCATGCCGGGCAATATCGGCGCGCCGGCCCGCGCGCATTCGGTTTCGAAGATCCAGCGCTCGACCGCGCCCCAGCCGGGCCCGCCCGCACGCGCCGGCCAGAAATAGGTTAGCCAGCCCTTCGCCTCGAGCGCCGCCTGCCACGCGCGATAAACGTCGGGCTCGGCGAACACGCCCGAGGTCAGCGCCGCGCCGCGCCGCATCGGGGGAGTGAGCGCGGTGTCGAGGAAGCCGCGAACCTCTTCCTTGAAAGCGCGTTGTTCGGGCGAGAGCACGAGGTCCATCAGGCGCGCTCCACGATCGCCACGGCGGAGACGCCGGGCGCGCCGTATACATGGCTGTAGCCAATCCGCGGATCGCCCGGCACTTGCCGCGCGCCCGCCTGCCCGGTCAGCTGGACGTAATTCTCGTACACCTGGCGCAGCCCGGAGGCGCCGATCGGCTCGCCACAGGCAAGGCAACCGCCGTCGGTGTTGATCGGCAGCGTCCCGTCGATCCGGGTGCGGCCCTCGGCGATCCAGGCTTGCTGCTCGCCGTTGGCGCAGAAGCCGTTCTCGGCCATGTGCATGATCTCGGCGCCGCTCTCGGTGTCCTGGAGCTGCGCGACATCGACATCCTCTGGCCCGACCCCCGCCATTTCATAGGCAGCGCGCGACGCGATGTTGGTCGGCGAGAGGCCGCGCTCGATGTCGAGCGCGGGCGAGAAGACCTCGAACGACCCCGGCGGGCGGCTGCGCACCGCCGCTGCGCGCAGGCGGACCGCGGGCAGGCCGAGCGATTTCGCCTTCGCCTCGCTGGCAAGGATCAGCGCAACCGCGCCCTCTGCGGGCGAGCAGAACATGAACTTGGTCAGCGGGTCGCTGACCATCGTCGAGGACAGGATCGTCTCGGCATCGACCGGCTCGCGCCGCCAGGCATGATCGGCCAGCACGCCATTGGCGAACGCCTTTTCGGCGACCGCCGCCAGCGTGCCATTGGTGATGCCGTGCATCGCCATGTAGCGCTGGATCTTCATCGCGAAGAACTGCGTGGTCAGCATCAGCCCGGTCTCGCCATACCAGTCGGGCAGGCCCCATTCGGCTGGCTTGGGGTCGAAGGCACCGCGCGGATGCTTGTCGAAACCGACCGCGATGCCGAGGTCGAATTCGCCCGACTTGATGGTCGAATAGGCGCCGAACATCGCCGACCCGCCGGTCGCGCAGCCATTGGCGACGTTGATGAACGGCAGTCCGGTCAGCCCGAGCTCGGACACCATCGTGTCGGCCTTGCCCGCGGCGTCCGACCCGCCATAGGCGAATTGGATCTCGCGCCAGTCGAGCCCGGCGCGGCCGAGCGCCTGACGCACCGCGAACACGCCTTGTTGCAGTCCGGTTCGCTCCGGCGTGCGCCCGAACGGATGGATACCGGCACCGACGATATAGACGTCGCTCACGCCGCTTCCTCCGTGATCGGGGCGAAGGCGAACGTGGTCCGCTGCTCGCCGCTTTCCAGCGTGAAGGGTTCGGCGACGAGCCGCATCTTCATGTCGATCGCGAAGCCATCGAGCGGGGCGCCGGTGAGCCGCCCCTCGACGATGATCGCGTCGCCGAGCGCGACATAGCCCACGGCATAAGGCGCGAACGCCTCGGGCCCGGCGTAAGGCGGCGATTTGGGGCGGAAGCGCTGAACCGTCCACGACCAGAGCCGGCCTTCACGCGGCAACAGGACGGATTCGTATCGTTCGGGATCGGCGTCTCCCGGCGCCGGGAACATCAGCCGCCCGCTCTCGCGCTCGCGCGCCGCCAGCAGCGCCGGGGCGCCGTCCGCGTCGAGATGCAGCAACCGATCGTCGATCGGCGGTGCCAGATCAGGCATATCCTTCCTCCTGCCCCGAAACCTAGTCAGGCAGGTCGGACAGCGCCTCTGTCCAATGGGTCAGCTAGGGTGTTGGGCTAGCGCAAGGTGCCGAGGAAACCGAGCTGCGCGGCCTTGAACAAGGCTTGGTCGCGGTTGACCGCGTCGAGCTTCTGCGCCGCCGAACGGATGTGGAAGCGGATCGTGGTGCGCTTGAGATTGATGATCATCGCGATCTCGTCATTGGTCTTGCCCGCCGCCGCCCAGCGCAGGCATTCGACCTCGCGCTTGGTGAGCATGACCCGCGCGATGCTGGCCGGGCGCCGCTCGGTGACCTTGACGTAGCTCGCGACGAAGATGCGCGCGAGCAGCGCCAGCGTCTCGCCGACTGCCTCGAACGGCGCGGAAAGATCGTCGACCGCGGGATCGGGCGACAGGAAGCTCGCTGCCGCGATCTGCCCGAACGGCAGATGGATCGGCGCGACGATCGCCGCGCTGGTCAGCGCGCGTTCGCGGAAGTTGGTGAGGTCGAGCCCGGCGAGCAGCGCGTTGGGCGTGCGGGTGCGGATGCCGTCGGCGTTGCACCAGAACGGCTCGCTCTCGAACCGGCACGCCATCGGCAGCGGTGAGGTCAGCGCCAGCTGCGGAAAGCGCCACCAGCGCGAATCCTCACCCGAAAAACCGAAGACGTCGCCAGCCAGGATCACGCCATCGGCGTCCTTCATCGGCTCGGCCGCGGCGATATTGTCGGTGACCGCGACCTTCAGCCCGGCCAGGCCGTGCACCGCGTCGCGTAACGCTTCCGCAGCCGGCCGGATTTCCGCCAGCGATCGGACACGCACCGCGGCCAGCATGTCCTCGTTGACGTGCATCGCGTCCTATCCCGCCTTCAGGCCGTCGAAGAATGGACCGCACAACGCATCGGCTACCTCTTCGGGCGTGCGCGTTTTCGCCATCGGGGGATACCATTTATACGCCCAATTGCACATGCCGAGAAAACCGTAGGTAGTGATCACCGGGTCGACCGCGCGGAACCGGCCGCTCTCGACGCCTTCGATGATAAGCGCCTTGACCCCGTCGAAATAGTCGCGGCGGCGGGTGCGGATCGCGTCGCGCATCTTGCCTTCGAGGTCGCCGTAATTGTCCATGAAGGCGCGGACATAGCCGGGATGCGTCGCGATCTGGCCGAGGATGTCGATGCATGCCGAGCGCAGGGAATCGACCGGATCGGTGCCGGGATCATGCTTCAGCCCGTCGAGCAGCGCGCCGATGTGCGTGTCGTGAATCGCGTAGAGGATCGACAGCTTGCTGGGGAAATAATGATAGAGTGTCGGCTTCCCCAGCCCCACCTCGTCGGCAAGCATCTGCATCGACGTATTGTGGAAACCGACCTTGTCGAACAAGGCGGCGCAATGCTGGATGATTTCGAGGCGCTTTTCGTCATGCGCTTCGGTCGTCGGGCGCTTTCGCGCGGTCTTGACGCCCATCGATCATCCTCTCCCTGTTATGTCGCGGCTGTGCCCCGGACATGCCGTGAACTCAAGGCACGCCACCTTGTTCATTTCGCCCCGGCATCCATCGCGGTCGCGCCGACCACCCAGGCCGACAGCCCGGCGACCGGGACCGCGCACAACACCGCTTCGGCAACCTCGGCCTCGCTTGCGCCCGCGCGGCGCGCGCCATCCATGTGCACCGACGCCCAATTGCTGTAATCGGCCGCCAACACGGTCACCAGCAACAACTCGGCGTGGCGCGGTTCGAGCGCGGTGCCCGACAGCGTTCCCTCGCGCATCAGATAATAAGCGTCGCCGCCGACCGGCACGAGATCGAGCAGCTTGCCGAGCGACGGCGGCATCGTCGTGAAATAAGAGAGGAAATTCTGCTCCGCTTCGCCCGGCGCGACGACCAGCTCGCGCTCCTCGGCCTCGATCCGGGCATTGTCGGGATAAACGCGGGCATAGATCGATTCGAAGCGCAACGCGGCGCCTTCGCCACGCGAACTCGCGAGGATCGCCACCGCGCATCCGGCAAGCTCGACGTCGAGCCCCGCCGCCGCCGCCGCGCGCAATTCGCGCTCGGCCATGTCGGGATAGCCTTTCACGCACGCCGCCGCCGCGACGAACAGATGCTTGAGCGTTTTCGGCAAGGCGCCGTCATTCTCGATCACCGACCGGAAGCGGCGATACCCCGCCAAGGTCTTCGGCGCGTGGGCACGAACACGCCCCACGGCGTCGAGTGTTACCGCAGCTGCGGTCATTGCGCGCCTCTCCTTTTTGCTAGACCAACCGGTCGGACGGTTATGCTAACGGCAGGATCGCGAACACGTCAACGGACGGTTTGGTCAGCGTGA
>Ga0070678_100000010_pt1 | contig 58577 bp, 50 predicted proteins | sample KBSM73metaG_FD_65647 | JGI IMG/M metagenome (GOLD analysis project Ga0070678, IMG submission 65647) | Miscanthus rhizosphere microbial communities from Kellogg Biological Station, Michigan, USA - KBS M7-3 metaG | ecosystem: Host-associated > Plants > Roots > Rhizosphere > Soil ...
AACATCATGATGGCGCCGGTTCACGTGCTGAAGCAGGACAAGGGCGAAGTGGAAGCGCGGGCGCATGCTTTACTGAAAAAAGTTCGCCTCGATGGAAAGGCCCGACACTATCCGGGCGAATTGTCCGGCGGACAGCAGCAGCGCGTCGCCATTGCGCGTTCGCTCGCGATGCGTCCGTCTGTCATGTTGTTTGACGAAGTGACTTCCGCGCTCGACCCTGAGACAGTCAAGGAAGTGCTGATAACGATTCGCGACCTGGTGCATGACGGCCTCACGTGCGTTCTGGTTACGCATGAAATGGGCTTCGCGCGTGAGGTTGCCGAACATGTCTATTTCACCGATGACGGTGTAATCGTCGAGCACGGGAAGCCGGCGCAATTGTTCGCGCATCCGGAGCACGCACGCACGAAAGCGTTTCTGGATCAAATACTCTAAGTCGCTGGCCACGATGCCCCGCGGCTCCCGTCGTCGAGTTACTTTTAGCTTACTTCCTTCGACGATGAGATCATTTAATCCCGGCACGAACGTTTCTGCCGACCCACTCGTTGAACGAGTGCATGAATTTGCGCATGAGATCGCGGGTCGTGTCGTTCACGAGTTTGCCCTGATCATTGAAGAGCGGCGCCGCGCCGCCGATATACGCCTCCGGCTGCTGCATGCAGGGCACATCGAGAAAGACGAGCGACTGGCGCAGATGATGGTTGGCGCCAAACCCGCCGATAGCGCCCGGCGATACGCTCACCACCGCGCCCGGCTTGCCGCTCCAGATACTCTTGCCATACGGGCGGGAGCCAACGTCGATGGCGTTCTTGAGCACACCCGGCACTGAACGGTTGTACTCCGCTGTGACGAATAGCACCGCGTCGAATGCGCCCATGCGCTGCCTGAACGCTGTCCACGCCGCAGGCGGCTTGCCATTATCGTCGTCATCCTGGTTATAAAGCGGCAGCTGTCCGATCTCGACGATTTCTGCCGCAAGATCCGACGGCGCAAGCGCAATCAACTCATGCGCCGCCTTGCGGTTGAACGATTCCTTGCGCAGGCTTCCAACGATCACTGCAACTTTTCTCGCGCTCATGGCTGCGTTCCTTATCGATGATATTCAACTTAACGTCCGGTCGTGTTGCATAGGCCGCACTCACACTGTTTGCGGCATGTGGGCAAGCAGTTTGTCGAGCGTAACCGGATAATCGCGCACGCGCACGCCGGTCGCGTTGTAGACCGCGTTGGCGACCGCCGCCGCGACGCCACAGATGCCGAGTTCGGCGACGCCTTTCGCTTTCATCGGTGACGAGATCGGATCGGTTTCGTCGAGGAAGATGACCTCCTGATGCGGTATATCCGCATGCACCGGCACTTCGTAACTTGCGAGATCGTGATTAACGAAGTATCCGTACCGTTTGTCGACTGCGAGTTCTTCCATCAGAGCCGCGCCGACGCCCATCGTCATCGCGCCGATGACCTGGCTGCGCGCGGACTTCGGATTGAGGATGCGGCCGCATGCGCACACGGCGAGCATGCGGCGCACCCGGACTTCTGCCGTCGCGGCGTCGACGCCGACTTCGACAAAGTGCGCGCCGAAAGTCGACTGCTGGAATTTCTTGTCGAGATCTCCGTATTCAATGAAGTCTTCAGCCACCATCTCCTGCTCTGCGGCCGCCTCCGCCAGCGCCATGCTGCGCGCACCCAAGCGCACCTGGGCATCTGCAAACATTGCCTGTGACGGATTAAAACCGGCCTTTTGAGCGATCGCTTCACGCAGTTTGATGCATGCGGCATAGACACCGGCCGTCGCGTTGTTGCCGCCCCACTGGCCGCCCGAGCCGCAGGACACCGGGAAGCTCGAGTCGCCGAGGCGCACAACCACTTTATCCAGAGGAACGCCCATCATCTCCGCGGCGGTCTGCGCGATGATGGTGTAACTCCCGGTGCCGATGTCGGTCATGTCTGTTTCGACGGTCACAATGCCGCGGCCGTCCAGGCGCACGCGGGCGGCCGATTTCGTGAGCAGGTTGTCGCGGAAAGCGGCGGCGACACCTATGCCCACCAGCCAGCGCCCGTCGCGCACGACGCCCGGCTCTCGCCTGCGCTTGTCCCAGCCAAAACGCTTCGCACCCGTGCGCAGGCATTGCACCAACTGCCGCTGTGAGAAGGGCGGTCGCGTGACCGGCGAATTTTTGGACTGCGCCTGCTTCTCCTTCGATTGCGGGTCTGCCGAGTCGGCCTTACCGGGATAGTCGGGGACCACCTGCGTATCGTTGACGATGCGAAATTCGACAGGATCCATGCCGAGTTTCTCCGCCATTTCGTCGATAGCGATTTCAAGCGCCGCCATACCGGGTGCCTCGCCTGGCGCGCGCATCGCGTTCGCTTCGGGCAAATCCAATACAGCGAGCCGGGTCGCTGTCACGCGATTAGCGCCGGCATAAAGTTCGCGCGTTTGCATTGAAGCCGCCTCCGGCTTGCCGCCGGGCAGGTCTCCTGACCACGTCTCATGTGAGATCGCGCTGATCCTGCCATCCGTCGCGGCCCCGATGCGGATGCGCTGAATGGTCGCCGAGCGATGGACCGTGTTGTTGGGGATCAGGGCGCGCTGCAACGTGACTTTGACGGGGCGCCCCGCCGCGCGCGCACCGAGCGCGGCCAGCAATGCGTCGGCGCGCTGCCACAATTTCGCGCCGAAACCGCCGCCGACAAAAGCCGACACTATCCGCACTTTTTCCCGCGGTACGGCGAGCGTTTTAGCAACATCATCCCGCGTCCAGTTGACCATTTGATTGGAGGTCCACAGCGTGAGCTGGTCGCCATCCCACGCCGCGATCGTCGCGTGCGGCTCCATCATCGAGTGCGATTCATGTGCAGTTGTATACGTTGTATCCAGCTGCACGGGCGCCGCCCCGAACGCGCTGGCGAAATCGCCGACCGCGGTGTCGCCCTTCGCACCAAAGCTGTCGGCCGACTGCGCTGTGTCCTTGACGGACGCGAGATCGAATGCGCCTTTCGCTGGCACATATCTGACGCGAATGAGATGGGCAGCCGCGCGCGCCTGCTCGAAAGTCGCGGCCACCACAAGGGCTATGGCTTGATGGTAGTGCGCGATATCGGGACCGCCCAGCAAAGGCGCGGTGTTGAACTTGCCTTTGCCGAGCTTGCCGGCATTCTGCGCGGTGACAAGGGCGATCACACCGCTTGCATTTCTGGCGGCAGCAACATCCATCGAGGCGATGCGGCCTTTAGCGATCGAAGAGCCGACAATGTAGCCATAAACCTGGTTCGGCACGACATCGTGCCGCTCGTACGCATACGGCGCGGTCCCGGTCGTTTTCAACGGGCCGTCTATCCGGTCCACGGGTTTGCCGACCACTTTGAGTTGATCAATCGGATTGGTCGTCGCTGGAGTATCGAACTTCATGCCTGCCCCTTCGCTTCTGCAAGTACCGAGGCGAGCGTGCGCTCGACGAGCGGCAACTTGTATGCGTTCTCTTTTGTGGTGCGCGCGCCTGCGAGCAGCTTCGACGTGACGGCCTTGGCGCCGCGCGGCATCTGCGCTTCCGACGCTTCAACCCGCCACGGCTTGTGTGCGACACCACCCAAAGCGACACGTCCCGTCCCGTCGCGCTGTACGATGGCAGCGACCGACACCAGGGCGAAGGCGAACGATGCACGGTCACGTACCTTGCGGTAGATATGCGTGCCGCCGACCGGCTTCGGGAGCGTCACTGCGGTAATGAGCTCGCCCGGCATGAGTACCGTGTCGACCTGCGGCTTGTCGCCGGGCAGCTGATGAAAATCAGCAATCGCAATTTTGCGTGCAGAGCCGTTCGGCCGGAGTGTTTCCACGCTCGCGTCGAGCGCGCGCAGCGCTACCGCCATGTCGCTCGGATGTGTTGCGATGCAGGCATCGCTTACGCCGAGGACCGCGTGCTGCCGGCTAAACCCGCCTATCGCGCTGCAGCCGCTGCCGGGCACGCGCTTATTGCATGGCTGGTTCGTGTCGTAAAAATATGGGCATCGCGTGCGCTGCAGCAGGTTCCCTGCGGTCGTCGCCATGTTGCGCAGCTGCCCCGTCGCTCCAGCGACCAGCGCACGTGTAAGCACGCCATAATCGCGCCGCACGCGCGTATCCGCTGCGAGGTCGGTATTGCGCACGAGCGCACCGATCCGCAAGCCCCCGTCAGGAGTCGCTTCTATTTTATCGAGCGCAAGCCCATTCACATCAATCAAATGTGCCGGCGTTTCGATCTCGAGCTTCATCAAGTCGAGCAGATTGGTGCCGCCCGCAATGAACTTCGCGCCTTGCGTACGCGCGGCGGCCGCTGCTGCTTCGGCCGGTGAGCGGGCCCGTTCGTAGGTAAAAGATTTCATGTCTTGCTCCCGCTGACTTCGGTGATGGCGTCAACGATGTTCGAATAAGCGCCGCAACGACAAATGTTGCCGCTCATGCGCTCGCGCAACTCGGCAGGCGTCAACTGCGCTTGCGCGTTCAAGTCAGCGGTCACGTGACTCGGAATGCCGGCCTTGATCTCATCGAGCACCGCCACCGCCGAACAGATCTGCCCCGGCGTGCAATAGCCGCACTGATAGCCGTCGTGCTTTACGAAAGCCGCCTGCATCGGATGCAATTTGTCAGGCGTGCCAAGACCCTCGATCGTCGTGATCTTGTCGCCTTGATGCATAACCGCCAAAGTCAGGCATGAGACCATCCGCCGGCCGTTGATGATCACGGTGCATGCACCGCACTGTCCCTGGTCACAGCCCTTCTTGCTCCCTGTGAAATGCAAGTGCTCGCGGAGCGCATCGAGAAGCGTAGTGCGCGCGTCGAGTTGCAGCTCCTGCGCCTTGCCGTTTACTTCGAACGAAACTCTCGAGATGACGGGCGGCCTGGCGCCGGATTGTTGCGCACTCGTCGACGACGGCCATGCGATCGCTGCCGCCGACGAGGCGCCCGTAATTAGAAACTCACGGCGCGTTATTTTGATGTCGCTTGAATCCTGCATTGTTCGCATCCTTCTTTCCGCCATTCCATTGGATGATCCGCAGCGCCACATTCATTTGGCGCGTTCGCTCGCTATGCCCCTAGTGATCTGCGATATCAGCGTTGACCCGTTTTGCGACAACATGCCGGGCAACCTGTCTCTGGTCATTCGGATTTGAGCGACGCCATGTCGATGGAGAAGCGGTACTTGACGTCCGACTTCAGCATCCGCTCATATGCTTCATTGATCTTCTGAATCGGGATGACTTCGACATCGGCTGTGATGTTGTGCGTGCCGCAGAAGTCGAGCATTTCCTGAGTTTCCTTGATTCCGCCGATCGGCGAGCCGGACAGACTGCGGCGTGCCCCGATCAGGCTGAATGCAGCGACTGCCAACGGTTTTTCAGGCGCACCGACGAGCGTGATGTTGCCGTCGCGGGCCAGCAGATTGATGTACGCATTGATATCGTGATTGGCAGCGACCGCATCGAGAATGAAATCGAAGCTGCCGGCGTGCTTCTGCATCTCGTTGTTGTTGCGCGAAACGACGACCTCGTCGGCCCCCAGGCGCAGCGCGTCTTCCGTCTTGTTAGGCGAAGTTGTGAATACCACGACATGCGCGCCCATTGCGTGCGCAAGTTTGACCGCCATGTGGCCGAGGCCGCCGAGTCCGACGACGCCAACTTTCTTGCCCTTCGTGACGCCCCAATGCCGCAGCGGCGAGTACGTTGTGATGCCGGCGCACAGCAGGGGCGCCGCCCCCGCGAGGTCGAGATTCGACGGGACCCTTAGAACGAAATGCTCGTCGACAACGATGCTGTCGGAGTAGCCGCCGTAAGTGACGCCGCCCAAATGCTTGTCGGTACCGTTATAGGTCAGGACGGCGTTCGGGCAGAATTGCTCGAGTCCGTCCTGACACTGCGGACAAGAACGATCCGAATCGACGAGGCATCCAACGGCCGCGAGATCGCCTGCTTTGAATTTCGTGACTGCGGCGCCGACTTGGGTGACGCGTCCGAGGATCTCGTGGCCCGGCACGACCGGATAAACAGTCGGCATCACCTCTTTCCATTCGTTGCGCACCTGGTGGATGTCTGAATGACAGACGCCGCAGAACAGGATTTCGATCTGCACATCGTTTGCAGCGGGATTGCGGCGCGGGATAGTCGACGCAGCCAGACGCGATATGGCACTGCCCGCCGAGTACGCCTTCGCGTTGTACCTCGATTTAATATCCGGTTGCTTTGCTGTTTGTTGATTCGTGTCAGGCATTTTCGTTCACTCCTGCGTTGTATTGTTCATCGGTAACTTTTTCCATCCACTCGACGACCTTCCCGTTGAGCTCTTCCTGAATGGCGATATGTGTCATGGCCGTGTGCGGCATGACACCGTGCCAGTGCTTCTCGTCTGCAGCGCAGCAGATCACATCACCCGGTCGAATGATCTTGATCGGACCGCCCCACCTCTGCACGAGGCCGCACCCTGATGTCACAATCAGCGTCTGGCCGAGCGGATGCGTGTGCCAGTTGCTGCGAGCGCACGGCTCGAACGTGACACTCGCGCCACGTGCGCGCGCGGGATGCGGCGCACTGAAGAGCGGATCGACGCGGACTGTGCCGGTGAAATACTCTGCTGGCCCTTTGGCGGAAGCCTGTGACCCGCTTGGTTTGATGTCCATTGTCAGACTGCCTCTCATAATGTGGTTGCACGACTCGCGTCTTAGCTAAACGATGTGACACCAATGCAGCGAGTTTGTGCGGCGCAATTAGATGGCAGAATCGGCATAGCCATATGACCTGGATTCATCAATGCCGGGCGGGACGTGAATGAAGGAACTCGCAGAACTGCTAGCCTTATTCGTTGCAGCAGTGATACTCGCGGGTGCTGCGCGCCGCGTTGGTGCGCCATATCCCGTCTTCCTTGCAATCGGCGGCGCGTTGCTGGCCTTCCTTCCGGGCGCTCCGTCATTCAGCGTGCCGCCCGAGCTCGTGCTCGCCCTCTTCGTCGCGCCTATTCTGCTCGATGCGGCGTACGACACGTCAGTCAGAGATCTCAAGGACAACTGGTTGCCGGTGACCGCGTTGGTCGTGTTCGCGGTCGGATTGACGACGGCGGCTGTCGCCCTCGTCGCTCATGCACTGATACCCGCAATGCCATGGGCGGCGGCGATTGCGCTCGGCGCGCTTGTCGCGCCACCGGACGCGGTAGCGGCAACTGCGGTGCTTCGCCCGTTGCATCCGCCGCAGCGGATTCTCACTATTCTCGAAGGTGAAAGCCTGCTCAATGACGCCACCGCGCTGCTGATCTACCGTGTCGCCGTTGGCGCGGTCGTCGCAGACGCCTTCTCTCCGGCGACTGTTGTGCCTACTTTCTTTCTGGCGGTCGGCGGCAGCGTGGTCGTAGGCCCGGCCCTCGGCTGGGTCACGCTGCGCCTACTCGAACGCGTGCAGCATGTGCCGACTGCGATCATTCTTCAGTTCGTCACTACATTCGCCGTGTGGATGCTTGCCGAACACATCGGACTTTCGGGTGTGCTCACCACCGTATGTTATGCAATGTTTCTTGCGCAAACGTCACCAGCGCTGACGCCTGCGCGTACACGGGTGCCGACCTACGCAGTGTGGGAAACGGTGGTCTTCGCCCTAAATATTCTGGCCTTTATTTTTATCGGCCTGCAGATTCGGCCGATTCTCGAGACCCTCCCGGCGACCGACGTTGCGCACTACGTTACTGTGGCCGGCGCAGTGCTCATAACGGTGATTGTCGTGCGCATGGTGTGGCACATGTCGTTCAATGCAGTGATCCGCTGGTGGCACCGCCGCACCGGTTTCAATCCGCCGCGGCCGATGCTGAGACCGACCCCCGGCAGTGGCTTGGTGATTTCCTGGTCGGGTATGCGCGGCATTGTGTCCCTGGCTGCTGCAATGGCGCTGCCGGATCCGTTTCCATATCGCGGCCTCATTGTGCTGACTGCATTCGCTGTAGTACTCGGCACGTTGACGATTCAAGGACTGACGCTCAAAGCGCTGTTGCGCGCGCTGCACTTGCACGATGACGATCCGGTCGGTCATGAAGTAAATACAGCGCGTGAACGAGCCTTGCGTGCCGGACTTGCGAGCTTTGAAAACGACAGATCGCCGGTCGCTGAGCTCGTGCGGCGCGAGTTCAAGGCTCGTCTTGCAAACGAAGCACCCGACGCAAGCGCAGCAGCGAGCGCCCGCACCGCACATTCAGAACTAAACCGCAAAGCCTTGCGGGCTGCCCGGCAGGCCATCTTCGCCATGCGCTCACAGGATGAGATCGGCGACGACGCCTTTCATCGCATCGAAGAGGAATTGGATTGGCTCGAGATGGCGAGTATTAGGGACTAGCCGCGCGTTAGCGTCGACTGCTCCTTACCACCGCGACGATCGGCTGCTTCCGCGAGGATGCCACTAACGCGGCGACGGCGATGCGTCATGATAAGTGACAGACTCAGTATACGAAGACGATTGGATGCATGAATGCCGCGCGATAATGTCAGCGATCTCATTACTTTCCTCGCGGTCGCGCGCGACCGGAGCTTTACCAAGGCGGCCGCCAAACTCGGCGTATCGCAGTCGGCGCTAAGTCATACCATCCGTGCGCTTGAATCACGGCTCGGTATCAGGCTGCTGACACGGACTACGCGCAGCGTTTCTCCGACCGAAGCCGGCGAACGGCTGCTTCAGACCGTTGGCCCTCGATTCGAGGAGATTGAAAGCGAGCTTGTTGCCTTGAGCGCGATGCGTGACAAGCCCGCCGGCACTATACGCATTACTGCGACCAATCATGCGGCCGATACCATTCTGTGGCCGAAAATTGCGACGTTCCTGCGCGAGTATCCGGACATCAAAGTGGAAATCGCCGTTGATAACGGTCTCATCGACATTGTCGCCGAACGTTATGACGCCGGTGTTCGAACCGGCGAGCAAGTGGCCAAGGACATGATCGCAGTGCGCATCGGACCGGATATTCGCATGGCAGTCGTCGGCGCGCCCTCCTATCTTGAAACACATGCCGCGCCTAAGACGCCGCAGGATTTGACCAACCACAACTGCATCAACCTGCGGCTATCGACATATGGCGGGTTGTATCCATGGGAGTTTGAAAAAGGCGATCGTGAATTGAAGGTGCGGGTCGATGGTCAGCTCATCTTCAATGAACCGAATCAAATGCTCAATGCAGCGCTCGACGGCTTCGGCTTGGCGTATTTACCGGCCGATATTGTGCAGCCACATATAGCGAGCGGAAACCTGGTACACGTACTCGATGACTGGTGCCCGCCTTTTGCCGGTTACCATCTTTACTACCCGAGCCGCCGGCAATCGTCACCAGCGTTTACGAAACTGGTGGATGCATTGAAGTACCGCACGTGATGCGCCGACTTGCGCGCGTCCCGAGTCGTCGGATAGCTAGCAGGGTAGAATCGTGTAAACCACAAAAAATGCTCACGGGAGGGCAATTGTGATTACACGACGTCATGTTTGTATCGCGGTCGGCGCCGGGATGCTTGCATGCATCGCCGTCGTCGTGCAAGCACAACCAGTGGAACCCGTCTGGTCGCTCGCGCAAAAAGAAAAAGCCGCCGTGCTCGACACACTCAAAGAGCTGGTCAACATCGAATCGGGCAGCCGCGAGCTGAAAGGGCTCGAGCGCATCGCCGGCGTGCTCGCGAAACGCTTCAGCGCGCTTGGCGCAAACGTCGAGCTGATCGATCTTGGCACCAGCTACGTCAAATTTACCGATACGCCGCCGCGCGTCGGCAAAGCGCTGCGCGCGACATTCAAGGGTAGCGGCACGAAAAAGATCCTCATGCTCGCGCACATGGACACTGTATATCCGCGAGGCATGCTGGGGCAGCAGCCGTTCAAGAACGATGGCGACAAAGTGTGGGGCCTTGGCATCGCCGACGATCGCCACGCTATGTCTGTGATTCTTCATTCACTGGCGATTCTCAAAGCGATGGATTTCCGGGACTACGGCACGATCACAGTGCTGATCAATCCGGATGAGGAGATCAATTCGCCGGCATCACGCAACCTGATCACGCAATTGGGTAGCGAGCATGACGCAGTGATGTCGTACGAAGGGTCAGGATTTGACGCGGATCAGGTGCGGCTCGCGACGAGCGGCATAGCGCAGGCGGTGCTCAATGTAAAGGGCCGCGCATCGCACGCGGGCAGTGCGCCGGAGCGCGGCGTCAACGCGCTCACCGAGCTTTCCCATCAGATTCTGCAGGCCGGCGACCTCTCCGATTCCACGCGCGGCATCAAATTAAACTGGACCATGGCGTCTTCGGGCATCGTGCGCAACATGATTCCGCCGTCCGCGCAGGCGTTCGCCGACGTGCGCGTCGAGCGGCTCGCCGATCTCGACACGGTGGATCAGAAGCTGCGCGAGCGCGTCAAGAACCAGCGCTTGAAAGACGCGCAGGTCGAGCTCCTCTTTGAGCGCACGTTCCCGCCGCTCGAGCCCACCGCCGCCGCACGCGTACTCGCCACGCACGCGCAGCACATTTACGCCGAGATCGGCAAGAAGCTTGCGGTAAACGACAAGCCTACGGGCGGCGGCACCGATGCGGCGAATGCATCGCTCAAAACCAAAGCGCCCGTGATCGAAGGTTTCGGCCTAATGGGATTCGGCTCGCACTCGACCAATGCGGAATACATTTTCCCGGCGTCCATCGAGCCGCGTCTTTACCTCACCGCGCGGATGATCATGGACATTTCAAACGGCAAAGCGCCGCTGCGCTGAGTTGATGCCGAAACCTGCGAAGGTGTGAACTAACGCGGCGGAAAAAACAAAGGCCGGCTCAGGCGGACCTTTGTTCTCAGCGCAGGGTTGCGCTACTCGTAATACGCCGGCGACATCTTCAGCGTTTTCGTTTGCGTCACATCGTGATTGATCCACACCTGCGCATGGTTAGCCCCGGCGACCTGCTTGAGTTTCTGCAGTGACGTGATCGTCGCTTCCTTGTCGAAGTTTTGCACTGGCGCGCGCGGCGTATCCCAGTTGTCCTTGAAGTGCGCTGCATCGCCCGTGAGCAGCACGGGCCCCGTCTTCGGCAGCTTCACAAGCAGGGACTCATGTCCCGGCGTGTGGCCCGGCGACGTCAGTATCGTGACCGAGCCGTCGCCGAACACGTCATGATCGCCATGCAATTTGATCGTTGGATTGGCGCGCAGCTTCGACCAGTTAGCCGGCTCGGCCGGTGGTTTGCCTTTCGGTCCGATGTAGAAATCGTATTCGGGCTCCTGGATGAAGAGCTTCGCGCGCGTAAAGAGGCTGCCATTGCCGACGTGATCAGGATGAGCATGCGAGAAGCCGACGTACGCGATGTCATTCGGCGTCAGGCCCAGCTCGGCAAGCTGTTGCGTGAGCGTCTTCGACGAGCGCCAGTACCAGTGCAGGGCGCCGGCCGGCAGTCCATTCGGATTTCCGGCGAGCGACTCTGCATAACCGGTCTCCCAGAGCATCCAGCCTTGCGCGTGCTTGATCAGATAGCAACTGTTGCTGAGCGTGATCGCTTTATTGACGTTCTCGGCGACTCCGGGCGTCCAGCGCGATTTGTCGGTCGAGTTGCCTTCGCCGCAATAAAGCACGTACATGCGCTGGACACCGTTGCCGGCCGTGTTTGATGTATTGGCACAGCCGGCGACCAGCGCGGCCGTGAACAGGGTGATGAGCAATCGTTTCATGGGCATCTCCTCTAATGTGTCTGCATTTCGTTCATATCAAGCTTTTCCGGCGATTCCGATATCGAGTCCGTTTGGATCCTTCAACAACAAGCCGCCGGCCGGATTTGGTTTGGATGCGATGCCGCGTCGATCGAATTCCGCTGTGATTTTGGCCTGATCATAGTTTTCGACCACGAGACCGAATTCGTTGCAATACGGTTTACCGTCGGGGCCCGCCGGCCTCAGTACCAGCGTGTTTTGACCGAAGCGCAGCCACATATCGTCTTTCTTCTGCGATACCGGCTTCATGCCCATCAGGCTCGTGTAGAAGTCCGCCTCGCGCGCAACGTCGGGCACATGTAAAACGAAGTACTGGAAGTAAAGCGCCTTGAAGCCTTTGCCGCCGGGCTTGGCAAACAACTCGGGGTTTTTGACGCCGAGCGCATACGCGTCTTTGCATTTCGCCGAGCTTGCAATTTCACACGGGGCGGCCGCACCGGGAAACATTCCCTGGTCCTTGATTGTGACGATGTGCTGGGTGTAGCCCGACGGCCCGCTGACGAACCACCCGGCTTCGCCATCCGGATGCACGCCGGGTAATTTACGGCGCAGCAATTCATCTCTGAGTTCGCCGGCCACTTTCCAGTAGTCGGGCAGACCGAACGAGAAGTGACTGATCGTCGGCTCGGTTCCGGGTTTCGCCGGCGTCAGGTAAAAGCTGTTCGGGGCATCTTCGGGTCCGCAGTCGAGCTGGCATTTGGTGCCGTCGTCCCACACATCGCGCATGCCGAATAAGTCGACATAGAAATCGCGCGTGACCTTGTAGTCCGCCGATGCATACGACAAATGATTCACCGTCGTGACAGCGAAAGCTTTGTTCGGCGCTTCAGCCGCGAATACATTCGCTGCGCGGCCCACTGAGCCTGCGGCGATTGCCGCGGCGTTGATGCCCAGGTATTGCAGCATGGTCCGGCGGTCAATTGTGTTTTTCATACGCTCCTCGCCTGAATCTATAGTTGTGACGACTACAGCTTGAGCATGTGCTGCGCATTCAAGCTCAAAATCATCTCGCGCTCGTGCTGCGACAAACGCGGCACCGACTCGACAAAATCAACCGGCTGCTTAACCGCCATTGCCTGCGGGAAATCGGTGCCCATTACCACGCGGTCAACGCCAACGAGATCGATAAGGTCGCGCATTATTTGCGGATTGAACACGATCACGTCGTAGTAAAACCGCCGCAAGTACGCGCTCGCCGGCTGCTTCATGTGCTTCAACGTCGGGCTGCTGCCAATCGCGTAATCGAACCGGCCGATGAGCCACGGAAACGTGCCGCCGGCATGCGGCAGATACACTTCGAGCTTCGGAAACGCGTCGAGCACCCCGCCGGCAATCAGCGACATTGCCGCAACGCCGTCCTCGTACGGGTTGCCAAGCACGTTGATCATGAAAAAATCCTTGAGCCGCTCTGGGCCGAACGGATACAGGTTATGCAGAAAGAGCGGCAGACCCAGTTCCTCGCAGCGCGCGTAGACCGGCCACAAGTCCTTCTCGTGAAGGTTGCGGCCATTGATATGCGTGCCCATATTGATTGCTCGCATGCCAGGCAGCTTGGCCGCGCGTTCTAACTCTTGTAGCGAGAGCCGCGGGTCCTGCAGGGGCAACATGATCGTCCCAACGAAACGCCGCGGATACTTAACATGAATCTCGGCACACGCATCGTTCGCGGCCTGTGATAGCTTGAGCGCGAACGCAGGTGGCGCCCAGTAAACCATCGGATTCGTCATTGACAGCGCGTACATGTCGATGCCGCGCTGTTCCATTTCCGCGATGATGAGATCAGGCTCGATCATGTTGCGGCGAAGAACGGATGTCTGCGTGCCGCCGGGCACAGAGCGCACGACCGTGTTACCGCTCGCATCGCGCTCGATCTTCGCGCCGTTCGCCTCGCCTTCCTGCTCAAGCAGCGAAACAAAAGCGCGCGGATACCAGTGCGCGTGCGCGTCGATAATCGGCACGCTGTAGCCCCGGCTGCCGCGCACCTGCCCGTTGCTCGCGCAACCTGCGGTGAGCGCGGTCGCACTGAGCACTGCAAGAAAATCGCGCCTGTTAGTGCTCATGTCATTTCATTCTCACGAGGAGCGTATCTCAAGCCGGGCGCGATCTTATTTGCGACTTGCTGGATCATCGTAGGCAAGCGGGGAGACTTTACTTCAAACGGCGCAAATGCTCCACTGTGAACACTTGCATCGAAAAACACATTCATTTTACGGAGTTTGAATCATGGCATCGAAGCCGTTGAGAGTCCCAACCCCTGATCATCCCATTACGATCGAGAAAACGCCGTCACGCGTTGTCGTATCGGTCGGGGGACTTGTAGTTGCTGATTCAGTAGAGGGCCTGACACTGCGCGAAGCGAAATATCCGGCTGTTCATTACATTCCGCGCAAGGATGTGAGGATGTCGCTCCTGGAACGGACGGAACACACCAGCTACTGTCCTTACAAAGGGGACGCTGCTTACTACAGCATTCCTGCTGGTGGCGAGCGGTCTGTAAACGCCGTGTGGACCTATGAGTCGCCTCACGCCGCTGTTGCGGAGATCAAAGACCATCTCGCGTTTTATCCCGACCGCGTGGACGCGATAACCGCATAGGCTGCCTGCTGTCTCATAGTACGAGCTCGGTCAACGTTTGTAACAATGGCCTCGCGGATTAATGCCCGCCCAAGTGTGGCCAACTATTCTCGAGCGGCGGCTGCGCGCCCCCGCTCCAACTTAACGTACGGATCTACCGCTAAACGTCTCGAATGACTCGACAGGGATTGCCGGCGGCGAAAACACCTTCGGGGATGTCACGTGTTACGACGCTGCCCGCGCCAATGACCGTCCGTGGTCCGATATGAACGCCGGCCAATATGAGCGCTCCGCCGCCAACCCAGACGTCAGCTCCAATCTCCACCGGCTTACCGAGCTCCCGTTGTCTACGCAGAGCAGCATCGAACGGATGTAATGGCGTGAGGATTTGAACTCCGGGCCCAAATAGCGTGTAGTCCCCGACTCGAACCTCGCACACGTCGAGCACGACGCAATTGAAATTAAAGTAAACACGCGTACCGAGATGAATGTTCGACCCGTAGTCGCAATAGAACGGTGGTTGCATCCATACGCTGTCGCCGCCGCTGCCGAAAAGATCCTCGAGGATGCGTCGTCGCTCCGCCTGCTGTGAGTCACGCGTATCGTTGAGTCCACGGCACAAATCACGTGCACGTTCGCGGGCGGCCGTTAGCTCTGGATCCAGCGGGTCATAGAGCTCGCCAGCTACCATCTTCTGCCATTCACTGCTCATGCGTCGGCCGATGTTTGTTCGTGCTGCGCGAATATTGGGCCCGTCAGCGGATATCCGCCCAGGAAAACTACTGCTATCGAGGACCCGTTAAGTCGTTGCTTGCGCCACCAGCACCACGCGGTTCACTGTAGTGGACACCACAACGATAAGCCCATCGGGCCTGCGGTGTTGTTATTCATTGCCGGATAGCTGCCCACGGTATTGTTATCAGTGGTCGTGCAGCCGGCAACGGCCATTGCGAAGGCAATGGCGATCGACTGTGTGTGAAGACCAGTTACTACGGCAGCTTTCATGAGCACGCTCGTGACCGTGATTGAGAAAGTAAGTCATCTATCGCTGAGTAAGAACACTGCATGACATCGTTTGTTCCCACGCATACGCGGTGTCGGACTTTCACTCAGTGCAGGCGAGCCTCACATCGGCAATAATCGATCCTCAATCAGTCAAGAATATTCTTCTGGATGTAGTCACGCGTTGTCCGGAGATAGGTATTCCATAGAAGCATACTCGGCGTACGATACTCGGTCAGGAGTGGAACCGAGTACTCGGTCTTCTCGAGCTCCATTTTTCCGCGATCATTGTCGTAGAAGAGCGTGGCAGGAATCTGCTTGACCCCATAGCGCTGCTGGACGCGCGTGAGCTCGCTTCGCTCGACTGTCGCTCCCTCAGTGACGGGATAGCCGTAAAACATTATGTCTTTGCCGAACTCAAGCGCAAGGTAGCGGGCCAGAGTTGCGAGATTGCGCGAGCGCGGGTCCTGGTTTGCGTAAAACACAACTACGACCGGTTTGCGGCTGCCGCGGACGGTTTTCCAGTAGTCCGCGGTCCGGATCCGCTTGATCGGCGCACCCTCGAAGATCGTCTCGACCGGTTCCCTGGCGAGCTGGCGCACGTCGGCCATATTTACGTCGGCTGCCTGCGTCTGCACACACGAACACATCAGAAATGCCGCTCTCATTGCAAACCGGCCTGCATGAAGCAGGAGATTCACTTTGCCGCATGTATTCACGTTCGTTACCCTGGAAATCACAGTACTTGCATATTAAGCTGGATTCGCCGTGAACTTTGAACGGGAGAACACCATTGTCTTCGCGAAGGACCGGCGCAAGTCGATCCGACCACATCTTCCGGAATTGTTTACTCGTGGCGTGACTCACAGCTGGAAGTGACGAGGGTGATATTCGATTGCTCCTGATTGGTTACTGCGCCGAACCTGGACTTCAATGTGTTACGTCAATCGGATCTGGATTGAATAGCCAGAGGCATTTGATCGAGAATTGTTCATGAACCGGCTTCTTCTCTTGTTGTCATTGCTGCTTACCGGGTGTTCGATAGGGATAGGCGTTACGAACGCGCCTCCACTGGATCCTTGCGAGGGCGTTCCGCGCCCGCAAGTTTGTCACTAGTCGCGAGTATGTAAGCGCGAAAGCCTAATGAGGCGCCGAAACGAGGTTCGACGGGACGGGGGTAAGGCCTTTCGTGCTAACAGTACCCGCTGCCTATGAACACCGGCACGGTAAACGGCAGTAATCGAAGCTTAGATGGCGCCGGCGCCCTCGAGCCGCTCAGCAGTAACGACATAACGCAGCGGCCCGACTGCGCTGATTGCGTTGAACGGATAGCAGGTGACAAGCGTGAGGCGGGCTGCGCCGGTACCGCGTAGAACCGCCAGGTTGCTCTTATCCGTGATTGCGATCCCGGTTACGCGATAGCGCCGCACTTCGCCGCGGGCGTTCTCAATGGACAATTCATCACCGTAACGGACATCGCGCAAGAACGTAAAATGGGTATCCCGATGCGCGCTGATTACGCTGTTGCCGCGCTCGCCAGGCAGTGCAGTACCGGTTATGTGCCCCGGACCAAACGCGAGCGATCGTCCGCTCGAGCCCTCGAGAACGAGCAGGTCAACGCCGTATGCGGGCAGCGTGAGCCGCGCAAGCGGCGCAGTATCTGCCCATGGCCATGGCTTCGTTGCGCTACCGTCGATGCGCGTTTTGTCCCAGGCCGCTTTGAGGAGATGCTGCGCGAGGCCGGCCTTTGTATAAATGTAAATCCCTCCACCGAACTGCCACGCACCGGCGGCGAGCAGCAATAGTCCCAATACGCGGCCGCGCGCGGCTGCCAGGTACGACCCGGTGTATGCTCGCATCTCATGTCCTTGCCGGGCGCCGCAGTAACCATAGCGTCGCGATCGCGAGCAGCAGCAACCCGAGTAACAATTGTTCGCGCGCACTCGTCGCCGTTTGCGGCAGCGTGCCGAACACCGCTTCGTAGTTCCAGCCTTCGGGTAAATTCGTCGGCATGGCTGACGTCTGTGTCAGCGCGTCGTTCGGCAGCGTCTTCGTTACATCGACCGCCACCATACTGGTGTACTTGCTTACGAGATGGTGATGCAGCGCAAGGTCAGTGATAGCCTGTTTGTTGTCTTCGCCTTTACTGCCGCGCATGGCGTCGCTGAGCGACTCAATCTCGTCGCGCGCCCACAATACGTTAATGCCGGACTCAGCACTCGCGAGCTGAGTCGAAACTTCCGCTCGCCAGGTTTCTGCACCGATCTGACCTTCAAGTAACACGGTGCCGGCCAATTTGCGCAGCTTTGCGGTAACAAACAACGGCTCGCCAAGATACAGATCGGGAATCTGACGAGGCCACATCTCGGCTTCGGCGTCAGCCGGCCACGTCACACGCAGGTTCGAGACAACGGGGCTTTCGAGTTTTGTGAACAACCTTGTCATCTTCTCTTTGACCTCATCGACCTTGCCGATATAGGTGTATGTGCCGCGACCGAGCTGTGCGGCTTTGGACATGAAGTAAGTGTTCGGCGCTGAACCAATACCAACGGTAAACAGCCGGCTGTCGCCGAGCCGAGCTTTGATGAGCTCGAATAGTTGCGCTTCGTTGCCGACTGCGCCATCCGTCAAAAAAATCACCTGGCGCAGCACACGCTGGTTGTCACTGTTGTTGAGCGCCGCGGTTAATGCCGGCGCCATTTCGGTCCCACCGGTCGCACGTAATGCTTTCACGTAATCACGTGCCTTGGCGATATTTGCGGCACTTGCTGTAACCGAACTGTTGAACAAGACATCGGTTACGGAATTGAACTGAACGATATTGAAAGCGTCGTCCGGCGTCAGACGGTCGAGCGCCATGAGTAGCGCCTGTTTCGCCTGCGCGATCGAAGTGCCCTCCATTGAACCTGACGTATCAATAATGAAGATTGCGTCGCGTGCAATGTGCCTCGCGGCCGCTTGCTGGGCCGCCGGTGGCATTACCATCAACAATGCGTAGTCAGCACCTGCGAATGTTTCAGTGAATACGACGGTTTTGGCTGCGCGTTCGACGGCAGGCGTCCATACGAGCTCGAAATCCTTGTTCGCAGGCACCGGACCATCCGCCAGTGAAACCCGATACCCGGTATCTCCATTCTTAACCGCGTTGATTTTGTGATACGGGCTCCCGACGCTTGCAAGCGCAGCGCCCGCATTCAGATCAACTCGAATGGTCACCGGATTCGAATCGCCGCGCGCTCGATCGACCACCGGCGGCGTGATCCTCGATGCGTCTGGGACGGCGTTGGTATCGGGCGCCCAACCCGTGCCTGTTGCGACGGTTTCGCCGGGCGTTCCGGGGATGTAGCGCGACCCAACGACCATCGGAAAGCGCAGTCTGAAGGTGCCCTGATCGGACTGCACTTTCTGCTGGTATTCAATCTGCACCTCGACCTCTTCGTTCGGCCCGATGTGCGCTACGTTGTTGGTGAATATGTTCGGGCGCTCCTGCTCTATGAGTGCCGCCTTGCGGCCTTCCTGCTTGGCGCTTTCATACGTAGCCCGAGCGGCTTCGCGCTCCTTGATTTGACCTTCAACGATGCGCACGCCGATCTTCATTCGCATGTGATCAACGGCAGACTGTTCAGGCAACGGAAATACATAGATGCCTTCCTGCCAGGCGTCCGTCGGGTTGTAGAATTTTTGCCTCACGCGCACGCGCGCGATAATCCCGGTGACCGCGATGTCGACCTCGGTCATCAGCGTCGGCGCGCGCAATGGTTCGCCGTCGCGCGACTTGAACATCAGCCCTGCGTCTTTCGCTTCAGCCGCGGCTACATAATCCGTGAAGGCGCCGAGTGCAACTACAAGGCATACGAAAAGCCCACGGATGACGCCAACCAGCGAGTCAATTCGAGTCAATCGATTCCGGGAAGGGCGATTGCGTTCACTACAATCCATGTTTCACCTTAATGAGTGCAACTTGCGGCGCGTCCTTAATGCAGCCAGGCGCTTCGGGCCAGAAACTGGGGACCGGCGTTGCCGCCACGTCGCGTATCCGGTACGCGCATCGCCCCAGCCACCGGCCCGAAACGCCCGGCACTTTTTCACTTTGCCATAACGGACAGCGCAACAACCAGTGAGCCCGCGATCGTCGCGGCGGCCAGACCCGCTACCATTGCGCCGGCCAACAGCGCGAGCATTTCGGTGACCAGGCTGTTCCTTCCGATCACCAGCGATTTGTTTTGCATCTCCATTTGCGTCTCCTCAATCCGCCGTATCTCAGCGGCACAGTCGCATTTAAGTCCCCGATGCTGGCGACGCCGCGCATCCGTGATGGCAAACCGCCGATGAATTGTGGCGAAATATGGCAAGTGCCTTGCGTGCTCACGCTCATCCGGTATAGTCCGGCTCACATTGAGGAATCGCCGTGCGCCGACGTATTGCCATCGTTGAGGACGACGCAGTCATTCGTGCGAACTACGCGGATGTGCTGACCAAGCACGGTTATGAGGTCAGCGCGTACGGGGCCCGCGCACCGGCGCTGGCAGCGATGCGCTCGCGGCTGCCGGATCTCGTGCTGCTCGACATTGGCTTGGGCGACGATGTCGACGGCGGTTTCAAGTTATGCCAGGACTTGCGCGCACTGTCGGCGACACTGCCGGTGGTTTTTTTGACGGCGCGCGACGGTGACTTCGACCTCGTGTCAGGCCTGCGCATGGGCGCTGACGATTACGTCACCAAGAATATGAGCCTGCCGCATCTGCTCGCGCGCGTAAGCGCCCTGTTCCGACGCGCCGAGCTGCTGCGCGAGCCCGCGCAGACGGACAGCATCATCGAGCGCGGTCCGCTTACGCTCGATCTCAACCGGTTCGCAATCACCTGGCGAGGTGTCCCGGTCGATCTCACGCTCACAGAGTTCTGGCTCGTGCATGCGCTCGCGAAATTTCCCGGCCACGTCAAGAACCGCGACCAGTTAATGAGCGAAGCACATATCGTCGTCGACGACAGCACCATCACGTCGCATATCAAGCGCATCCGCCGTAAATTCAGCGCCAATGATGTCAAGTTCGACTGCGTCGACACGGTGTACGGTCTCGGGTATCGCTGGAAAGCCGTCGACTGACGACGCTGCAAAAGCCGGCGGCCTATGACCGTTAACAGCAATCGTGCCTTCGGCGGGCGCTTCGCGTTGAGCATCCGCGCTAAGCTCGCCATCGTTGCCCTGGTGCTGCTGGTTATTCCGTGGGTCGGCTACAACTACGTCAAAACGATCGAGCGCCTGCTCCGCGACAACCAAGTGCAGGCTGTCGTTGCAAACGCCCGCGCGGTGGCAACGGCATTGCAGGATCGTCCGCGGCTGATCGAGTTGCGCGCGAGCGAGGCGGCGACAAGTTCAGAAGACCCGCCGCGCGCTGCGTCGGATGAGATCAAATTTCTTGTCACCGGTCTTGCACGCGCAGGCTCGCGCATCTGGATCGTTGACCGCCGGCTGCAGCTCGTTGCCACTGCCGGGAACCTCGATCAGCCGGCGGCTGTACTGAATGAGGATCTTGCGTTTGGCCCGCTCGAGCACGCGGTGCGGGCCGTTTTGCGTACCGTTTTTGAACGTGTGCAGCGACCATCGACCGCTGTCACCGAAGAAATCATTCCGAATGATGTTGTATTCGGCGGCCGGGAAATAGAGCGCGCGCTCGACGGCACCGCGTCATGGCGCTGGCGTGCGGCGCCTGATGGCCGCGCCGCGATTTTGACCGCGCTGAATCCGGTATGGGTGGGCGACCGCGTGGCGGGTGTCGTAGTCGTCGAGGAAACAACGCAGCCGGTCGTGTCCCTCAGTAATCGCGCGCTGGAGCAACTCGTTGCGGTGACGCTCATAGCGTTCCTGGTCGGCGCGCTGACGCTGTTCTGGTTCGCATCAAGCTTGTCTTCCCGCTTGCGCAACCTCCGCGACGAAGCGGAAAACGCCATCGATTCGCAGGGCCGGGTACGCGGTCTTGTCGCAGGAGAGCACGCGCGCGACGAGATCGGCGACCTTTCGCGCGGCTTCTCCACCGTCCTCGAGCGGCTTGCCCAGTACAACGCGTATCTGGAAACACTCGCCGGAAGGCTCACCCATGAGCTGCGAACACCGATCGCAGTGGTGCGGTCGTCGCTCGATAACATCAAATTGCAGGAGGCCGCGCCCGGCTCGGATGTTTATCTCGGGCGCGCCGAAGAGGGCCTCAACCGGCTGGAAACTATTCTGACGCGTATGAGCGAGGCAACTCGTCTAGAACAGACGGTGCGGACGGGCGAACGCGAAACGTTCGACGCCAAGACAGTACTAGCCGGCTGCATCGCTGGTTATAGCGCGGCTTACCCGCAGCGGCGGTTTGCGCTGACCATGACGGATGAGCCGACGCTCCTCTCCGGAGCACCCGATCTTTTTGCGCAGATGCTCGACAAATTGGCGGCGAATGCAGTGGACTTCGCCAGCGGCGATGACCCGATCAGCGTCGCGCTCTACCGGCGCGAGAACACGGTCGTCCTGCGCATCAGCAACACGGGACCGCTCTTGCCCGCCGAAATGAAAGGGCGGCTCTTCGAATCAATGGTATCAGTGCGTAAGGAGAGCGCGCAGCATGAGCCGCATCTCGGGCTGGGCCTTTATATCGTGCGGCAGATAGCCGAGTTTCACGGCGGCAGCGCAACGGCCACTAACCGCGCTGACGGCAAGGGCGTAGAGTTCGAGCTGTGGTTCCCGGTCGCCGCTTAGCGGGGCGAGCCGCTGGCTCTTTGGAAATGGACCGCACGCACCTTGACAGCGCGTGTACGCAGCACCTAAAGTCGAGCCCTTTCCGTAAATCCCCCGCCAATGAGCAACACATACGATGTCATCGTAGTAGGCAAAGGCAACGCTGCGCTGTGCGCGGCACTCTCCGCGCAAGAACATGGCGCGAAAGTTCTGATGCTCGAAGCGGCATCGGAAGACGAACACGGCGGCAACAGCCGCTTCGCCGGCGGCGTCATGCGGTTTGCTTACGGATCGGTCGACGATCTGCGGCGCGTCACCGACATTTCCGACGAGGAGGCTGCGAACAGCAATTTCGGTACGAATACGCGCGAAGAATATCTCGACGTGCTATACCGGCTGACGAGTTACCGCACAGATGCGGACCTGTCCGAGGTTCTGGTGAACGGCAGCCTCGACACCATGGCGTGGCTGCGCTCGAAAGGCGCGCGCTTCATCCTCAATCACGGCCGGCAATCCGGCATGGTGAATGGCAAGCGCGTGTATTTTGGCAATATGCCGATAGAGGTCAACGGCGGCGGCGCAGGCCTCGTCGATTATCTTGATGCTGCAGCGAAGAAAAGCGGCATAGAGATTTCTTATGATACCCGTGCGCTGTCGTTGATTTATGACGGTGAACGCGTGAGCGGCGTGCGTGCTCAGCACAAAGGCAAGGCCGCCGAGTTTCTCGCCAAGTCCGTAGTGCTTGCGAGCGGCGGTTTCGAGGCGAACCCCGAAATGCGCACGCGTTATCTAGGCCCGGGCTGGGAACTTGCGAAAGTGCGCGGTTCGCGGTTCAACCAGGGCGATGGCTTGAAGATGGCGCTCGACGCGGGTGCGGCACCTTACGGCAACTGGTCGGGCTGTCACGCGACGGGCTGGGACCGCTACGCGCCGGAATTCGGCGACGTGAATGTCGGCGATCAGTTCCAGAAGCACAGCTACATCTTCGGCCTGCTGATCAACGCGGATGGTAAGCGTTTTGTTGATGAAGGCGCCGACTTTCATTCGTTCACCTATGCGAAGTACGGCGGCGCGGTATTGCAGCAGCCGGGCCAATTCGCGTGGCAGGTGTTTGATTCGAAAGTGACGAAGCTGCTGCGGTCCGAATACCGGATCAAGATGGTCACCAAGGAAAGCGCCAATACGCTCGAAGAGCTTGCCACCAAGCTCGAAGGTGTTAACCCCGATGGTTTTTTGAAAACCGTGCGCGAATACAATGCGGCGGTCAAAAAAGATGTGCCGTTCGACCACACCATTAAGGACGGTAAAGGTACCGCCGGCATCGAACCGCCAAAGTCAAACTGGGCGCAGGCGCTGGACACGCCGCCGTTCGACGCTTATGCGACTACTTGTGGCATAACGTTCACGTTCGGCGGTCTGCGCATCGACAAAGAGACCGGCCAGGTGCTCGACGTGCACTTGCATCCGATCCCGGGGCTTTACTGCGCCGGAGAAATGGTCGGCGGATTATTCTTCTTCAACTATCCGAGCGGCACCGGACTCGTTTCCGGCGCAGTGTTTGGAAAACTCGCAGGACGCGGCGCTGCGGAAGCAGCGAAGCAAAACTGATCGTCCGCTGTCAGACGCAAGCGGCTGCGAGATAACAAGCTTGCGCGCAGTGCCGGATCTGACGAGATTCTTCAACCCGCGGTCTGTCGCGTTCGTCGGCGCCACCGAAGATACTTCGAAATTCGGCGGACGCGTGCTCAAGCAGATGCTTGAGTTCGGTTACGCAGGGCGGGTGTATCCCGTCAATCCAAAGTATAAGAAGCTGCGCGGTCACGCGTGCTATCCCGACCTAGCCGCTTTGCCTGAAGCGCCCGATCACGTCGGCATCGTCATCGGCGCCGAGCGCGTGCTCAATACGTTGCACCAGTGTGCCGCCAGCGGTGTGCCGTTCGCGACGATATTTACGTCGAATTTCAGTGAGACGGGTAATGACCGCGGTCGCGCTCTGCAAGCCGCAATTACCGGCTTCGCGCGCGAGAGCGGAATGCGCTTGATGGGACCCAACTGCAATGGCTTCGTCAACTTTGTCGATGGATTTGCGATGACATCGACGGCTGCGATCAACGGTCCGCGCAAGCCCGCCGGCGACGTCGCGGTCGTCTGCCACAGCGGTGGTTTGGGACAGATGAACATCATGTGGCGGGCGCAGGAAGCAGGCGTCGGCATTTCGTATGAAGTGAGCTGCGGCAATGAAGCGGATCTCGACGCGCTCGACTTCATGCGCTTCCTGATTGACGACGAAACCACGAACGTTGTTATGGTCGCCGCGGAGACGATCTCCGACGGCCGAAAATTCGAGGCAGTTGCACGCCATGCGGCGGACCGCGAGAAACCGATCGTCATGCTGAAGTTCGGTCGCACGGAAGCCGGCCGGCGCGCCGCCGCGTCGCACACCGGCGCGATCACTGGCGCAGACGAGGTGCATGAAGCTGCATTCCGCCAGTATGGCGTGTTGCGGGTCAATGATTGCAATGAGCTGTACGACACAGCAAAGCTTCTTCGCAAGCGCAAATGGCCGCGCGGCAATCGCGGCGCTGCGCTGACGGGCTCGGGCGGTCACTCGGTCATGATGGCGGATCTTGGCGCAAGCGTCGGCATTGATTGGGTGGCGTACTCGCCGCACACCGTTGATGAATTGCGCAACCTCATTCCCGATTTCGCGGCCGTCTCGAATCCGACCGATCTCACTTCAGCTTTAACAGGATCAGCACGACTGTTTCAGGACGCCTTGAATGTCGTTGCGCAAGACAGTGGTGTCGACGTGCTGATACCCATACTCGTCGCGCCGACCGTGGCTGCGATAGAAGAAGTCGTCCAACTGGCCGCTAAGCTTGAAAAACCAATGGCCGTGCTATGGACCGGCTATTGCCCGGAGAATCCCGCCATCACCGCTGCTACGCTCGTCGCACGCGGCCTGCCGGTCTATCGCGATGCGTTGGCGTTGCTCAAAGCGGTGCGCGCAACGATGATGTATGGCGATTTTTTACGTCGTATACGTCGTGCAAGCACTGATATTTCTCAGCGTCCGGCGGATATCGACATGTCCCTGGCTAGGACGCTGCTGAACACTGACACGCCGCAGCTTACGGAGCGCTTGTCCAAGCGAGTGCTCGCTGCGTATGGTCTGAGCACAACCCGGGAAGAGATCGCATCAACTCCAGATGATGCTGTTGCAATCGCGCGGCGCATCGGCGGCGAGGTAGCACTGAAAATCGAATCGCTGGATATCCCACACAAGACTGAAGCGGGCGCCATCCGCCTTGCCATCGAGGGTGAGACGGCAGTGCGCCGCGCGTTCGAAGAAGTGACGGCCGCTGCACGCGGGTTCAAACCCGACGCGCGCATCAACGGCGTGCTTGTGCAGGAAATGGCGCCGCCGGGCGTTGAAGTAATGCTGGGTATCGCCAGCGATCCAACGTTCGGCAAAGTAATTATCGCCGCACTCGGCGGTATCCACGTCGAAATACTGCGCGACGTTGCCTATCGCATCCCGCCGCTGACACGTGACGATGCGCACTTGATGCTCAACGAGCTGCGCGCCTACCCGCTGCTCGAAGGCGTGCGCGGCGCGAGCCGATGTGATATCGATGCACTATGCGACACTATCGTCAGGCTTTCATGGCTGGCGTGCGATCTCGCCGATAACATGGCGGAGATCGACATCAATCCGCTGCGTGTCCTCGCACAAGGTACCGGCGTGCGGGTCGTCGATGCATTGATCATACGAAGGAACTGCGCATGAATGGCGAGCAGCACGAACTCCTCACGCAGAATCAGGATAGCGTGCTGTGGCTCACCTTTAACCGGCCGCACAAAGCCAACGCGTTGTCGCTGCCGTTGCTCGCCGGACTTGCCATGTCGCTAGGTGAGGCGTCAACTCGTAATGACGTAAAGGCGGTCGTATTAACCGGCGTCGGTGAACGGACCTTTTCGGCGGGCGCCGATCTCTCGCGTCCGCTTGACAATGCGGATGCCTACGTCGCGCAGCGGCGCGCGCAATTCGCCGCGACATTGCTCGCCCTGCTCGATTTTTCCAAGCCGCTCGTAGCGGCCGTTAATGGCGCCGCAGCGGGAGCGGGCATGATGATCCCTCTCTTGTGTGACGCCGTCGTCGCCGCAGATACAGCACGCTTTTCACTGCCGGAAATCAACAAAGGACTGCCTGCCCTGCCCGGCATTGCCATCGTCAAAGACCGGTTCGGCAGCGCACTGGCATCGGATCTCATACTCAGCGGACGCTGGGTGCAGGCCGCAGAGGCGCTGTCGCGCGGAGTTGTAAATGCAGTAGTCGCACCAGCGCAGTTACGCGAGACGGCGCAGAAGACGGCGCTGGCACTGAGCGCGTTCGCGGGACCTGCATATGCTGCCGACAAAGAACTGCTGAACCGTGACCTGAAAACTGCTCTCACGTCAGCGCTCGCGGCGTCCGCCCGGTTTCACGCGGTCGATAAGCCCTGAGATGAAAAACAATTCTACGGGGGCAGTTATCGGCGCGGAGCGCAAAGGCGCGGTTGCCTGGATTACGCTCAACCGGCCGCAGGCGCTAAACGCGATCGATGACGAGATGCGTGAGCAATTGCCGGCTGCGCTGCGCGAAGCGGATGAACATGCCGACGTACGCGTGATTGTTATTCATGGCGCCGGCGATCGGGCATTCTGTGCCGGCGCAGACGTGAAAGCATTTGCGTCCGCGCGCGGACCGGCTGAGTTCCGCCAATCGCGCGTGCGCGGTCACTGGATCGACGCGTTTGATGCCGCGAAGAAGCCGCTCATCGCAGCAATCCATGGTTATTGCCTTGGCGGCGGACTGGAGATGGCGCTCGCATGTGATATCCGGATCGCGGCGCAAGATGCGACATTCGCGCTGCCCGAAGTGAGCCGCGGTACAATCCCTGGCGCCGGCGGCACGCAAAGGCTCGCAACTGTCATCGGCATGGGCCGTGCGCTCGACATGGTCTTGTCCGCCGAACGCATCGACGCTGACGAGGCCCTGCGCATCGGCCTCATCACGCGGCTTACCGCGCGGCATGAACTCCTTGAGCAGACTCGACAACTAGCCGTGCGCATCAGCGCACACGCCCCGATTGCGTTGCAGTTTGCGAAGCAAGCGATGCGCAATGGGACGTCGCCACAATTCGCAAACGGCATGAAGTTTGAAGCGGATCTGCTCGCGCTCCTCCTTACTACGGAAGACCGCGCGGAAGCCGGGCACGCCTTTCGCGAAAAGCGGCCGCCGCAATTCAAAGGGAAATGACCCGTCCCGGAGTGGCCGCATTCATTGCGGCGCTTGCCGCAATGCCGCTTGTTGCCTATGCGCAGTCGTACCCGACGAAGCCTGTACGCCTGATTGTGCCCTTCTCGGCCGGCGGTCCGGCGGATGTGCTCGGCCGCGTGATCGGCGAAAAATTGCAGCGCAGTCTCGGCCAGACGGTAGTTGTGATCAACAAGGATGGCGCGGGCACGATACTCGGCGTCGATATGGCTGCGAAGTCGAGCCCGGACGGCTACACGCTGCTGCTCGGCAACGTAGCGATGGTTATCAACTCGAGCACGGGGAAACATGTGCCGTACGATCTGCAGAAAGATCTGGCTCCCGTGTCGCTCGCATTCACTCAACCGCTGATACTCGTTATCAATCCGTCGTTGCCCGTAAATTCACTCAAGGAGCTGATCACGTATGCCAAAGCGAATCCGCGGAAGCTCAAGTATGGCTCGTCCGGTGTTGGCACGTCGATTCATCTGACCTCAGAGCTCTTTCGGACCGCTGTTGGCATCGATCTTACGCACGTCCCGTACAAAGGCGCAGCGCCGGCACTCACGGAGCTGCTCGGCGGCCAGATCGATCTCATGTTCCCTGGCATTTCGCCGGTCGTCTCGCAGGTAAAATCGGGGCGGCTCAAAGCGATGGCACTCACGAGTCGCGTGCGCTCGGCCGCATTACCCGACGTACCGACGATGGCGGAGCTCGGCGTAACAAACTTCGAATCGGTGGGATGGTATGGCGTTCTCGTGCCCGCCGCTACGCCGACCTCGATTGTGACGCGTCTGAATCACGAGCTGGTTGCCGTGTTGAGCGCGCCCGACGTGAAAGAGCGGTTGTCGAGCCAGGGCGGCGATCCGGTTGCATCCACGCCGCAAGCGTTCGCTGCATTCATCGCTGCCGAGCTTAAAAAATGGTCCGCGGTGATACGCTCCGCCAACATCCAGTTCGAATAGAGTTGGATCAGAACTTATGGACCACCGGCGGTTGTGAAATGAAAGTGCTCGTTTGCTGCGCCTTGTGCGCGCCCTGGATCACGCTGCACGCGCAACAGTATCCCGTCAAGCCGATACGCTTCATCGTTCCGTTCGCGCCCGGCGGCGGTAATGACATCATTGCGCGCATGCTCGGCCAACGGCTCGCAGAGACCTGGTCCCAGCAAGTCGTCGTTGACAACCGGCCGGGTGCCGGCGGCAATCTCGCCGCAGAGATTACAGCCCACGCTCCAGCCGATGGCTACACCGTCTTCCAGTTCAATATCGCAAACACCATCGCTGTCGGACTATACAAAAAGCTGAATTACGATCCGGTGAAAGACTTTTCCGCCGTAACGCAGCTCGCCGCGGCGCCCTTCATACTCGTGGTGCATCCGTCGGTTCAGGCGAAGACGGTGCAGGAACTCATTGCGCTCGCGAAAGCGCAGCCGGGCAAGTTGAACTATGCGTCTTCCGGCAACGGCGGCGCGACGCATCTCGCAATGGAGCTTTTCAAAACCATGGCGGGTATCGATGCGGTGCACATTCCGTACAACGGCGCCGGTCCCGCGCTCACCGAATTGCTCGGCGCGCAGGTACAATTGATGTTTGCCGTGCCCGCTACAGCGACGCCGAACCTGCGGTCAGGAAAATTGCGCGGACTCGGCATCTCGACATTGCAGCGCTCGCCGCTCGCGCCGGACATGCCGACCATCGCTGAGTCGGGCGTGCGCGGTTATGAAAGCAATACCTGGTATGGCGTGGTGGTCGCAGCCCGTACGGCACGCCCGATCGTAAACAAGCTCAATGCCGATATCGTCGCGATCCTGCGGCGTGCCGACTTCAAGGAGCGCATGCTGAGTCAGGGCGCCGAAGTCGTCGGCAATACGCCCGAGGAATTCGCCGGCTTCATCAGGAGCGAAATTGAAAAATGGCGGCGCGTCGTCGCGTTGTCCGGCGCACGGATGGAATAGCAGTTTTCACAAAGCATCATCACAGCGGAAAAACATCGATGGCACACGAAGCAGCAGCAGACAATCGTTACACCCGCGGCATTGCCGAGTTCGTTTCATTACTGCGCTATGAAGACATACCGGGGGACGTATTGACGCGCATCAAGCTCCTCATGCTCGACTCGCTCGGGTGTGCGCTGTACGGAGCGGACCTCGAATGGACGCGCATCATGCAAAAGCGTCTAGGCGAGCTCGACACCACGCGCGCGTGCGCGGTGTGGGGCACGCAGCAGAAGCTGTCCGCGCCGCATGCAGCGCTCGTGAACGGCACGCAGGTCCAGGGCTTTGAGCTGGACGACGTGCATCGTCAAGGCGTTTTACATGTTGGTGCAGTGGTATTGCCGGCGTTGATCTCGATTACCGAACTGCGGCCCGGCATCAGCGGCCGCGAATTTCTGGCTGCCGCTGTGGCCGGTTATGAGATCGGCCCGCGCGTCGGCATCTGCATGGGACCGGAGCACATCGCGCAAGGCTGGCATTCCGGGGCGACGCTCGGTGTGTTTTCCGCCGCTGCCGGTGCTGCACGCGGACTCAAACTCGATGTCGACAAAACCGTACACGCACTCGGCATCGCCGGAACGCAGGCCGCCGGGTTGATGGCTGCGCAGTATGGCGCCATGGTCAAGCGCATGCACGCCGGACGATCATCACAGAGCGGACTCTATGGCGCGCTGTTCGCGGAAGCAGGCTTCACCGGTATCGTCAATGTGCTCGAAAGCGAATACGGCGGATTCTGCACCACCTTCTCGCGCTCAACCGATCGCTTCAAGCTGGACGAACTGATCGCCGGTTTCCATTCGGTATGGCAGACGATGGGAGTGGCGCTCAAGTTCTACTCCTGTGTCGGCAGCAATCACACCACGCTCGATGCAATCCGCCTCATGCAGCAGGAGCGTCCGTTCGGCGCCGACGACGTTGCGAAGGTCATCGTGCACGGGTCGCAGGTTACGATGGATCACGTGGGATGGAAGTATGTGCCGCAAGGCTTGACCTCCGCCCAGCTCAATCTACCTTACTGCGTCGCCACGCTGCTGCTCGAAGGTGATTGTTTCGTCCATCAATTTACCGAAGACAAAGTCGCCGACCCGTTGCGCATGAAGCACGCAGAAAAAGTGGAGGTGCAGCACGACAACGAGATTACGGCCAGAGGCTCCAAGTTCCGTCATATGGTACGCGTCGAGGTTTTGCTCAAGGATGGCACACGCATGGAACGCACAGTCGAAGCCGGACGCGGCAACGAGAAGAACTTCGCTTCCGAAGCCGAGGTCGTGGCGAAGTTCGAGAAGCTCGCGATGCCTGCACTGGCGCGGCCGCAAGTCGAACAACTACGCGACGCGATGCTCAAACTTGAATCGCTCGCGGACTCGTCTCAGATTGCGCGGTTGTTGGCGAAGGCGTGAAGTCGTTGACGAGAGCTGTCACGTGGGCCGCAAGAGCTTCCCGCATCCCAACACTTCCCCGGAGCGAGAAGGGCTTGATTGCCCACGCTTGATCAATGCCCGCGCGCGCCAGCGAACTTTCCTCGCCGTCGACGAATGCATCAAGGCGCGGGCGAAGCCGCTTTTCTCCCTCCCCCTCCCGAAGAGGGACCGAGGGCGAGGGAATTTATCAGAGCGACGATGCTCGATATCATGAAATTTACTTCCCGAGTCTCGGCATGTTGAAGCGATGGATTGCGTTCCTGCTTGCAAGTTGTGCGTTTTCCGCCGCGGCGCAGGACTATCCCACGCGGCCGATTCGGTTGATCGTGCCGCTTGCTCCTGCCGGCGGCATGGATACGATTGCACGCGGCATCGCCGGCAAACTTACTGAGAGTCTTCGTCAGCCGGTGGTGGTGGACAACCGCAGCGGCGGCGGGGGTGTCATCGGTGTCGAACTCGTCGCGCACTCGGCCGCCGATGGCCATACGCTGCTGATGATGAGCGCGACCAGCGTGATCTACCCGCTCATGTATAAAGCGCAATACGATCTGGTGCGCGATTTCACCGCGGTTGCGCAAGTGACGACTCAGCCATACGTCATCGTGGTTAATCCGACGGTGCCCGTGAAATCCGTCGCTGAGTTAATCGCGTACGCAAAAGCGAATCCGAACAAGCTCAACTACGCCTCCGCCGGCAACGGCAGCCTGATTCATCTGATGACGGAGCTTTTCAAGTCGATGACCGGCACACAGATGGTTCATGTGCCTTATCGCGGCATTGGCGCCGCCTACCCGGACCTGCTTGGGGGTCACATCCAACTCATATTTGCAAGCTCAATCTCCTCGATGCAACTCATCCAGGCGCAGCGATTGAGGGCGCTTGCAGTCACCGGCGAACGGCGCGCGAAAGCGCTGCCCGATTTACCGACGGTGATCGAAGCAGGGGTCCCGGGCTTTGTCGTCAACCAGTGGTACGGCGTGCAGGTAGCGGCGGGCACACCGCGCCCGATAGTCGAGCGGCTCAACCGCGAACTGAATCAGACACTGCAATCGCCCGAAGTGCTCGCGCGGTTCGCGGCCGATGGTGCGGAGCCGGCCGGCGGCACGCCGCAGCAATTCGCCGCCCATGTTAAAGCGGAGCGCGATAAATGGAGCAAAGTAATCAAGCAGGCCGGAATACGCGGCGAGTGAACGCCGCATGCCCCAAGACTGCTTGCGCAGCTCGTATCCTGCGTATGGCGGGCGTGCTGGCGCTCGGGCTTGCCGTCGATGTTCGAGCTGCCGACATTTATCCGGACCGCCCCATACGCCTCGTAGTGCCTGTAGCAGCCGGGGGCGGTAATGACATCGTCGCCCGCATGCTCGGCCAGAAACTCGCCGAGGCGTGGGGTCAGCAAGTCGTCGTGGATAACCGGCCGGGTGCAGCGACTGCCATCGGTGCGGGGATCGTTGCACAAGCGGTACCCGACGGCTACACAATAATGTTGACGTCGGTCAGCTTCGCGATCAATGCAAGCATGCCTCGCAAGCTCCCGTTCGATGCCATCAAGGACTTCGCGCCCATCACGCAGGCTGCACGCGTGCCGCAGATCATCGTGGTGCATCCCTCGGTCGCTGCAAAGTCGCTGGGCGAATTCATTGCGCTCGCCAAAGCGCGTCCCGGCCAGATCAACTATGCATCTGCCGGCAGCGGTTCTTCAACGCATCTTGCGATGGAGCTGCTGATGGAAATGACCGGCATCACGCTCAACCATGTGCCGTACAAAGGAACGGCCCCGGGCCTTGCCGATGTAATCGCCGGCCATGTGCAGACATGCTTCGATGCAATTCCACCTGTCATTCCGCATACACGCAGCGGTCGCGTGCGCGCGCTGGCGATAGCGAATCCGCAGCGATTTGCAGCGCTCCCCGATGTGCCTACTTTCACGGAGGCGGGATTACCCGGATATAAATTCGGGTCGTGGTTCGGCATATTGGCGCCGGCCGCTACGCCGGCCGCCATCATCGACCGGCTGAATCGCGAGCTTGTCCGCATCATCAAGCTGCCTGAAACGCGGGAGCGCTTCACCGGCCTTGGTATCGAGCCGCTTGGAACGACACCGCGCGAATTTTCGGATTATCTCAAAAGCGAAATCGCGCAGTGGTCGGCTGTGGTGCGCCGGCACAACATACGCGCCGACTGAAGTCGTTCTTCGTGAGGGAAACCTACTCGTCGTGAGTCGATGATGCCGCTCACACTCACGGATTTGCTGACGCGACAACTTGAACCGCAAGGCGCGGCGACGGCGCTCGTCTATCAGGATGCATGCGTTAGTTATTCAGAGCTCGACAATGAAAGCCGCCGGGTCGCGCGCGGCCTTGCACAACTCGGGATCGGCGAAGGCGACCGCGTCGCACTGTGGCTGCCCAATGTGCCTGCATGGCTTGCATGTTTCTTCGCCTGCGCGAGGTTGGGTGCAATTGTCGTCGCGGTGAATACGCGCTTTCGCAGCGGCGAAATCGCTGACATTGTCGGACGTTCGGCCGCGAAGGCATTGGTGTTCTGGCCCGATTTCCGAGACATCGATTTTGCCGGCGTGCTGAGTGAAGTGCAGCCGGATGCGCTGCATGCACTGCACACATTGATTGCTTATGACGAATCGCCCGCTGAAATCGCGCGCCCGGCAATCATAGGACGGCCGGTAGTCCGCTATCGAGACCTCACTTCTTTGCCCGCGCTCGACAACGACAATGCGCGAGCCGGCGCCGGCTGTATCATCTTCACAACGTCCGGCACGACCCGGGCGCCGAAATTCGTTCTGCACGACCAGGCGTCCATCACGCGCCACGCCCGCGACATGGCGAAAGCGTTTGCATTCGATGCCGCCGACGCGGCAATCCTGCTTACAGTGCCGCTGTGCGGCGTGCTGGGTTTTTGCAATGCGACTGCCGCGCTGGCAGCCGGTCGCCCGCTGATAATGCTGCCCACCTTCAACGCGCACGCTGCCGTCAAGGCGATACGCGCTCATCGCATCACGCATTTGTCGGCGGTAAGTGACATCGTTGCGAAACTGCTCGCTGCCGCGCCAGAAGCAATCCCGTTTCCGAGCCTGCGCATGGTGATTGGCGCGCGTAGCGGCCAGGCTGCCCCGGCGCAAGCGCGCGGGCTCATGCTGATGGGTGTGTATGGCATGAGCGAAGTGCAGGCGATGATTTCGCTGCACAAGCTGACTGATGCGCCGGAGCAACGCGAATTAGGCGGCGGCAAGCTGATCGCACCGGAAGCACGCGTACGCGCCCGCAATCCGTCAACCGGTGAAATCCTGGCGCACGGTACGAGCGGCGAGCTGGAATTCCTCGTGCCGAGCGCAATGGCTGGATATTTCGGCGATGCCGCCGCGACCGATGCAGTCCTCACGTCCGATGGCTATCTCAAGAGCGGCGATCTTGGCTACACGACCGCAGACAACGCGTTCATTTTTCAGTCGCGCATCGGCGACGTCTTGCGGCTGGCGGGCTTCCTCGTCAATCCGCTCGAAATCGAGGCCGTGCTCGACACCCATCCCGCTCTACGTGCGAGCCAGGTCGTCGGCATCGATGGGCCGCACGGCACTCGCGCCGTCGCATTCGTGATCGCAGAACCGGATGTCACATTCGACGCTGCGGAAATCGCTGCGTACTGCGCGCGCCGCATCGCAAAATTCAAAGTGCCCGAACACGTAATCGTGATCGACGCATTCCCGATCACGCCGAGCGCGAACGGCAACAAAGTGCAGAAGGCGAAACTGCGGGAGCTCGCACACGCAATGTTGACCGCTGATGGACGAGCTGCGACTACAATAGTAAGCGGTGCACCATAGCGGCGCATGGTAGCTGCAAAGCGGTACGTCCCGGGTGCGTTCAACTGTGCAATGACGTCTGAAATGTTGTGTTAGCCATGGCATAGACGTTGCGTCATGCCGCATTCGTGCAGCCTGACTAAGCGCCATATTCGCGCTCGCTCATAGGGAGAAACGCCTGATGCAAGCATTCATTCTGCTCGTTTCAATGCTGCTATCGCTGCTGTGCGCATCCGGCGCATGCGCACAAAACTATCCGCTGAAAACGGTGCGCATCGTCGTGCCTTTTCCGCCGGTCGGTGCTGCTGATCTGCTGTCACGCACAGTCGGGCAGAAACTTTCCGAAGCGACAGGCCAGCAATTTATTGTGGATAACCGGCCCGGCGCAGGCGGCAATATCGGCGCGGAACTGGTCGCGGCAGCGCCGCCTGACGGCTATTTGCTGCTGATGGCGCCGGTCTCGAGTTTTGCCGTCGGCATGGCCGCTTATTCAAAGCTCAACTGGAATCTCGAGAAAAGCGTCGTGCCGGTGGCGATGGTTGCGAATGTGCCGCACATGCTGGTCGTGCACCCGTCGCTGCCTGCAAGAAACGTCAAGGAGATCGTCGCTCTCGGCAAAGCGCATCCCGGGGAGCTCAATTTCGCGTCCCAGGGGAACGGCACGTTGTCGCACCTCGAGCAGGAAATGTTGAAGCAATTGGGCGGCTTCACGGCGAACCACATTCCTTACAAGGGCAGCGCGCCGGGGCTTTCGGATCTGATTCCCGGTAACGTGCAGCTTTTCTTCGACAGCATCCCGTCGTCCGCTCCCTATGTGAAAACCGGGCGTTTGCGCGGAATCGGTGTTGCCTCCTCACAGCGCTCGCCGGCATTGCCGGACTTGCCCACGATCGGCGAGTCGCTCAAGGGATTTGAAGCTGATAGCTGGTTCGGCTTGATGGCGCCGGCCGGCACGCCGCGTGACGTTGTCGTGAAGCTGAATGCCGAGGTACAGAAAGTATTGACGAGCGCAGACATCAAGGAAAAGCTGTTGGCGCAGGGCGGCCTCGTTCATGGCGGCACGCCTGACGACATGGCCGCGCAGATACGCAAAGACGTCGCAAAATGGGGCAAGGTGGTGCGGACCGCCAACGTCAGGATCGAATAGAATCGCGCTTTATCCGCAGGACCCCACATGAGAGAAGATGCGCGCGATGCTGCGGCCCGCGTCAATGAGCAACGGCTCTGGCAGCGTCACGCCGAGATGGCCGCAATCGGCGCGATCCCCGGCAATGGCGTCAACCGCCCGGCGCTGTCGCCGGAAGACATCCAGGCGCGCAAGCTTCTCCTGTCATGGGCAACCGCGCGCAATTTCACGATCAGCGCAGATGGAATCGGCAATCTATTCGTGCGACGGCCCGGCACGGATGCAAACGCAGATCCCGTATTGACCGGCAGCCATATGGATTCACAGCCGCGCGGCGGCCGGTTTGATGGCATCTACGGCGTGCTCGCGGGTTTCGAAGCGCTCGAAGCAATGGATGAAGCCGGCGTCATCACACGCCGCCCGGTCGAAGTCGTCGCCTGGACAAACGAAGAAGGCGGCCGTTTTTCACCGTGCACAATGGGCTCGATGGTGTTCAGCGGCGCACGTTCGCTCGCCGACGTGCTCGACGTGACGGATAACGAAGGCACGCGATTGCGTGACGCACTTGCGCAGACATTGGCGGCAACACCGCAAGCAGCTCAGCGGGCATTCAAGTCCCCCGCCGCCGCTTACATCGAGGCGCATATCGAACAGGGGCCGCTGCTCGAAAATGCGCGCAACACCATCGGTGTCGTCACTGGAATCCAGGGCCTGCGCTGGTTTAACATCGAAGTGTTTGGCAAGACCGATCATGCCGGGACGACCCCGCTCGCGCTGCGCAAAGATGCCGTACGCGATGCGATCGCCATCATCAACGCGCTGACCGACCTCACGCGAGATCCGCATGACATCACGCGCTTTACCGTGGGTCGCATGCTCGTGACACCGAATTCCCCCAATTCTGTCGCGAGCCACGTGCTCTTCTCAGTCGATATACGCCATCCCGATCCTCAACGCATCCGAGAGCTCGGCGAAGCAGTCGAGCCGGCCGCGCGCAAAGCCGCGACAGTGTGTGACGTCAAAGTAATTCCCACGCTGCACGATGACCCGTGCGTGTTTAACCCGGAGGTCGCAGGCGTGATCGAAGCTGCCGCGCAAACGCTGCGCCTGCCGAATATGCGGCTGCCGTCGGGCGCAAGCCATGATGCAATGTACATGGCGCGGCTATGCCCGACCGCGATGATTTTCGTGCCGTGCGAGCACGGCATTTCGCATAACGAGGCGGAGAATGCGACACCCGCTGATTTAGCGGCCGGTGCGCGCGTGCTCACCGCATCGTTAATCGAACTGGCGAATCGCTGAGGCGCTTTTGAGCGGTGTCTATTGAAAATGCTGCATTTCGGCCGCAGCACGAAAGCGCAGTGATATATAGATGCGTCGCCCGGCGCAGGCGCGCACTCCGTGAAAGTGCTGGAATGAGAAGCAGTGGCTGAAACACTCGATATCGGCATCGACATCGGCGGCACCTTCACTGACGTTGTCTGCCGCTTCGCCGACGGTTCACTAAAGCAGTTCAAGCTACCCACGACGCGCGCCGATCCCGCCGAGGCTGTGCGCCACGCGATCGCGCACATGGTTGCCACCTGGGCAATCGCGCCGTCAGACATTGCGCGCTTCGTGCACGGTACGACCGTCGCCACCAATGCTGTACTCGAGCGCAAGGGCGCCACGATCGGCGTAATCACAAGCGAAGGGTTCAGCGATGTACTGGAGATCGGCCGCGGCAACCGGCGCGAGATCTACGACACCGTGATGCTTCCGCAAACGCCGGTGTTTCTTGCGCCGCGCGCAATGCGGCGAGGCGTGCCTGAGCGCTTGAGCGTAGCTGGCGAAGTGGTGACGCCGCTCGATGAATCAGCGCTCAAGCAGGCAGTGATTGAACTCAAGGCCTCAGGTGCGACTGCAATTGCGGTGAGTTTCCTGTTCTCGTATCTCGACCCGCGCCATGAGCAGCGCACCCGTGAACTCATCCGCGAAGTGGATGAGAGCTTGTACGTCTCGCTCTCAAGCGATGTCGATCCCGCGTTCCGCGAATACGAGCGCATGACAGTCACTGCCTTCGATGCTTATGTGAAGCCGGTGCTCGACGCCTACTTGAACGGCATGGAGCAAAACCTCGCGGCGGACGGCGTGACTGCGCCATTGCAAATCATGCAGTCGCGCGGCGGCGTGTGCTCGGCGACGGTCGCGCGGAGACGGCCGGTTCGCATGTTCCTGTCCGGGCCTGCGGCAGGCGCAATTGGCGGTGCGCTCGTCGGCAAGCGCGTCGGCGAACAGAATGTCATCACTGTGGATATCGGCGGCACGAGCTGCGACATTGCGCTAATCAGCAATGGCATACCGATGATCCGCGCCGACGGCGTGATCGATCGCTTTCCGGTACGCGTCGCGATGGTTGACGTCAATGCAATCGGCTCCGGCGGCGGCAGTATCGCTTGGCTCGATGCGTCAGGGTCGCTGCGTGTCGGGCCGCATTCGGCCGGTTCAGAGCCGGGTCCGGTTTGTTACGGCCGCGGCGCCTCCGAGCCGACGGTCACCGACGCTTCAGTCGTGTTGGGCTATCTGAATCCCGACTACTTCGCGGGCGGTGCGCTAACGCTGAATCCGCAACTTGCGCACGAGGCCATCCACGAACGCATCGCGCTACCCATGGGATATAGCGTCGAGCAGGCGGCGCTCGGCATACACCGCGTTGTCAACGCGCAAATGGCAGAGGGCATACGCTTGATGTCAATCAACCGCGGCGTCGACCCGCGCGAATATGCGCTCGTCGCGCTCGGGGGCGCCGGCCCTTTGCATGCATGCGCGCTCGCAGAAGAGCTGTATATGACGCGGGTCGTGATCCCGAGCCGGCCCGGCGTGCTTTCTGCAATCGGTCTGCTTGCGGCACCGGTCGAACACGAATCGTTTGTCGCTTACACCAAGCGTTTCGATGACGCACACGCTGATGACATCATGGACCAGCTACGCAAGCTCGACATTCAGTGCACTGCGTTGATGAAGACCGACGGTGTGCGGCCCGACGCGGTGCGCATCGAATATGCGGCCGACGTGTGCTATATCGGGCAGTCGTATTACCTCGAGGTGCGCATCGACGCGGCCGATCCAACCACGATGCTCGACACGCTCTACCGGGACTTCGTCGTCGTGCATGAACGAATCTACGGCCACAGCACACAATCGCCGGCGCGTATCGTCAACCTGCGCTCGGTCCATCGTGCGGGCGGTGGCGTGGACCTGCGCGAGAGCGCAACCGCGGGCAGCGGCTTGCACGCCAAAGGTCAACGCAAGCTCCTGCTGCCGGGAAGTGCTGATGCGGTAACCGCTGACATCTACGACCGCACGACGCTTGCCGCGGATACCGAAATCGCGGGACCAGCGATAGTCGAGCAGACCGACACAACAACTCTGGTACTGCCGGGATGGCGCGCGAAGCGCATCGCGACCGGTGATATCATCATGACGTATTCCGGCTGACGCTGGTCCGACTCAATCCCGCGACGCTATGAACAAGCCAGTGGAAGTTCTCACCGCACTCGACCCCATCCTCATGGAGGTCGTGCGTTACAAGCTCGAAAGCATCGCCGAGGAAATGCAATCGAGCCTCGTACGCGGATCGTTCTCGCCGATCGTGAAGGAAGCGAATGACGCGTCGTGCTGCCTGTTTACAACGGACGGCACGACCGTCGCTCAATCGCGCTCGAATCCGAGCCATCTCGGTTCACTGATCTATTCCCTTAAAGCCATCCTCAAGCATTACCCCATCACATCGATGCGGGACGGCGACATCTATATTTTTAACGATCCGTATATGGGCGGCACTCATATCCCGGACATTGCGGTAGTGATTCCGGTCATCGGTGATCGGCGCGTGGTTGCGTTGACTGCGAGCATCGCACACCACATAGATCTCGGCGGGACCATTCCGGGCTCGTCCGCGGCGAACGCCACTGACATATTCCACGAGGGTTTGCGCATCCCGCCGATGCAACTCTCGTGTGCCGGTAAGATGGACCAAGGCATCGTTCGTCTGATTCGCAGCAACACACGCATGCCGGACAGCGTAATCGGCGACCTCAATGCGCAGATCGCAGCCGGCAAGATTGCGGTGCGGCGCCTGACCGAACTCGGCGCACGTTACAGCCACGATCTCGTCGTGCGGATTTTCGATGAGCTGATCAACCGTTCGGAGAAAATGACGCGCGATGCGCTGCGTGAATTACCGCAGGGCACTTACGTCTACGAAGACACGCTTGACAATGACGGCGTCGATCTCGATCAGCGTGTGACCATCAAAGTCGCGGTCACCATAAAGGACGGCGAAGTGCTATTCGACTTCACCGGCACCAGCCCGCAGGTGAAAGGGCCGATCAATATCGTTCCGTCGGGTGTTTATTCATCGGCGTGCTATGGCGTGCGCGCGATAACCGACGCCAGCATCCCCACGAATGGCGGATGTTTCCGGCCGGTCAAAGTCATCACGCCTGAAGGAACCCTGGTCAATCCCAGGGTCGGTGCGCCGGTAAACGGTCGCACACATCCTATGAAACGCATCGCGTCATGCATCGTGGGCGCGCTGGCGCAGGCGCTTCCTGACCGCTTTGCCGCCCCTGCCGCCGCCTCACTGCTCGTGCTCACGTACGGCGGGCAATGGCCGGGCGGGCGCAACTTCGTCGTCACCGATCTCATCAACGGCGCATCGGGCGGCGCCCAAGGGCACGATGGCGTCGATTGCATCGCGACCGATATGACGAACGGCATGGCGATGCCTGAAGAAGCGCTCGAAATGGAAGCGCCGATCCGTCTTATCCGCAATGAACTGCGCACCGATACCGGCGGAGCCGGCGAATTCCGCGGCGGTGTCGGTATTATCCGCGAGTACGAAATCCTGCACGGGCCAATGAAGTTTTCGCATCGCGGCGAGCGCCACTATTCGCAAGCGCACGGCCTGTTGGGCGGTGCTTCCGGTGGCACTGCGTATTCCGAGATTCGGCGGCGAGATGGCCGCGTTGAAGAGATCCATTCTAAGATTGTCACCACGCTTGAAACCGGCGACCGCGTCCTGATCAAGACGCCGGGTGGCGGCGGTTATGGAGATCCGCGCAAACGCGCCCGCGAGCGCGTGCGCACCGATCTTGCGAACCGCAAAATTACCGCGGACATAGCCCGCACCGTTTACGGTTACAGCGCGTAACTGCGCGCTATTTCGCCCGCCAAGATGTGAAGCCGCTCGAACAGAGCGTCAGATAGCGTGTGTTAAAATTGCACACTCATCATCAGCGAGCTGCCATGGCGCTTTCGCCCCTCACCGCCCTCTCACCGCTCGACGGCCGCTACGCATCCAAAGTCGAATCGCTCCGCCCGCACTTCAGCGAGCTGGGTCTCATACGCCTGCGCGTGCGCGTCGAAGTGGAATGGCTGAAGGCACTCGCTGCAGAGCCCGCTATCAAGGAAGTGCCCCCGCTATCGGCGGCGACGCTTAGCGAGCTCGAGACTATCGTCAGTGGCTTTTCGGAAGGCGACGGCGGCGCCGTCAAGGCGATCGAGTCGCGTACCAATCACGATGTTAAAGCGATCGAGTATTTCCTAAAGGAGAAGCTCGCCGGGAATGCGGAGATCGCAGCAGTCGCCGAGTTCATTCATTTCGCGTGCACCTCCGAAGACATCAACAACCTTTGTCATGCGCTGATGCTCGAGGAATCGCGTGTGCGCGTGATGCTGCCCGCGCTCGACGCGATCGTGGAGCGCCTGACCGCGCTTGCGCATGACCTCGCTGATCTGCCGATGCTCGCGCATACGCACGGCCAGGCAGCGAGTCCGACGACATTGGGCAAGGAGCTGGCGAACGTCGTCTGGCGACTGCATCGCGCGCGCGATCGCATCGCAAAAGTACTGATTTCGGGAAAGATGAATGGCGCTGTCGGCAATTACAACGCGCACATAGCCGCCTACCCGGAGGTCGATTGGGAATCGTTCGCACGCCGTTTCGTCGAGAGACTGGGCGTCGAATTCAATCCGTACACGATACAGATCGAGCCGCATGATGCGATGGCCGAGCTGTTCGATGCTTATGCCCGTGCCAACACCATACTCATCGATCTCGCGCGCGATACCTGGGGCTACATTTCGCTTGGCTATTTCAGACAGCGCACCAAGGCGGGCGAGATCGGCTCGTCGACCATGCCGCATAAGGTCAATCCGATCGATTTCGAGAACTCAGAGGGTAACTTCGGGATTGCGAATGCGCTTCTGCGGCATCTTTCCGAAAAACTGCCCATCTCGCGCTGGCAGCGCGATCTGACCGATTCAACGGTGTTGCGCAATATGGGTGTTGCACTTGGCCATACGCTGCTCGCATACGATTCCCTATTGAAGGGACTCGGTAAGCTTGAGGCGAATAGCGAGCGCCTGGCAGCAGATCTCGATGCGACGTGGGAGGTGCTGGCCGAGCCCATTCAAACGGTGATGCGGCGCTTCGGCGTCGGCGGTGCTTACGAGCAATTGAAAGAGCTCACGCGCGGCAAGGCAGGGATCACTCGTGAAACGCTGCATGCGCTCATCGAAAAGCTCGACATCCCGCAAGATGCGCGCAAGCGCCTGCTTGCCTTAACGCCCGGGCGCTATACCGGGAAGGCTGCCGAACTGGCAAGAAAGATCTAGCGCGCCGTACGCGAGCAACAATCGCCCGGACCCGCTCTTAAAGGTCGCGCCGGTCGCTTCCTAATGCCCAGAACACTCAGGCCCAGAACCCGATCTCGAGCGCTTTCGAGACGAGCTCGCGCTTTAGCCACTGGTCATCGTCGTCGAGATAGCTCCACGGTATCTTACCCTGCGCGCGCATCTCTCGAATATACGAGCGATAGCGGTAATGGTCGTAAACGGACATGACGTAGGTGGCGTATGCGATCGTCAGTTTTTTGTGGCCGCGCACGATCACGAGGTTCTCGTCGTTCTTTTCGCTCGCCGATGTCGAGAAATTATGGCTCCCCGTCACCAGCACCGGGTCATTCGATAGCGGATCGATCACCAGCACTTTCGAGTGCACGATCGCATGGCCGACCTGCGATAGGAAATCCTTGCGCGTCACTTCGGCAATCCACGGTCCGATGTCAGCATCCTCGCCTTGCGGCTGCACGACCGTGTAGTGGTCCGGCTTGAATTTGCGGTCGCTGCTGACGATGTTGATATCGAGAACATTCTTGTCGCTGTCGGCAGCCGTCGTGCCAAGCGTGCTCACGACACCCCGCACATACATGTTCGCCTCGTTGGCACGCTTGCCCGCGAGCGTATGCAAGCCGTCTTTACCCGGCGTGAACATCAGAAACAGAATCGAATCCTTTGCAGACGCGATAATCTTCCGCAGCACATCCATATCGCGACCATCGGATGTACGCGTAAACCAGATTTCGGCCTTCGCGCTGCCGATCGAGAATGTGTGCGAGGTGTCGTTGGCAGCAACGAGTTCCGGGGGAAAAGATGCGGGATCGAGCTTGGGCGGTGACGCATTTTTCAGGAGATCCCACTGCTGGCGATAGAGCTTCGCTATGTCGGCATTCTCGATCAACAATCCATTATTGACCTGGGTGCACAAGCCGGTGGTGCTCCAATTGGTACTGCCGGTCCATACTGCGCGCGGACCTCGCACATTCGACAGAACCACAAACTTGTTATGACCAAGGCCCTTCGACTTCAGCATGCGGTTGATGGTGACGATGCCTGAGTCGTTCAGATGCTTGCGTGCGGCAGCGTTGCCGTCCGCCGGATCCGATCCATTCGAAAGGATCAGATTGAGCCGCGTGCCCAATGCGATCATCGCGTCCTCAAGCTTGGCATCCCCAAGCTCATAGAGAGCGGCATGCATGGCAGCGCCTGCATCCTTCCCGTGCTTCAGCATGTCTCCAAGCTCGATGCCGAGATCACCTTCCAGAAAGGCGCGGAACTTCGGATCGGTACTCGTCTTGAGCTGCGCCTTAAATTTCGCGGGCGTGAGCTTCTTTTCTTTGAGGTAACGCGCGACGAATTGCGACAGGACAAGCCCGCGGTTGAAAAAACAACTGAAATTTCCACCCGCGTCACTCGACAGCGTCGCCCATGCGGTCCACCTGCTCGCGGGGCCTTTTTTGTACGGCCGTCCGCTGCCCGCATCCACCATAGCGGTAACCCGGTAGCGAACCTGGTTACCTACGTCCGCGGCGTGATCCGTCCAGTTGAAGCGCTGAAACGGCCATTCGTCCGAAGGGCGATGATCGCCGGACTTGGGCTTGTCCGTGCTGAAGCCGACGCGATTCTCGACGGGTTCGGTCTTAATGCTTGCCCCGTTCTTGCGCCCGCGCTCGAGCAGAAAACCGCGGCAGCCGGGAATGAATTCGCTCGGCGCCCAGGCGACGAATGCATCGTCGCTGTTCGTGTACAGGGCTGCCTTGATGGTTATCGCCATTGTCCCTCCCTTATATGCTTGTCAGGAACACACGAAACGCTCGGCCTGAGTCTACGCGGATGAAGGTCGATGCTCAATGCGTCGGAGAACGCCGGGCGCGCGCCGAGCGCGAGACAAGCGATGGCTTTGTTTGGTGCGCCTAAGCGCGACGCACGGGGCCGGAACTTAGTTTAGCGCGCGCGAATTGCACAACGGCGGGGGAAATAGAGAGCACGACGATGCCAAGCATGAATAACGTAAGGTTATTCTTCACTATAGGGATGTTGCCGAAGTAGTAGCCGCCGTACACAAAAAAGCCGATCCAGAAGATGCTGCCGCAAATGCTGTAAAGCAGGAAATGAAGATACGTCATGCGGCCGATGCCCGCCACGAACGGCGCGAAAGTCCGGATGATCGGCATGAACCGCGCCAGCACGATCGTCTTGCCGCCGTGCCGCTCATAAAAGCGCTGTGTGCGCTGTAGATGCGCTGGATTGAACAAACGTGAGCGCTGCCGCGAAAAAACGCGCGGCCCGAGGTAGCGGCCGATCCAGTAGTTCGTATTGTCGCCGCTGAAAGCAGCCAGGGCGAGCAACGCGAACACGCCGTGCACATGTAGAGCGCCGGTGGCGCACAACGCTCCAGCCACGAATAACAGCGAATCGCCGGGCAAAAACGGCGTCACGACAAGGCCCGTCTCACAAAAAATGATCAGGAAAAGTATGAGGTAAACCCACGACCCGTAGTTCTGGATGAGAACAGTGAGGTGCTGGTCCAGATGCAGGACGATGTCGATGAATTGCGTGAGCAATTCCATGGCGGGCGTTCGGCGAATCGTGTTTTCTAGATCGCCGCGCCGACTTCGTTTTTCTTTTCAGCCTTGACGAGATCTTCGCGCGACACGCCGAGCCACATAACGATCGGGCTCGCGACGAGCACCGAGGAGTAAATGCCGAAGCAAATGCCGATGGTCAGCGCAAGCGCGAAGTAATGCAGCGTCTCGCCGCCGAAAATGAGCATCGATGTAACCATCAATTGAGTACAGCCGTGCGTGATGATCGTGCGCGAAATCGTGCGCGTGATCGCGTTGTCGATAACCGTGGTCACGCTTACCTTGCGCATCTTGCGGAAGTTCTCACGGATCCGGTCAAAGACCACCACCGACTCGTTGACCGAGTAGCCGAGAATCGCAAGCACCGCCGCCAGCACTGTCAGTGAAAATTCCCACTGAAATATCGAGAAGAAACCCAGAATGATCACCACGTCGTGCAGGTTCGCGATGATCGCCGCAAGACCGAACTTCCATTCAAAGCGCAACGCAAGGTAGGCGACGATTCCGATCGAGACGAAGAGCAGTGCAAGTCCGCCGTTCTCGATGAGCTCCTTGCCGACCTGCGGCCCTACGAACTCGACCCGCCGCACCTCCGCTGTCGCGTCTTCCTTGCGCAACTCATCGCGCACCTGTTCGGAGAGCTTGGCGCTTGTCACGCCCTGTTTGACAGGCAGCCGGATCAAGACATCACGTGAGGTGCCGAAATTCTGCACGGAAGCGTCGGCGAACCCGAGCTTGCTCATCGTATCCCGGATTTTGTTGATGTCCGGCGCATGCTCGTAGTGCATCTCCATTACGGTGCCGCCGGTGAAGTCGACGCCGAAATTGAGCCCCTTGGTCGCCAGCGAGATCACCGCGATGAAAAACGTAATAACGGATATCACGTTGAACAGCAGCGCATGGCGCATGAAGGGGATGTCTTTTGTGATGCGGAAAAATTCCATGTTGCCTACCGTGTTTTGTTATTCGTAAGAGTCGATTCGCTGAACCCGCGTCAAACAGATGCTTCTCACGTGCGTCTGGCGCGCGCTTCGATTTTTTCGGCGCCCGCTTTCCACACCTGCCCGATCGAGATGCGATCCAGGCGCCGGCGGCTGCCGTAATACAGGTTGACGATGCTGCGGGAAACCATCACCGCGCTGAAAATTGAAGTCGCGATCCCGAGGCACAGCACCACCGCAAATCCTTTTACCGGCCCTGAGCCGAATGCGAACAGCGCGAGACCGCCGATCAGCGTCGTGATGTTCGAATCCAGAATAGTGCCCCACGCGCGATCGTAGCCCGCATAAATTGCGGCCTGGGGCGTATTGCCGTTGCGCAGCTCCTCGCGAATGCGCTCGTTGATCAGCACGTTCGCGTCAATCGCCATGCCTACGGTGAGCGCAATCCCCGCCATGCCCGGCAGCGTCAGTGTCGCCTGCAGCATCGACAGCAGCGATACGAGCAGCAAAACGTTGACGGCAAGCGCCGTGATCGAGATGACGCCGATGACGTGGTAGTACGCAATCATGAAGATCGCAATGAGTGTGAAACCGATCCATGTCGAGTGGAAACCAATCTTGATGTTGTCGGCGCCAAGGCTGGGTCCCACCGTGCGCTCTTCAATGATGTCCATGGGGGCCGCAAGCGAGCCGGCCCGCAGCAGCAGCGCGAGGTCGTTTGCTTCGCGCGTCGACATGCGCCCGGAAATCTGGAAGCGCCCGCCGAGCTCCGAATTGATCACGGGCGCGGTGATGACTTCGGGCTTGCCTTTCTCGATCAGAAGAACGGCCATGCGCCGCTTGACAGCATCGCGCGTAACGTCGCGCATGATGCGCGCGCCCTGCCCATCCAGCTCAATGCTGACAATGGGCTCGTTGTTTTGCTGGTCGAAGCTCGGTGCCGCGTTGGTCAGCCGTTCGCCGGTGATGATTACGTTTTTCGACAATAGCAGCGGCTCGCTCGTCTTGCCGCGGCGCTCGTAATGAAGCTCAGTGCCGAACGGAATATTGCCGGCAATCGCGTCCTGTATTTTCTGCGGATCGTAGTCGCGCGCATTCGAGTCGCCGGCGTGCGCTTCGACCAGCCGCAATTCGAGGCTTGCCGTGCGTCCGAGCAGTTCTTTGGCCCGGGCAGTGTCCTGCACGCCCGGCAGCTGCACGACGATTCGATCAGCACCCTGCTGCTGAATCAGCGGTTCCGCAACGCCCAGCTCGTTTACCCGGTTACGCAAGGTCGCGATGTTCTGCTGTAGTGCGAGCTCCTGTGTGCGCTTTTGTTCTTCGGGCTTTAACGTCGCCAGCAACCGGAATTCGCCGCCCTGCTCCTGGTCTGCCAGCGCGAGCTCGGGTGCCGAGGTTTCGATTTCCCTGCGCGCCTTCTCGCGCGTGTCGCTGTCGCGGAATTTGATCAGCAGCGTCTGGCCTTCGCGCGAGATGCCGTTATATGAGATGCGCTTGTCACGCAGCAGGCCGCGTATGCTGCTGCCCGCGCCGTCTATCTTTTTGGTGAGCGCTGACGCCATATCAACCTGCAGCAGGAAGTGCACGCCTCCCCGCAGGTCGAGACCGAGATACATGGGCAGCGCACCGATTGCAGTCAGCCAGCGCGGGCTGCGCGATAACAGATTCAAGGCGACGACGTAGTCCTCGCCCAGGCGCGACTGCACGACCTCTTTTCCCTTCAACTGCGTGTCGATGTCCTCAAAACGCACTTTGAGACTCGTCGCATCGAGGAATACGCCATCGGTGGCAATCTTCGCTTCTTTAAGCGCCTGCTCGACGCGGTTCATGAGATCGGCGTCGACTTTCTGCGTCGATTTGGCGGGCGATACCTGAATAGCCGGTGCCTCGCCAAAAAAATTCGGCAGCGTGTATAGAAGACCAATCAGCAGGGTGAGGCCAATCAGCAGGTTTTTCCAGAGCGGGTAACGGTTCATTATTTTATGCAGGCGTAGCGGCTATGGCAGGAATCACACGTCGCCAAGGACACCCCATCGCCGTTTCGTTACTCAATGCTTTTCAGCGAGCCCTTAGGCAGCGCGAGCTGTATGGCGGGACGCTGAACACGAATCTCGACATTGTCGGCGACTTGCAGCGTCACGTAATTTTCGTTCAGCCGCGTGATCTTGCCGACAATCCCGCCGGCGGCCACGACTTCATCGCCTTTTTGCAAAGCGTCGATCATCGCCTTGTGCTCCTTGCCGCGTTTCATTTGCGGACGGATCATCACGAAGTACAATACGACGAACATCAGGATGATAGGCATCATCGACATGATGTCGACGCCGCCCGGCGCGGCAGCCTGTGCCCATGCTTGACTGATAAACACGCTAGCTCCTCCTCACCGCGCGCGGATTTAGCGGCAGCTCATAAAAATAGTCGATTCTAACACGCGGCCCTCCGTTGCTATGTAACGCCAACCGATACTTTCCTCTCGGTCCGGTGTTGCCGATCAGGAATTTTCATCGTTTTGCTCGCGTCTGGCCGCTGCGGTTGCACGCAGGCGCCTGAACTCGTCGACGAACTGCGCCAGGCGCTGGTGTTGGATGGCGTTGCGCAGACTGCGCATCAGCGCGAGAAAATAATGCAGGTTGTGCCAGGTATTGAGCCGTGCGCCCAGAATCTCGTTCACTTTCTGCAAATGATGCAGGTAAGCACGCGTGAAGTTGTGGCACGTGTAGCAATCGCAGGACGCGTCGAGGGGATTCGTGTCGTCGCGGTATCGCGCGTTCCTCAGCTTGATCGTTCCGGCGTGCGTATAAATCCACCCATTGCGCGCGTTACGCGTGGGCAGGACGCAATCGAACATGTCGATCCCGGCGCTGACCGCTTCGACGATATCTTCCGGAGTGCCGACGCCCATGAGATAGCGCGGCTTGTCCGCCGGTAACCGCGGCGCAGTGTGCGCAAGTGTGCGCTGCATTTCAGCCTTGGACTCCCCGACTGACAGTCCGCCGATCGCATAGCCGTCGAAGCCGATGTCCAGCAGGCCCGAGAGCGAACGATCGCGCAGATGCTCATGCATACCGCCCTGGACGATTCCAAACAGTGCGTTCGCATGCGAGCGACGTTCAGCTTCGAATGCACGCTTAGAGCGTTCGGCCCATCGCAATGAAAGCTCCATGGACGCACCCGCCTGAGCGACGTCAGCCGGGTAAGCGGTGCACTCGTCGAACACCATAACGATGTCACTGTTCAATACGCTCTGAATGCGCATCGACTCTTCGGGCGTCAAAAAACAGGCGTCGCCGTTGACCGGCGACTGGAACTTCACGCCCTCCTCGCTGACCTTGCGGAGGTCTCCGAGACTGAAAACCTGGAAGCCGCCCGAATCGGTAAGGATCGGGCCGTTCCATCCCATGAATCGATGCAGGCCGCCATGCGCGGCGATCACATCCAGTCCGGGCCGCAGCCATAGATGGAATGTGTTGCCGAGCACGATCCGGGCGCCGATCTCATGCAGTTCGGCCGGGCTCATCGCCTTGACCGTGCCGTACGTTCCTACCGGCATGAAAACCGGCGTTTCCACCACTCCGTGCGCAAGCGTGAGGGTGCCAGTACGTGCGGCGCCGTCGGTAGCCGCGACATTGAACTGCATCAGGAGGGCAGCAACTTGATCAACGCCCGCCGCATATCATCCGGCATCGGCATTGGCCGGTGGGTGGCGCGATCACAGCAGACATGCACGAAGTGGCCTTGAGCCGCCGCACTCGCGTCCTGATTGCGGAATACGCCTATCTCGAAGCGCACGCTGCTCGAACCGATGTGTCCGGCACGCAAGCCGCAATGGACCTGGTCCGGAAACGAAATAGGACTGAAGTACTGGCAGCCGGTTTCCACCACGAGGCAGACCGGACCCTCGCCCAGCGCTAACACACCCTCGCGCAGCATGTATTCGTTGACGACCGTATCGAAGTACGAATAGTAGTTAACGTTATTGACGTGGTTGTAGACGTCGTTATCCATCCAGCGCGTAGTGATCGTCAGAAAGTGCGCATAACGCGCGCGCGTTTCCGGGTTCGTTTTGGCCATGGGAATAGCGATTTAACGTTTTTCGATGAGCATCGCGTCGCCATAGCTAAAGAAGCGGTAGCGTTGTTCGACCGCGTGGCGATATGCGCGGCGGATATTATCCATGCCGCCGAAGGCCGCAACCAGCATGAGCAGCGTCGAGCGCGGTAAGTGAAAATTCGTAATCAGGCGGTCGACCACGCGAAACTGATAGCCGGGCACGATAAAAAGACGCGTTTCGGCGCTGCCTGCTTTCAGTTCGCCATTGCCCGCGGCGGATTCGAGAGCGCGCAAGCTCGTCGTGCCGACAGCGATCACCCGCTTACCAGCGCTGCGCGCCGCAGCGATTGCATCCACCGCGTGCTTAGGCAATGAATACCATTCGGCGTGCATCACATGTTCGCTCACGTCATCGACGCGGACCGGTTGGAACGTGCCGGCGCCGACATGCAAAGTCAGATAAACCAGGTTGACGCCGCGCGCCGCCAGATCGCCGAGCAACGCAGTGTCGAAATGCAGCCCGGCAGTGGGCGCCGCGACCGCCCCGGGCGTTTTTGCATACACTGTTTGATAGCGCGCATTGTCATCGTGCTGAGCGGGGTGCGCAATATAAGGCGGCAGCGGCACACTGCCGGCACGCTCGAGCAGCGCGAACACATCGTCGCAGTCAAGAAAACGCAGCTCGTAGAATTCATTCACGCGTCCGAGCACTTGCGCCGTTACGTCGTGCTGGAGCACTAATTTTGATCCGGTGCGCGGCGTCTTGCTTGCCCGAATCTGCGCAAGCACACGGGCGTCACCGAGGACGCGCTCGATCAACACCTCGATACTGCCGCCACTTTCTTTGTGCCCTGACAGTCGCGCCTTGATGACGCGGGTGTCATTCAAGACGACCACGTCGCCGGCGGCTACAAGCTCCGGCAAATCGCGGAAATGCCGGTCCGTCAGCTCACCGCTGCGGCCATCGAGATGGAGCAGACGACTGCCTTGCCGTTCATTCGCCGGGGACTGGGCAATGAGCTCCGGCGGCAAATCGTAGTCGAAATCGCTAAGCCTCAAGGTCCGTATCCATAATTCGAGCGAGCGAGAGAATAAGGCAAAAACGCGCTGACCGCCGAAGCGGCGATGGCGGCTGATCAGCCGTCGCCGTGCCGAGCCCTATAAATTGTCGCTTGTGGCCGATTGCGGGATAATGCGGCCTCTTTGCCGGGATGGCGGAACTGGTAGACGCACCGGACTCAAAATCCGGCGGTAGCGATACCGTGGGGGTTCGATTCCCCCTCCCGGCACTAGAATAAAATCCAGCAGCATCCATTTCAGTCCAACTTTATCTGTTTTTCATAGGGAAATGTCCCTTTCCCGTGTCCTGCATTATCCACCTACATCTGGTTGAAGCCGCATATGTGAGGGGGTATTATTGGGGGTGCCCAGAATCTCGCCGGGGGTATCACAGGGGGTATTTGTGCCACTCACTGAAATCGCAATTCGCAAAGCGAAACCTCGTATCAAGCAATACAAACTTGGCGACTCCGGTGGGCTCTACTTGCTCATCAAACCAGACGGTGCGAAGTACTGGCGCGCAAAGTATCGGCACGGCGGGAAGGAAAAATTACTATCGTTCGGCGTATACCCACCGGTAACGCTTGCTGAAGCACGGGCCGAACGTGACAAAGCTAAAGTTCTGCTGAAGCAAGGGCTCGACCCGATTGCAAGCCGCAAACGACGACGGCGCGAGATGGAGATTGCGACGGCGAATACATTCGAGGTTGTCGCGCGCGATTGGGTACAGAGACAGCAACACCAATGGGTTTCTGATCATACCGCCCGCGTGCTGGAGTCCTTAGTGGCCAACGTCTTCGGTGACCTGGGAAGCCGACCCATCAAAGACATCACGCCGCCCGACCTTCTCGCAACGCTGCGCAAGATCGAGAATCGCGGCGCCCTTGAGACCGCACAAAGAGTGCTGCAGCGCTGCAGCGCTGTGTTTCGATACGCCATCGCATCAGGAATTTGCGTTACTAACCCAGCCGCCGATCTTCACGGCGCAGTGAAGTCACCGAAGTCGGGGAACTATGCTGCACTGGGAGCGGCGGATCTGCCCGAATATCTAACAAAGCTCGCAGGTTATGACGGTAGGCCCGAGACGAGACACGCGCTCCGCCTCTTGCTCCTCACATTCGTCCGCACACGCGAACTACGCGGCGCTCAATGGACTGAGATAAATGTGGACGCTGCCGAATGGCGTGTCCCTCCCGAGCGCATGAAGATGGGCGTCGAACATATCGTGCCGCTGTCAAGGCAGACAATGGCAACGATTGAGGCATTACGCCCGATCACCGGACATAGCCGTTTTCTATTTCCTAACATGGCCAATCCCGAAACGTGTATGAGTAACAACACCATGTTGTATGCGATATATCGCATGGGCTATCACTCAAGGGCGACGGGACACGGGTTTCGCACCACTGCCTCGACAATATTAAATGAACAGGGCTTTCCTGCCGACGCTATAGAGCGCCAACTTGCGCATGGCGAAAGAAACAAGGTCCGCGCCGCGTACAACAAAGCCGAATATCTGCCGGCACGTCGCAGAATGATGCAAGCCTGGGCTGACTATCTCGACGGCCTCGCGTCCGGTGCGAAGATTCGCAATATTAGGCACGCTGCGTAACAATTCTCGAACGCGAAAAGGATTCGATAGGCACTGAGGAATTGCATTCTCAATAGCCGCCAGAAACAGGCATCGGCCTAATTACGCTGGAATTCGGGACGGCGCGTTCACCTGACAATTAGTTTTCGCGAACGACTGCGAGCAAGAACGTTGATTCATGGAGCACGTTTTAGCTCGCGCTGCGACCTGTAATTGAACGTCCGGGAACTTCCATTTCACGTCCACAGTCACAGCGTCAATTATTTATTGAATGCAATGGCGCTTGGAAACCATCAGCACAATATGCTAATGGACTTTTCTGGACATTACTGAATTTCGTTGGCTGTGGCAGCCCGCTTGATGCCCGTTATCGCATCGCCCTTTGCTCGCAAGAGCATCTAAACCGGAAGAGTCGCCTGAGAGCCGGTGGCCGCAAGGCTTGTCGGTGCTGGTAAGTTAAGCCGCCCTTCGGGGCCTGGTACTCGCGCACGGCGCAATCGTTCGCGTCTGTGCAGCAGTACATTCGTGTCGTGCGGTCGTACCAAGTTTTCATGGGCTGCGCAATCTGAAGCAACTTTCTTCTGTCGTTAAGTCCTTAGATCCGCCGCAACGCTGGATGCCCGCGTACGCCCACCGGCGTCGTGCATAACGTTGTCCCGAAACCTCGGCCGGCATTGCAACCGCTCTCAAGCGATCGTGGTGTCTGCGCCAATCTTCTGTAATTCTGCATCAATTCGTCTTGCGCCAATGACGCTCTGTCACTGGCGGCTTGACGCTAGTGACAGAGCGCACTCAGCTTAAGGCATCAACGAGTTATACGGTGCTTTTGAAAGTGACGCAGCCCCGTGATGAGCTTACTTATGGCGCATCACGCATTGTTTTACAACCGCGCAATGCGGTTCGTCCATCCGCCCGTTCCCACAACGGGCCTCTGTTGATGAGCGTGCAACCCACGCAACCCTTCCCGAGTCGGGGTCACGACTCGTTCGATGGATCTACTTCCCACAGGAAGAACCATCGCAGCCGAGAGCGGGTGCAGCCGCGGCAAGACGTAAACAGGAGTACTGCACACAACGGGAGTGGTGTCCCGCGTCCCTCGTAGCGCTCGCTCTGCTCAGGCAGACGAGACGGACAGTAACACTAACCTGACAGGCACTATGCACCGGTAACTGAGTACCTATTTGCAAACAATTGAAAGGAATGGAACAGAAACGGAGAAGCAAAAATCGCATGGGCATCTTTTCCTGTCCAACCCCGCCACAAGTCGGGGGGATTAGACGAGGTGCTGGGCCGTACAAGTGCGGAGAATGGGTGCTAGCAGGAAGCGGCTGGAAATCCCTGGATAAAAGCATTGCAGTCGGCACGAGGCGCTCATGAGAGATCTGAACTATGAATTGAAGCAACTCTGTTTGCGTAACCGCGATGGCAGCTACGCAACGCAGTATGCGCGTGAGCGCATTCTGACCATGATTGCGAACCAGCTGCACGAGACGGGCTTCAGGGATCTCGGCGTATTAAGCCTTAAGCCCAAGCACGTTGAAGCGCTCGCGCAGCGCTGGAAAGCGGAGTCACTGTCTGCGGGCACGATCAAGAACCGGATGACGGAGCTTCGCTGGTGGGCCGAGAAGATCGGCAAGAAGAACGTTATCCATCGCGATAACGACCACTACGGGATTGCCCGGCGGCACTACGTGACGAACCTCAGCAAGTCGCGAGAACTCACGACGGGCGACCTCACGCGGATCACCGATCCTTACACGGCGCTGTCGCTGAAGTTGCAGGCCGCCTTCGGACTACGCCTCGAGGAGTCGATCAAGATACGGCCCCTGCAAGCAGACAAAGGTAATTACGTGGCATTGCAGGCGAGCTGGACCAAGGGCGGGCGTGCAAGAGCGGTCCCGATTCGCATCGCCGGGCAACGGCAATTACTGGACGAAGCCAAGCAATTCGCTGGCAGAGGCAGCCTCATTCCGAAAGAGCTGACCTACGTCCAGCAGCTGAATCGCTTCAAAGGGCAGTGCCGAGCCGCGGGCATTCATCATGTGCACGGACATCGGCACCAGTATGCACAGGCGCGCTATCAGGAACTCACGGGCCACGCCTGTCCGGCACAGGGTGGACTTCGCTCAAAAGAATTCACGGCCGATCAGAAAGCGATCGACCATGAAACACGGCTCGTGATCAGTGCCGAGCTCGGGCATAGCCGTGAAGACATCACGGCAGTTTATCTGGGGCGGTGATGCCTGCACTCCGACTGCAGAAGACTGCGCTCCGACTGCATTTTGGCAATGCAATTCATTTTTAACGGCGAGGTGATCAACATGAGCAATGCAATTCAGTATTCGATCCTTAGACGCAAGCAGGTTCAGGCGCGCACGGGACTTGCACGCAGCACCATGTACCAACAGATCCAGGATGGTACGTTCCCGCGACCCATCCCATTGGGTCCTCGCGCGGTTGGCTGGCTCGAGTCCGAGGTTAGCAACTGGATCGCGGAGCGTGTACGCATTGCGCGCAGCGATGTCGAGTCTAACGCTGATCGAGGTCGCCATGACGCAAGCGCAGATTGAGAACGATGTTATCCAACGCGCACCGGCGACGTGCGTCATGCAGAGTCCGGATCTTGCAGCTGAAGTTAGGAAGCTGGCAGCACTATCACTGCTCGACTACGAGCGCGCGAGACTTAACGCGGCAGCGCGATTAGACGTGCGCACAACCATCTTGGATTCGGAGGTCAAGAAATTACGTGCGGCGACCGACATGACGCCATCCGGCGCCGGCAAGGTGCTCACGCTCGAGGATGTAGAACCGTGCTCTGGGCCGGTGGATGGTATCGAACTGCTGCATGACATCGTTTCGCAAGTCCGACGATTCGTAGCCCTTCCTCACTATGCTGACATCGCACTGGCGTTATGGGCGATGCATACATACGCGTTTGACTTGGGCGAATGTTCGCCGATCTTGGCGTTGATCTCGCCTACGCCACGATGTGGCAAGACCACCACGCTCAATTTGCTGGCGCGACTCGTCAATCGCCCGTTGCCGGCCGCCAATATTTCGACATCATCGCTATTCCGCACCATAGAAGCGTGTCGGCCGACCCTCCTGATTGATGAGGCCGACACGTTCATGCGCGAGAACATTGAGCTGCGCGGCGTTATCAATAGCGGTCACGCGCGAGAGTCGGCCTACGTGATTCGCACGGTGGGGGATGATCATGAGCCGCGCCAGTTCTCGACGTGGGCGCCGAAGGCGGTCGCGTCGATCTCCCGGCTGCCAGGGACGATCGCTGACCGCTCGATCGTGATCAGCTTGCGCCGTAAGTTGCCGAGCGACCGGGTGACCAGGCTAACGCGACAACACCGTTTCCATGAATTACGGGGGAAGGTGGCAAGATGGGTCAACGACCACGCGGATTTGATCGTTACCTCCAGCGCCGCGATTCCCGAAGAACTTAATGACCGTGCGGCGGACAGCTGGCGACCATTACTTGTTCTTGCCGACCTCATCGGAGGGTCATGGCCGGAAATGGCGCGATTAACCGCCAAGACGCTTTCGGGCGAGCGCCACGAGGAGGCTCTGGGCGTGACGTTGCTCTCCGACATTAAAGCGGTCTTTACCGACAGGAACACGGACCGCATGCCGAGTAAGGCATTGGCGGAGGCGTTAGCAGCCATCGAGGGGCGACCATGGGCGGAGTATCGGCACGCCAAGCCGATCACTGCAAATCAGCTGGCCCGCATACTCGGTGAATTCGGGATTTCGCCAGCTCCGACGCGATTGGGCGATGACATTTTTAAGGGATACTTGCTGGACAAATTCAGCGAAGTTTTTGAGCGCTATCTCCACAATAGCGCCGAAAGGGGTCTACAAACGGTTACACGGTTACAAGCCAATGGTGGCGTGGGTTGTGACGCTTTGCAAACGGTTACAAGCAATTTCCGTGTGACTCTTCGCGAAGAGTTACAGGCCAATACTGGCGCGGGTTGTAACCGTGTAACCGTTCAGAAGGGGGAAAACGCGCATCGCGCCCATATAGCCGGACCGGGAGATGAGGTTGTGATATGAACACTCCCGAACTACTGGCGCGCATCATGGCTGCCGGCGTCAGTCTCTCGGCGCGCGGCGGCAATATCGTGGCCCGCCCTCGCGCTGCGGTGACGCCAGAAATGTTGGAGCTCATCAGGGCACATAAGCACGAGCTGCTGGCATCAATCGAGTCGCCGCTTATTACGCGCGCCGTCGAAATTATCCGCACTCGACCTGGCGACGTGCGGGCCGTCGTTGGAAAGCCGCAGCCTAATGGTCGCTGTGTGGTGGCGGTGGCGATACGCACGCATCGTGGCAGTATCGAAACGTGTCTATTGGACGCTCGTATTGATCCATTTACTTTGCTGGAGCGCTTCGAGCGGCATGGCGCAACTGTTCACTGATTCGAGACGTCCTGAGACCAGTGTCACTAGCTGCCGTTGAAGATTAATGGCTGACTCGTAATAGTCGCGATTCGCTGGTAGACAATGTCGCTCACGACTCCGAAGAGACATTAACTGCCACTACATCAGCCGTCCGCTATCCGACCAATCGCGCTTCGCGGCATTAGATCGACGCGTGCTGATGCCGGATCCTGCGCGAAGGTAACGCCGCCGGCCTCTTTGATCGTGCTTAAGCCCCGATTGCCATCGGACCCACCACCGAAAAGACCGCGCCGAACGCGCGCTGCTGCAACTCTTCAGCCATCGACTTGAAGAGCACGTCGATCGGCATGTGCGGCTTCTGAGCATGATCTCGACTCTCTACATGCAACTTCCCATCGCAGACCGTTAAGGCCGTGTTCTCTACGATTACGTAAACTTCATCACAGGCAATCGGCTGGCCGTGCGACAGCGCGACAACCGGCAGCGTTGTATGACCTTGCAGGAGTTTTGCCAGCGTGCTCTCGTGCACGGGACTGAGGTGCTGCACAATGATGAATGACATCCCGGGAGTTGCGGGCAGCGACTCCAGGAATTCGGTTAACGCTTCGAGGCCGCCGGCCGACGCCCCGACGCCGACTACCGGAAAGGTTTGCGCTGAAAGCTCAGCTGATGGGATGGAGTCGTCCATACGCGCACCTTTTTCACCGTAGGTTAAAGTCAACCTTGTCGACGATGCAACGGACGGCTATTCGCGACCCGTTCGTAACGCTGATTCACAACCCGATGAAATCGACGACTCTATGCGGCTTCATCGAGTGTGGAGAGTGCGCTGGTCCTCGTAGGGCTGCTGGAAGAGCCGGCGGCCTGCTCGATCAAGTCCATTACCTGATCGCATGCGGTGTGATGGACCATGTGCCCAACGCCCGCCATTAAGCGGAACTCGCTTTGTGGAATCGAATCATGCAGGCGTGCTGATTGACGGTGCGGATTTACGATGCGATCGTCCTCTCCTGCGATGATATACACAGGCAACTTCAGTTCGTTGTAGCGTCGTCGCAATGCAGCCGCACCCGGGACCATGAGCGCGGATTCCGCGGCGCCTGCGCGAAGCTGAGACGGGCGCAGCGCCATCCATGTGGGAAAGGCACGGAAACGCTTGGGCACTGGACTCGGGCCGAAGAGTTTCTTGAGTATCAGCGGCCAGATAAGGCGCCCCACCCATGGCGAAATCGTATAACGGAGGAGGTCACCGATTACGGGGAGTGCCGGTGGCGACAGTAAAAATACATCCAGACGAAATCCCGGGAAATAATAGCCGGATAGCAAAACGAGGCTCTTGACCTTCTCGGGATGATCGAGCGCGAGCGCAAGCGCCACCTGCGTGCCCCACGAATGTCCAACCACTACGGGGCGCACCAAACTGAGACGATCAAAGGCTTCGCTTAACAGTTTCGCCTGGGCGTGCGCAGTCCATACTGTGGTTCGCGGTCGATTTGTGCATCCGAACCCCGGGCGGTCGAAAGTTATTACGCGGTAGTTCGTGGACGCCTGGTCAACCAGTCCGCTGATTTCATAATCCTGGATCATCGT